>Ga0334887_1005106_pt1 | contig 11210 bp, 10 predicted proteins | sample GraSluR1_MG_10_FD_207217 | JGI IMG/M metagenome (GOLD analysis project Ga0334887, IMG submission 207217) | Sludge microbial communities from methane-producing bioreactor in Wageningen University, Netherlands - Granular Sludge_18_07-R1 | ecosystem: Engineered > Bioreactor > Anaerobic >...
ACTCGATAAATGGTCTGCCACTTAGAAGCTCCCAGTGCCAGACTACCTTCCTTATAGGATTGTGGCACAGCTTCAATGGAGACTTCAGCAGTTCGCAGTATAGTGGGGATGGCCATCAGAGCTAAGGTCAGACCTCCTGAAAGGACTGAAAATCCCATCTGTAAGAATACCACGAAGAAGGTCAGTCCAAATAAACCGAATACAATGGATGGTATGGATGCCAGTGTTTCGGCGGCGAACCGTATGGCCTTTACTAAGGTACTCTCTCCAGCATACTCTGCCAGCCAGATGGCAGCCAGTACTCCCAGTGGTGTGGCTACTATGAGTGCAATGAAGGTCACATAAAAGGTGGATACAATCATAGGCCAGATTCCTCCAGATTCTCCGGAGCCAACCGGGTTACCAAAGATGAATTCCAGAGAGAACTGGGGAAGGCCGTTCCAAAGGATGTAGCCTATTATGATGATGAGTATCACGATGGCTAGAAGGCCCACTCCCCAGAGAACTACGTTCATGATTTTCTGGGCATGGTGGGGGGAAATGATTCTGGGCATGGATATCATAAGTAACCTCCTCCCACGGTAACTTTACGTTTGTAGTTGATGTAGTTGGTGATCACCAGTAGAACTATGATCATCATGAGCAGCACTATACCGGTAGCGAATAGTGCGTTATAGTGAAGCCCAAGGGCGTAACCCATCTCCAGGGCTATGTTAGAGGTAAGGGCCCTGGCAGGTTCCAGTATGGAACCGGGGATTATGGGTGTGTTACCGGCTACCATGATCACGGCCATGGTTTCGCCTATGGCTCTACCCATCCCTAAGATTATCCCGGTTACTATGCCGGGTAGTGCTGCCGGGAATATCACGTTCTTGATGGTCTGCCAGTGGGTGGCTCCCAGTGCAAGAGATGCCTCTTTATATTCCAGGGGAATGGACCTGAGGGCATCTTCAGATATACTCAGGATGGTGGGTAACACCATCACCGTCAGGATGATGGAGGCGGTTAACATACTGAAACCGCTGCCTCCAAAGTGTATCCTCATGAAGGGAACCAATACTATTAAACCGAAAAAACCGTAAATAACAGAGGGTATACCGGCCAGTGTTTGTATGGTTGGCTTTAAAATCCTTCTCATGGTTTTTGGTGCAACTTCTGCCAGGAATATGGCACCAAAAATGGATAATGGAACGGCGAATAGCAGTGCCAGTGCCATCATACCCAGTGATCCCACGATCATGGGGAAAACGCCGTAAATATCATAGGATGGACTCCAGTCCATTCCAAATATGAAGTTTAAAGGACCTACCTGTTCCATTGCTGGAAGGCCCTGTTGAATAACGAATCCGATTATAAGGAGTATTATAATGATAGATGATATCGCCGCCAAAAGCAGCACTTTCTCCACTAGAAATTCTTCCCAATTCCTTGCCATCGCTTGCACCTCTCAAGTAGAAAATTTTGATAAATGGTAATTATTCTAATGTCGGTCGTACTAATTAATTTTTTTAATTCATCTTATGCTTTGTAGGCTGGATGGCATAAAACAGTTAATGGAGAATGTAAAAGAGTATATTTAATATGGTTGACTGACCTGTTTTCTATGGTAATAAACAGGTCTTTTCCCTTTATCATAGTGAATAATTCATTTACTTTTAAATTACCCATACCTACAGGTAGATGATCCCTTCCGAAATCATCGTAGTCGTGTAGATGTATTCCTATGAGTTTATCTTCAATTCTTTCCATCATCTGGTTTAAAGGTAATCCTAACCGCCCCAAATGTCCCACATCTAAAATATAAGAGATATCTTTACCAACGAGTTCCTCCAGTTTGTTCACGTTATCGGTGTCCTGGAATAGATAATATTTATATCCGTTAGTACACTGGTTTTCCAGACCAATATTCAAACAGAAATCCTTTGCATAATCGTTAATTAAATGGTATGCCTCAGCAAACCTTTCAAATCCTTCATCCATTGCTGTAGGAGTTATATCATCCCTGTTTACCCATCCGCAATGCAAGACCGCGTTTTCAACTTGCAGATCATAGGAAATTCCCAGGTCTCCCAAAACCCCCAGGATGTTTCTTTTCCATTTCTTTTCATCAAATTCAGCAAGGTTGTACTGGGGAGAGATATGAAGACTGGCTTTTAAATCATATATATCTAGAAGATCCCTGGTCTGCCCGATATTGTCACGCTCCGGGATCCATTCTTTACCTATTTCCACGTAATCTACGTTTAATTTATGTAAGAAATTAAAAAAGGATTCTTGTGAACCTTGAAAATTGTTGTAAAGAGCCACACCAATCTTTTTCATTTAAAATTCACCTAAATTAAAATTCACTTTAAAAAAATAGGGTAAAGTGGGGGGTTAACCCACTCATTTGTTTATAGATGAATTCAGTTATACTGGTACTGCTCCTTCTTCTTGAACGATTTTCTGTCCTTCGGCACTTAAACACCAGTTAATGAATTCCAGGGTTACACCAGTAGCTGCGCCTTTAGTCAGGAACAGGAATGGTCTCTGGATTTTGTAGGATCCATCTTTAACTGTTGCTTCTGATGGTTCTACACCATCGATTTTTACAACTTTAACACTGTCGTCCACATCGGCTAATGACATGAAACCAATTGCGTTAGGGTTACCTGCTACAGCCTGTTTAACAGCGTCGGTTGAACTCTGTACAATGGCGGATTTGGTTATGTTTGTACCGTTTTTACCACCCATTATCAGGTCTATAAATGCGTCTCTGGTACCGGATCCTTCTTCTCTGGTTACTACAGTGTAACTACTATCATTACCAGCGAATATTTCTTTTACCTGGTCTGCTGTTAAATCAGTGACGTTACTATCTTTGTTTACTATGATACATATACCGTCGTTTGCAATCACGTATTGTTCTATACCAGGTGCTTTTTCTGAGGACAGTTTTGAAGAGTATGTACCGATTTGTGCTGTACCATCCTGTACACTCTTAAGTCCTACAGATGAACCTCCACCTTGAACGGTTATGTTCACATCTGGATTTGCATTATGGTAAGCTTCGGCTAGCTTCTCTGCAACTGGCTGCACTGAAGTTGAACCAACGATTGTTATTTTACCTTCGGGTTTGGTAAAGGCACCTCCGGCATAGAGGGCAACACCTATTATTACTACTATTATGACAATAGCTCCGATTATGTATTTGGTATCCACAATAAATCACCTCAAACTTTACTAAACCCCCCATTACTATATAAGTGTTACTATTTGTGTTTAAAATTACACTAAATGTGTCATTCGGTCATAAAAAGACGTATATTTATTACCCGATCTTTCTTAATTGGTGAACTCATGTGGACTTAATGCTACACCATGAGATTTTGTCTATAAATAGTATACCCACCACAACCGCATTATTTCCTAATTAGTGAACTAAAATAGGCTTAATGGTTAAATTTAAATATTATCATTGTAGAATAAAATGATTTATGATAACTAAGGAAGTACTGAAGGATATAATACAACCAGTTAATCCCAGATGGAAAACATCCATAACAAAAGTGGAACCCAACCATCTTTTAACCAGAGGTTACTCACAGGAGGATTTAATAGAAAATATAACCCTCCCCGAGTTAATTTATCTACTTATAAAAGGTGAATTACCCACCCCTAACCAGGCCCGAATGCTCCAGTCAGTACTGGTATCATTCTGCGATCATGGAATTACCCCGCCCAGTACCCAGGCTGCCAGAACCATGGCTTCAGCAGGTTCACCAGTAGCATCCTGCCTAGCCGGGGGGTTACTGGCCTTCGGTGAAAATCATGCCGGTGCCATAGAGATCTCCATGAAGGTGATGCAGGAAGCCATCAAATACAAAAACAATTCCGACTTAACCCATGACCTTCTAGCAGATAAACTGGTTAACCACTACCTGGATAACGGCAAAAAAGTCCCAGGATTCGGGCACCGTTATCATAAGGAAGACCCTCGGGCCTCCAAATTGATCAAACTTTCCTACAAATATGACTGTTTCGGCGATCACATGAAACTGGCCCTGTCCATGCAGGAACTTCTATGGGCAAGAAAAGGGATAAAAATGAATATAGACGGGGCAAATGGTGCAATATTATCAGATATGGGATTTGATTGGAAAACAGGATGTGGATTTTTCGCTATAGGAAGATTACCAGGTCTACTAGCCCATGTTATAGAAGAGAAAAATGAGAAACCCTTTAAAAAGACCTTTAGTTTTGAAGAATTGTCGGTACTTTAAGTGATCCTATTCCCCTGTACCCATTTGATCTGATTTTTAATCTAATTTTAAATCAACTGATTTTTGTTTTTGATCAGGCTTTTACTGACTGATTTTTGTTTTTGATTGGGTTTTCACCGGCTAATTTTGTTTTTGATTGGGTTTTACTGATTGATTTTATTTTTAAATCAATTTCAATTAACTATTCCTGTTTTAAATATAGTTCATCAACTGATCTTATCTTTAATATAATTCAACGCTACCTTGGTACTGTGAATTTTTATCAGGGATAGAAAGGCCATGATCACACTTAAAATCGCACCAAAAATCACTATCCTGTGCATGCCGGTGGTGAAATCGTAGGCCTGGAGATTAAATAACAGGGGTGACTGGAGTGTATCGGGTGATATGGTGGTGTAGAGTATCAGCCCGGCAAATGAAACTGCAAATACCATGCCCAGATTTCGCATGGTAACGATTATACTGGAGACCATACCCGATTCACCTCGAGAGATACTGGCCATTATGGACCGGTTGTTAGGGGCCTGGAATAAAGCTGCGCCGAGGCCCAGAACTACAAACCTCCATAACACATCACCGGAATTTGCAAATATGGTAAGATAAGACATGGAATAAAGGGCCAGGGCAAAGGTAAGGGATCCAGCAAAGGCCAGATACCTCGATCCAATTTTATCGGAGAGGAAACCGGAAAACGGTGCCAGTACCATCATGGCCAGTGGCGAAACGGTTAAAAGCAGCCCTATACCACCTAACGATAGATGTAAAACCTTCTGGAGATAGAAGGGCATGATGAAGAGTACCATATACATAGAAAGATAGTTGAAGAGTAGAGCGAGGTTATAGGCTGAAAATTTAGCATTCCTGAAGAGTGATAAATTTAATAAGGGATATTCGACTCTTTTTTCGTTAACGATAAATAGGATAAAGGTAAACAGGGCAAAAGATCCGATTATGAGAATTTTCAGATCCAACCCGTAGGTTTGAACAAGATTCAAGCCATAAACCACGGTAAATAATGTAGTGAACTGCAAAATGGTGCCTTTTAAATCCCATTTGACCTCGTCACCATCCTTTCTTTCCAGGACCAGGTAACAGATAATCAGACTGATGATTCCCAGGGGAATGTTCACCAAAAATATATAGGTCCAGCTGCCGGCGCTTTCCAGGAATCCTCCGATGGCCGGGCCCAGAGCTAACCCGGCAGCTATGGCCATGGAATAGATTCCCAGTGCTCTCCCTAGATATTCAACTGGAAATGCCCTTCTGATAATCCCAATAGACACTGAAATCATCATGGCTGCAGTGATACCCTGTAAAGCCCTGAATATTATCAGGAGATGAATTGAAGGGGCTAAACTGCAAAGAACAGAGGAAAACAGGAACCCTACCGCCCCATACATGTACAGTTTTTCCTGGCCATAGAAATCACCGAACCTGCCGAAAAAGAGCACCAGACTCAGGAGCATTATGAGATAAGCGGTTAAAACCCATTGTGAAGTAGCCACAGATGCCCCGAAGAACTCTGTTATACTGGGTAGAGACACGTTAACTATACTGGCATTTATGGGGACCATGGATGTACCCAGTGCCAGGGCTATTAAAATTTGCCACTTTTGGGTAGATGTTTGCCTCAATTGAACCCCTCCAAATTTGAATTTAAATAAAATACTCTTATTTCAGTCCACCATAATAAATCTTGCTATTAGTGTACACCATTTCACATTATGTATAAATAGGGAGGGGGCACATAAATAAGATGGTGATAGAATGATTGAAATTGACTTTAACCCGGAGAATATGGAAAAATGTCTGTGTGCCCAGTGTCCGGTACAGGCCAAAAGTTCGTGTGTAAAAGATCAATGGAAAGAAATGGAGGAAGCAAGTTCAGCAGATATCGATAGTGGTTTTGTGGTGGACCCTGAAAAAGTACCCCAACTTTATTGTGCCACTGGGAAAACGATCTGCGGGGATCTGTATTTCCATGAAGAATGCCAGTGTAAAGGCTGCGATGTCTGGAAAGAGAACGACCTGGAAGCAAGGGGAGCACCAGCCTATTTTTGTAAAAATGGAGAAGCTTCTGAGTGCTGTGAAATTGATATTGGAGAAGATGAAAGCCGTGAAGCTAAATTACGGGAATTGAGAAGGACTTATTATACGCCGGTATGAAAACTTAATTATACGCCGGTATGAAATTTACTTATTTTTTTAAAAGAAAAAGAAATTAATTAAAACCTAAATCAACGATCCGTTGGCTATTTTCCCTATTGGGGGTTTGAATATTTTCCCCTTAAATTTAAACTCCAGAGGATAATGTGCTAAATCTGCTTTAACTCCTGTTTCTGTATTTATCATTTTAACATGTAATTCGTCTTCACCCAGTTCAATTAAATTGTATGAGGGAACGTTGGTGCCGTGTAACCTTCTGGTGGTTGCGGTTCCTGAATTTACAGTCACCAGTTCTTCCAACCTCCAGGCATGGGGCACGTGTTTATGGCCGTTTAAAACCAGGTCGACCTTGTATTCCATTAGAATTTTTAGGATATCCCCGGCATCCAGTAAAATATTTCTCTCCCGTCCTGTGCGGGGTATGGGGAGTATATGGTGATGGAACGTCACGATTATTCGCATATCTTCTCTAACTTTCCTTAGTTCACGAACCAACCATTCTCTCTGGTCTATTCCAATCTGTCCGTCATGAATATCGGGTTCTGAAGAATCTAATCCGATGATAACCATCCTGTTGTGCATATCGTTGTGTATAAACCTTCTATCGCCAATCAACCTTTTAAACTGTCGTAATCCGACATTACAGGAATCATGGTTTCCAGGCACAACATATACCTCTGCAGTGGATTTTAATTCATCGATAAATTCTTTTGCTTTAACATATTCTTCTACATATCCCTGTGCAGTTATATCTCCAGAGATTACTATCAAATCAGGATTTTCTTCACTGATCTGCTCTAACAAATTATTTTTAAGTTCTTCTGAGAACTTATATTCTTCAAAATGTAAATCAGACATCTGTGCGATTTTCTTTTTCATCTACAATTTCTCCTTTTTTTCACTTATAGTGTAAAATAAGACACTAATAGTATAAATATTTATTTTTCCAGTAACTTTATCTAACCAAGTAAAAGTTCCAAGAAACTAGAAATGAAAAGTTATTTGACGTGGAAGTGCTAAAAAATTAAAATGATTTAATAAAAACTCAAAAGTGGGTGGAAAAATTAGAAAGGTAAAATATTATAGGGGATTTTAAAAAATTACTAGAAGATTAAAATAAATAGTGAATATTTAAAATATTATAAAAAACTTATTGACGTCTGAAACGCTCAGGCGTAGTGGTTCTGGGGATGTTACGATAAAACTCACCGGCTGTATCCACTATCTCCACAGAGATATCACCGATCCTTTCAAATGACTTAACCACCCGTGATAAGGACAGATAATATGTGGAACGGTCTTTGTCCATATCATCATCCGCCATCTGGAGGGCGATGTTGTTCAGGGCCTTTTTCTGTAACTCATGAATTCTTTCCTCATAATCCATGATTTTATCCTTATAATCTAATTCCTCATTTAAAAAAGCTTTCATGGAATAATTAACCATTTTCCGGGAGGTTTTAAACATGGATTTCAGGGTATCCAGCATCTCCTCATCAACTTCATAACAACCACTTAAAACGAAGTTGGCTATTTGGGCGGTGTGATCAGCTATACGCTCCAGATCAAAGGCTATTTCACCAAAAACCATGGTTTTACTGAATTCAGAATAAGGATTAATGGATATAACCGTGTCTACAGAGGCACGGATTTTTTCATGCATGTTGTTGGTTACGAAATCTAATTTAAGGGCTTCATTGGCCATTTCCTCATCGTATTTTAGGAAAGCATCGAAGGACATGTCAAACTGACTGCAGACCTGTTCAGCCATGTTCTTGAGCATCTCCTTGATTAGGAAGGTTCCAGCATGCTCCCGGGAGGTAGGTTCCTCATCGAACATCTCAGAAAACTCATCGAACTTCTTAAGATCAAGGATATAAGCTCTCTTAACCACGCCACGTTTAACCAGAGGTTGTAATAGTTTAGTGACGTATCTACGGGTTAAACCTAATTTTTCGGCAATTTCATCCTGTGTGGATGGATTTTCATATAGTATAACATCCAGCACAGCTTTTAAAGTGTTATTTTTACCCTTTATATTCATTATATCAACTAATTTAATGTTACCTATTTATCAATTAATCCAGTTACTTATCTATCTTTTCCTCTAGACTAATATCTTTTTCTTGCTCTTCACCATTCTTATAATATACTTGAACAGAATCCCGGGCTATGGCCACAACCACGAAGGTGATGACAGCGATAATTACCAGGGAAACCAGTTCGTTTACCTGGTAGTACAGGGGTGCGTATAGCTGTGCCACCGGGTTGTTAACATCCGCAAAGCCCACCAGGAGCTTTACCACACCTACAGCCACCAGGATATAACCGTACATCTTGTCGATGTTGTAATGTTTAATGTCCGGGTAGAAACCCTGAATGATGGGGAATAAACCCATAACTATTAAACCGATGCCCATGAGCTTGAAGAGGTTGTTTCCAGTGGCGCTTTCCAGGGTGAAAAATATCTCCTGGGGGGTGTGATAAATGCTTGACAAGAGATATATCACTTCTATAGCCAGTATAACAATAAGCGGAAAAATATAAACGATTTCCCGCTCTATATTTTGTGTTTTAACATTTTCTACAGGGTTCTTTAAAAAATGGGACATTAACTGGTACAACATAGAACCTAGAACTGCCCCTAAAACCGTACCACCTATACCCAGTTGAGATGTGGTGTAGGCCACTATACCGGCGATTAAACCGGCCATTAAAATATCCAACGTCTTTGACATCTTATCATCTAAAGTAAATCCAGTTTTGTTTATTATTTCTTTTTTTCTTAGATTATCTCAATATTTATTCTACATAGATATTCTTTACTATACAGAAAGAAAATTTATTCTTTTCTATTTTTGAAGTATTTCTTGCCAATAAATGTTACCTGAAAATACCAGGTTAAAATCAAATCTAAATCATAAAAATAACACATTCCTTAAAAAATAAGCCTCAGGGGGGATTCGAACCCCCGACCTATGCCTTACCAAGGCATCGCTCTACCGGCTGAGCCACTGAGGCTAGAAGACTATCTTTTATTAGGTGATACCACTATTATACTTAACTATATATGGACAAATCATTTTTCATAAACTCTTCATATTATTATTTAAAATACTTTCCTAACCCTAAAATAGGAGTAAGTTAATTTAAGTGCAGGGGATGGGATTCGAACCCACGTAGGCCTACGCCAGAGGATCTTAAGTCCACCCCCTTTGGCCAGCTCGGGCACCCCTGCATACATCGAACTTGGGTTTACATACTATATGAAGTTAACGGTGATTTAAATTATTAAATTACAAGTATTTATACCATATCCATGGAACAATTGCCCTTAAAATCTCTTACCATAGCCAGTATAACAACGATTAAATAATTTATAAACCCATACCTATAATAGGATTTGAGTTGTTCTTTTAATTTTTTTCTCTGGCAATAGGGGGTTCTGGTGGTTTGATAAAATACCAACGAGATAATTGTGGTTATTGTGGGGCCTGTGTAGCGGTATGCCCCCAGCAAATTCTGGAACTAACTGAAAATGAAGTAACCAAAGGTATTGGGTGTGATGAATGCGGCAATTGTACCATAGTATGTCCCCTGGGAGCTTTCACCCGGGAGGATAAACCATGAGATATAACTTTGACTGGTGTATAAGCCGTAAATATGGCATGGTCTGGGGGGACGAACCATGAGATATGATGTGGTGGTGGTAGGGGGACGTATTGGGGGGTCGGTCTCTTCTCTTTTTGCTTCTCGAGATGATGTGGATGTCCTGATGATTGAAAAGAGACAGGAAATTGGCACGCCTGTACAGTGTGCCGAGGGAACAACCCTGTCCACTTTTAAGATTCTGGATATGAAGCCTTCTAGAAGGTTCATCAACTCATATATTGAAGGTGCTACTGTTTATGCCCCGGACGGTAGGGCTCTTGATTTGGAAGAGATGACTGGTCGTAATTTTCTGGATGGTGCTGGCTATGAAGGTTACATCTTAGATAGGAAGGTCTTTGATAAACACCTGGCCATACAGGCAGCCAAGGCAGGGACAGATATAATGATGAAGACCACCGTAAAGGACCTGATAAGAAAGGAAGGTAAGGTGTGCGGGGTGGTGGCCAAGCACCTGGGAAAAACCATGGAGATAAAGGCCGACGTGGTCATAGCCGCCGATGGAGTCGAATCCAACATGACCCGATTGGCCGGACTCACCAGTCCTAACCAACTCCGAGATATAGGTTCATGTGCACAACTTGAGCTGGTCGGTTTAGACATAGACCCCTACCGGCTTAACTTCTATTTCGGGAGGAAAATAGCCCCTGGGGGATATTTATGGATGTTTCCCAAGGGAGAAGACACGGTTAACGTGGGTTTAGGGGTGAGGAGCAATAAAAAGACAGCTTACCAGTATCTTAACCAGTTCATCTCCAGGTTCGACGGTGTAACCCCGGTGGAACTTAACATTGGTGGAGTTCCCCTATCAGGACCAATTGATAGGACTTATTCCGATGGTTTCCTGGTGGTAGGGGATGCAGCTGGACAGGTGGACCCTGTCACCGGGGGAGGAATACATACCACGGCCTTCTGTGCTAAAGTCGCCGGACAAGTCGCAGCAGAAGCCGCCAAAAAGGAAGACACATCCGCTGATGTTTTAAAAAAATACGATGATATATGGAGGGAAAGGTTTGGAAAAAACCTTGAAATATCCCTTAAATATCGAAATGCCGCTGATAAATTAACTGATAAGGATATGAATGCCCTTGCAGAATTTTTAGAAAAAAATAA
>Ga0334887_1005111_pt1 | contig 11194 bp, 6 predicted proteins | sample GraSluR1_MG_10_FD_207217 | JGI IMG/M metagenome (GOLD analysis project Ga0334887, IMG submission 207217) | Sludge microbial communities from methane-producing bioreactor in Wageningen University, Netherlands - Granular Sludge_18_07-R1 | ecosystem: Engineered > Bioreactor > Anaerobic >...
AAAATATACCTAATTTAGCACAACAGTCACTGCACTATTGTTCCCGAAATTACTGCATAGACTGTTCCCGTTTCCACTGTAGTTCTTTTTCCCGAAATCACTGCACTTCTTGTTCCTGTTTACAGTTCCTGGAAAATATCCTCCAGATGTATTGGGAACGCCAGATTTTATTGCCCCCGAAGTAATTTCAACAAAGCATCTTCCAATAACAGATAATGGGCGTAAGTTGCCTAGCATAAAGACGGATAGACATGCTTTAGCTGTAATGATTTATCTATACTTATTATATCGTCATCCATTAAGAGGAGGGAAAGTAAACGACTTAGATTCAGCAAAAGACGAAGAGCTTTCAATGGGGACAAAAGCTTTATTTATTGAAAATCCAACAGATAAAAGCAACAGGGTAAAAGTTGACCAATTACATCCAAGTCAGCTTCCCCAAGGCGATCCTAATAAGATTCCATATTCTGTATGTGGTCCATATTTAAAAGAATTATTTAATAAGGCTTTTATTGATGGTTTGCATAATCCAGATATTAGACCTACAGCAGATGAATGGGAACAAGCATTATTAAAAACGATAGATTTAATGCAGCCCTGCCAAAATCCAAACTGTTGGCATAAATGGTTCGTATTTGACAACTCTACAAAACCGAAATGTCCATTTTGCGGTACTGAATATAAAGGTCAGTTGCCAGTTTTAAATTTTTACTATTCACCAAAGGTTGGTGTTTTTAAATCTGAAAACCACAGGTTAATGGTTTATAATAAGCAACTTTTATACATGTGGCATGTTAATCGTTTCGTGAATGCAAATGAGAAAACAACATTAGACCAAAAAACACCTGTTGCTGACTTTCATTTCCACAATGGGAAATGGATATTAATAAATAGAAAGCTTACAACTATGTATGATAAAGATATTGATAAAAAAATTGAAATTGGCGAAGCTGTTGAACTGACAGAAGGGAAGAAAATTCTTTTATCAAAAGAAGATGGGGGGAGATTAATAATAGTACAATTAGTGAAATCATAACCAAATCTAAATAATAGCACGACACAAGACAAAGGATATTTACGCAATTTATACGCTTGAATAAAGTTGAGGTTTTATTTCTTTATTTAACTTATTCAATGTATTCAGACATAGAGGTAAAACATTTTTTACGAAAAGCCCAGTTTATAAAGGTTTTCAAGCTAAAAATATTGTAAATTGAATAATAGTATCAAATGATAAAATCCTTTTCGATATTTCAGGCATGAAGAATGATAGCAGCAATAATATAATTATTAATAGGTCTTTTCAATTAGATGGTTTTGCTCTGATTGCCTTGACTTAAATACTTGTCTTTTAATTTAGGGCTGGTTTGACAAAATCGAGTATAATACAAGAAGTTTAGAGATGCTATTTATTTCATTAAGGAGCATGGTTATTGAGAGTTTGCTCCAATGGCTGTGAATTTGATGAACGCTTATAAAAATTAAAAATGCACTAAGCATACTGGTGAACGTTAGTGCCAATCATAAAAGGACTATATGAGTACTTTCGACAAATTCTTTAAAGGAAAGACAGGGAATGATTTTCAGGAAAATAGAATATTTGAAGTAGCAAAAGAACTTGAAATAGATATTTCAACAGAATGTTCAATTCAAATAAATTGGTCGCAAAGTATAGAAGAAGCTCCTAAAATGTATGATTGTAGTTTTGATGATGCAATGAGTGGTTAGATTTATATGCTCTCGAATTAAAAGATGAAAGAATGCTTGATGATAGTAGCTTGCTTTATTACAATTCAGTGACTAAAACGGATAATGGGAAAATAACAAGTAATACTAATATTATTATTTGCCATCAAGGTATTGCCTTGGATGAAGAATTTAATGAACGATTAATTAAGAGTTGTTGTCCTTATTATTACAATAAATAGGGTGCACAAAAAATATTAGAATTTGTAAATCATTCAGGAAATTGAAAAATCAATTTAGAAAACCTTACTTATGAAAATGGGCTTATAGAAATAATTAATAAGTATCATTAATGTCTACTAAAAACTTAAGCAAAGTTGAAAGCCGACGTTTTCACATATTTCAGAAATTGAGGATGACGCGATATCCCTTAATAATTCAGAATTAAAAAGGAAAATTGTTAATAAGTCAGTATCTGGAGAGTCACAATAGTTCCTAATGTCTAACAGTAAAAATTAAAAAAAAATGAGTAAACTAGTAGGCTGTAACATCTAAATGTTGTATATAATCAAAAATAGTTGTATCTTTGTTGTGTCATCAAACACAACACGATACGATTATGCCTATACAGAAGTACGAGGTGAGTTTGTCTGCAACGGATCGCAAGCAACTGACCAAGATTGTAAAGTCTGGAAGCTCTCCAGCACGAACCATCCTCAGGGCGAATATCCTTCTTGCCGTGGACAAGAATGGAAAGAAACCCATGACCGTCCAGGAAACCGCTATAGCGTTCAACACATCCGCTACGACAGTGCAGAATGTGCGAACCAGCTATGGAGAGAAGGGACTCGAAGCAACTCTTCTGCGGAAGAAAAGGGAAACGCCCCCGGTAGAAGCCAAAGTTACGGGAGAGGTCGAGGCTCATATTATCGCTTTGGCTTGTGGGGAACCTCCCAAGGGATATGCCAAATGGACACTTCGTCTTCTTGCCGACAAGTCGGTCCAACTGAGGTATATAGATTCGATATCTCATACGCAGGTTGGTCGCATTCTAAAAAAAACGAGTATAAGCCTCATTTGAAGAAGTGTTGGTGTATACCATCCTCCCATAGTGCGGCTTTTGTGGCTGCGATGGAAGATGTTCTTGAAGTATACAGCCGGCCTTACGACGAAACCCTTCCTGTGATTTGCATGGACGAGAAACCCGTTCAGCTTCTTGCCCAAGCAAGAGAGGGCTTTACTTCCAACAGCACTGGCATACGATATGAAGATAATGAGTACGTAAGAAACGGCACCTGTAGCATCTTTCTGTTTACGGAGCCTCTTGCCGGATGGCGCCACGCTGAGGCAAAACAACAAAGGACAAGGACAGACTGGGCAAAGCGCATCAAGTGGTTGCTTGACGAGAGGTATCCGAACGTCGAGCGTGTTATTCTTGTGTGTGACAACCTTAATACTCATAATATCGCGTCACTTTATGAAGCGTTCGAGCCCGAGGAAGCACTCAGGTTGGCGAAGCGTCTTGAAATACACCATACGCCCAAACATGGTAGTTGGCTGAATATTGCGGAAATTGAACTCTCCGCTTTGGGAAACCAATGTTTGTACAAACGGCGCATAAGCAGTGTTGAAAATCTTAACGAGGAGCTATTGTCCTGGAATACGGAGCGTAATGCTGGTCAGAAGAGTGTCAATTGGCAGTTCAAGACTGCAGACGCCCGTACAAAACTGAAGCACCTCTATCCTATATTGAACTTTTAAATGTTACAAAGTACTAGATGAACTAAAAAAATCAATACTCGCCGATGGCGTAATTGATGAACAAGAAGCAAAACAATTACGTGAGGTCTTATATGCTGATGGCGTAATTGAAAAAGAAGAAGCAGAATTTCTGTTTGAGTTAAACGATGCCGTTAGTGGTAAAGACAATCATTCAAGTTGGAAAATCCTTTTCGTTGATGCAATTACCAGTTTCTTATTAGAAGACGAAAAATCTCCTGGCGTTGTTGATGCCGATGAAGCAAATTGGCTATTGGCTAAGATACAAGGCGATGGGAAGTTGGATGATCTTGAACTTGCTTTATTAAAGAACTTAAAATCGAAAGCGAAAAAATTACCACCATCATTATTGAATTTATTATAGTAAGATGGAACACAAGAAGCATTACACCGGGCTATCCAATGAGCAAGTTCTTGAAAGTCGAAAGAAACATGGAGCAAATATTTTAACTCCACCAGAACGAGAACCATTATGGAAACTTTTTTTAGAAAAGTTTGAAGACCCAATTATAAGAATTCTTTTAATTGCGGCTTTTCTTTCGTTAGGTATTTCATTTGTTCATATGGAATTTGCTGAAACTATAGGCATTTTTTGCGCTATACTTTTAGCGACCGGTGTGGCTTTTTGGTTTGAAATGGATGCAAATAAGAAGTTTGACGTTTTAAATAAGGTTAATGATGACACTCTTTATAAGGTTATCAGAAATGGTAATGTTTGCGAAATTCCAAAGAAGGATATTGTTGTTGGTGATATAATTATTCTTGACACTGGCGAAGAAGTTCCTGCTGACGGAGAATTACTGGAAGCAGTGTCTCTTCAAATAGATGAATCATGTTTGACAGGGGAACCAATCATTGATAAAACAACCAGTCCGGCAAATTTTCATACAGATTCTACATACCCTTCAAATTGGGCAATGAGAGGCACAAAATTAATGGATGGTCATGGTATTATTGAAATAAAAAAGGTTGGAGATGAAACAGAATTTGGAAAAGTTGCAGAGAAAGCTACTGAAATGAGTGGAGAAGAAACGCCATTGAATAAGCAATTAGACAAGCTTGCTAAATTTATTGGTGTTGTTGGTTTTGCTTTAGCAGTATTAACTTTTTTATCACTTTTTATTAAGGATTTATTTTTAAGTGAAGCCCAAGTCACAATTGTTCAATTAGGTTCCATTGGGATTGTAATCCTATCAGCTGCAATTATTTTAACTAAAGTTTGGTTGCCAATTATTTACGATTCATTTGAATTACTAGGCAAAGAAAAAGAACTTCCCAAAAGTGTTGAAGAAGGCAGTTGGTTGAGGTGGATAAGCTACGGTATTTTTACTTTCTTGATACTTTCTGCTTCTGGCTTATTGTTTGGCATCAACCCATTAAACGCTGAATCATGGGTTAGTTTAGATGTTGCAGGCCGCATATTGCAATATTTCATGGTTGCCGTTACATTGATTGTTGTTGCTGTACCAGAAGGCTTACCTATGAGTGTTACTCTTAGTCTTGCACTTAGTATGCGTAGAATGTTACAAAACAATAACTTAGTGCGAAAAATGCACGCTTGTGAAACAATGGGTGCTACCACTGTAATTTGTACTGACAAAACCGGGACATTAACACAGAATCAAATGCAAGTTTATAAAGCAGATTTTTTGTGTTTAAATGGGAAAGTATTATCAGGTGAAGATAATAGTAATATAATAATTGAGAGTATTTCTGTTAATTCTACTGCTTATCTAGACTATTCAGATCCTTCTAAAATAAAAACAATAGGTAACCCAACAGAAGCTGCTCTATTATTATGGTTATACGAACAAGGCATCAATTATTTAGACATTCGTGAGAATGCGGAGGTGATTGAACAACTAACATTCTCTACTGAAAGAAAATATATGGCTTCATTGGTGAATAGCCCTTTGTTAAAAAAAATCCTATATGTGAAAGGAGCACCAGAAATTATATTATCAAAATGTAGTTATATATTATCTGAACGAGGTATTGAACCAATTAACGAGTATAATTCAACAATAGACAATTCTCTTATACAATATCAAGAACAGGCAATGCGAACTTTGGGATTTGCGTATGAAATTGTTGATGATAATTTAGATAGATTTGGTGATGGGAAATTAATTAATTCAAATCTTATATTCCTTGGCATTACGGCTATTTCAGATCCTGTAAGATTAGATGTTCCCTCTGCTGTAACTAAATGTTTAAATGCAGGCATTGAAGTAAAAATTGTAACTGGTGATACACCGGGTACAGCTAAAGAAATTGGTCGTCAAATTGGGATTTGGAACGAAAGTGATAATTTATATAATATAATCACTGGTCTTGATTTTGAGCAACTTTCTGATGAAGAGGCTTTAAAGCGAGTTAAGCATTTAAAAATTATGTGTAGAGCCAGACCGACTGATAAGCAAAGACTGGTTCAATTATTACAGAAAAATGGTTCTGTTGTCGCCGTTACTGGAGATGGTACTAACGATGCACCAGCTCTGAACTTTGCCCATGTTGGCTTATCTATGGGATCAGGGACATCCGTTGCTAAAGAGGCGAGTGATATTACCTTAATAGATGATTCCTTCAGTAGTATTACAACTGCTGTAATGTGGGGGCGTTCATTATATCAGAACATTCAGCGTTTTATTCTATTTCAATTAACAATAAATGTCGCTGCATTAATCATTGTGTTACTTGGTTCAATATTCGGTCATGAACTGCCTTTAACTGTGACTCAAATGTTATGGGTTAATCTTATTATGGACACTTTTGCGGCAGGAGCCTTGGCTTCTTTGCCTCCAGATTTGCGCGTAATGGATAGAAAACCTAGAAAAAATGAGGATTTCATTATCACTCCTTCAATGCGTTCAAATATTTTATTTGTTGGTTTTTCTTTCGTTATATTATTAGTAGGCCTTTTATTTTATTTTTCAAACAGTGGTGAAATCAGTCCTTACGATTTATCTCGTTTCTTCACAATATTTGTAATGTTACAATTTTGGAATATGTTTAATGCAAAAGCATTCGCTTCAGGGAAATCTGCGTTTCATGATTTGAGTAAATCAATTGGCTTTCTAGTTGTTGCATTTGTTATTCTAATAGGACAGTTTTTAATTGTAGAATTTGGTGGAGAGGTATTCAGAACAGTACCATTATCATTAAAAGATTGGGCTATTATTATTGGTTCAACTTCTTTAGTATTATGGATTGGTGAAATAATAAGAGCAATTCAACGCTATGGTATAAAACGGAAGCCCACCTACAGAAGAGATTAAAATGTAAACCCGATAAAATACGTCTTTTTTACATAGGTCTTGATGAGCATCAGATACAAATGCACTATCCTGAATTTTGTGTAAATGAAGAAACAGTATAAAATTTTGAAACATGTAATTGCCTTAGAAATGGGGTCCTAACAAAGGATGTTCTGTTTGTAGGGAAACTGGTAAAAGTCGATGTTATACATATGACGGAAAGGGAACAGTTAATTTAGATAACAAGATGTAAAATGATAAAGAAACTTATTGGTTACATTGGGGCTTACCACCCTACAGATAGTCATATTGTCCTTTGAGACTTTAAATAATGAAGGAGCAGGGATGCTGAAAACTGAATAGAGTAGGCAAATACAATTAAATAGATTAACAAATGGAAAGTCAGCTATTAGAGTTTAAAAATCTATTACTCAGCAATCCGAATGAGCTAGCTGAACTCAAAAGCTCAAAAACGGCAGATGCTTTTATGTCATCATTGATAAAAAAAGCAACCTTATGGGGATTTGCATTAAACATCAATGATATTATGAAAGTAATTGAAGCACCTTCAAACAGTTCTTCTTTTACTCTTTCATCGGAGAGTATAGATGCCAATCCTATTTACAACGAACATTTTGCTTGCACAGACAATTCGAATTTTACCGCTCAACGTCCAAGTTGCTGTCTGACCTGTACGTCAACTACTTATCCATGTAGAAATTGAGCAATCCTAAATTAGATAAGGCGATTTATCGCCTTATCTAATTTTATTCATTATATAATCCCAATTTTAAATGCATCACTTCAAGATTAATAATATTTTTTCTCAATCAGCATACTTAAAAGAACGTATTTTTTCCTATAAGATTGAACCTCATTTGCGTAATAATTTAACATCAAGTTCAACAGATGTGGCTAAAGATTTGTGGATGAGTATCCTTAACTCAACAGATGTTAGCTTATTTAAAAAAAGAATTAAGTGGGAAGGTTTAAAGAATGAAAACGAAGTTAGTCTTTTAGAAACAATAAATAGTGATATCGATTCAAAAGAACTTAAGGATTTGCTTGAAAAAGTAATTGATAAAATGAGGCAATGGAAATACTTGGAAAAATTTAATACAGACAAGCAAAATGAACTTCCCTTTGAACAATACTTTTATCCGGTGATAGAAATTGCCCAAGGAGAACTTTTAACCAGATTTTGCTCATTAAGTTTTCACGAAATTTTTTCTGCTGATGCATTGAATTCTATTTGCGAAGTTTTATTAGCTGAACTCTGTGAGTTATCCCAATTTTTATTGTTTGATGAATTTAATGAATATAGACCGATTGGTTACAGACTAACGAGTGCTTTTTTAAGTGACGTAAACAATAAAACTCGGACGCCTAAAGAGCAATATAAATTCTTTATTCAAAGAATGCATAAAATGCCAGAAGAGAGTATGTTATATAAATACCCTGTTTGGGCGAGATTACTTTCAACTAAAATTTTGCAATGGATTGATTTTTACAAATCTTTTATTAAAAATGTCTTGAATGATATAAAAGAAATTAGATTGGAATTTGATATTAATGATAATGATGTAATAGATAAGGTTTATTCCAATCTTTCAGACAAGCACAATGGCGGTAAATCAGTTATTATTATTGAGTTCAAATCAAAAAATAAGATCGTATATAAACCAAAGAACATTGAAATTGACAAATGTTTTTATGATTTCTTACAATGGACAAAAAGCAATGGGTTTAAAGGGAATTTTAAAGTATTAAAGGTGCTATGCAAGGGCGAAGACTATGGCTATACAGAGTATATTGAAACACACAGTTTCACATCTGCAAATCAGATAAAAGAAATTTATGAAAATGCAGGGGGACTAATGTGTGTATTACATGTGTTAAAAGCGACTGACTGTCATTATGATAATTTAATAGTAAGTCGTGATGGAATTGTTTTGGTCGATTGCGAAACTCTTTTTCAGCCAAAAGCGAAACCTGAAAAGAGTATTCAATACAAGAATTTTGAACCGTTTTATGATTCGGTAATTAGAACAGACTTTTTGCCTGTTTGGAAATTTGACGCATCCAAAAAGATTGCCTACGACATAAGTGGCCTAGGCTCAATAGAACCTCAAAAAGCAAAAAAAAGATACTGGAACAAAATAAATACTGATGAGATGCACTTGGCTGAAAATGAAGTAAATATTTTTGCTAAAAACATACCTCAAATGAATAATAATTATGCTGATTCGTTTGATTACTTGCCTAGTATTCTTTCGGGTTTCAAAGAGATGTATCTTTTTTTTATGAATAGAAAAAATCTTATTCTTCAAAACAATGCTTTTTTTAATTTGTTTTACGGTAAAAAAATAAGGTATATTTTTAGGTCTACTGAAGTTTATGGTTTTGCCCTGCAAGAAGCATTTTCAAAACAATACCTATCGAACGGTCTTTTATATAATATAAAATTAGACATATTATCTAGGGCCCATCTAATGTCTAGAAAGAAAAACAAATTATGGAAAATTTACGAAACAGAGATTCAAGAGCTACTACAAGGTGATATTCCATATTTCTTTACCTATACAAATTCCCAGTCGCTTCATTCTAAAGAATTTTGCTTGAATAATTTTTTTTCCGAAAGTGGTTTATCTAAAAGCCAAAACTATATTAGTGAGTTATCAATCACTGACCTAAAAAATCAACTTTACATAATAGAGGGAAGTTTCTATTCAAGAAAAAGCAACCCCAGTATCCTTCCGATTTCAAATAAAATTATTGCACCCAATCAAAAATGTAATTTTTTAGATGAGTCAATTTCAATTGCCAATCTTATTATAGCTAATGCATATGAAACGCAAGGTAATGTCAATTGGGTATCTCTTACTAACGAAGTCAATGCTAATCGTTATATAATCAAGCCGTTAGGGCAAAATTTATATAACGGGAAAGTTGGAGTTGCGATGTTTCTTTCTGCATTATATTCAGTCACGAAAGAAGATAGATTTAAAATTATGGTCAATAATGTTTTGAAGGATATTGTTGATGACATCAACAATCTTGACATAATTTTTGTTAAGAAAAAATATAAGTTAATGGGAATAGGTGGGATGGACGGCATTGGTTCTTTGATATATGGCTTAACAAAAGTCGGTGAATATTGCAATGCAAAATTATATATTTCTGCAGCTTTAAGATTAAGTAAGCTTTTAACAAAAGAGGTTATTGAGAATGATAAAAAGTTTGACATTATTAGTGGTAGTGCTGGTTGTTTACTTAGCTTATTAAAACTCTATTCAAACTGTAAAAAGAAGCATTTGTTAGAATTGGCTATTATATGCGGAAACCATTTAGTTGAGAGCCAACATCGCAATACTATATTTCCCAAAGCGTGGTCTGTTGATAATGAGGTTCCGTTGACTGGGTTTTCTCATGGTTCAGCAGGTATTTCCTATTCTTTAATGAAGTTATATCAAATTACAAATGACTCAAAATATAAATTATCTTCATTGAAAGGTATTGAATATGAACAAGAACTTTACAAAAAAAATAATGAATATCCTGACTTGAGGGAAAATATACATAATAAAGATGCTATGTACTCTTGGTGTCATGGTTTGACAGGTATTTTATTGTCTAGGATTGCAATAAGTAAAATCTATTCAAATCTTGAAATAGAGGAAGAAATTGCTAGAGGCATTATTGTTATTAATTCTAAATACACGTCTATTATTGACCATATTTGTTGCGGGAATTTTGGTAAAGTTGATACACTTCTACAATACAGCATGTATCATAACAATTCTACAACTATGAAGATGGCAAAAGTTATGGCAAAGAAACTAGTTTTAAAAAGTAAATTAAATAACGGCTACATTATTAATAACTTGCCTCAAAAATTTGTTTCTCCAACTTTGTTTCAAGGGCTTTCTGGTATAGGGTATGAACTTTTGAGAGTTATAAATCCCGAAAATATTGATTCAGTGCTTTTACTTGAATAGGTATAATACTCCCGTAAATTCGGTTCTTCGTCAATTTTGGTGCAATTTAACCCGTCAAGGAAGCTACCATTTTTATCTCAATGAGCCGATTGCCAGCTCTTCCGTACATGCCCCTTTTCAGTGCTTTCAACTTGTTGTTCAATCCCTCAGCCAGTCCGTTATTATAGGGATATATAATAGCGTTTTTAACAGCATCTATATCCTTTATAAGCCCTATTGCAAACGTTCTTAAATGGGTATTCCGGAACATAGTCGGCCACAAAATCCAGCCTGAAAAGGCCAAAATGATGCCCGTTCACCTATAAAAAAGGTAAAAAAATGAATAGAAAAAGTCAAAAACCGGCGTTGGTTGTTACCAGGAAGCAAAAATACAGTGAAAATGGGAATAGGGGTACAGCAAAATCGGGAACAAGAATACAGTAAAAATGGGAACAAGAATACAGTGATAAGTATAAATATTATTAACCAAGGGTT
>Ga0334887_1005112_pt1 | contig 11194 bp, 12 predicted proteins | sample GraSluR1_MG_10_FD_207217 | JGI IMG/M metagenome (GOLD analysis project Ga0334887, IMG submission 207217) | Sludge microbial communities from methane-producing bioreactor in Wageningen University, Netherlands - Granular Sludge_18_07-R1 | ecosystem: Engineered > Bioreactor > Anaerobic >...
GGGTCACTGACCATGGGATGGTCAACGCAAAAAGAGGCGCAGGAAAAAACTCCTGCGCCTCTTGCTTCTCAGCATATCGAGAGAATAATTTTTCCCCGAGATTTCAGTTCCCCCCAGACTCTTTCGAGGTCCGGTTCCTTTCTCAGAAACCACTTCCCCCCGGAAGAATCGAAAACCGTGCATCCTCCGCTCCGCCGGATTAACTGTGTCGCTTTCTGAAAAAATACGGATTTCTTCACAAAAAAACCTCCTTTTGAGTTTTGCCGTCATGATATGGAGGAATGAAAAAAATCTCGTTTTGGAGGAAGAATCCACGAAAAAAGGAGCCTTCCGGCCCCTCGTTAATGCTTCTTCCGCAATTTTTCCTGGACTTGTTCTCCGAAAGCGAGAAAGCCGAAAGTATCGTAGACAGACTTGGGATAAACGGATCCTTCCACGAGTTTCCTTTTTGCCGCTTCGAAGAGAGTTACCATACCACTGTCTATGCATGCTTTCCGATATTCCGAGTTTGAAACCCTTTGGTGCACAAGCTCTTCCCAACGGTCCACTTTTCGAAAGTCCGCAATTTCAAAAACCGCCGTCCTCCCGTTAATTCCCCGATGTTTGCAATGTTCACACCCATGGGGGTTAATATCGTAAATTATGGTATCCGGAGGTAAATCCAAGAGATCGCTTTCTTCCTGGAGAAGCTTTCGTTCCACCTTGCAATGAGGGCAAAGGGTTTCAATAAGCCTCTGGGCCACGGCTCCGCGAAGGGCCGATGCTACCAAGTAGGGCTCCACGGGAAAAGCTTCATCCCGCATGGCAAGAAGGCGATGCACTACGGAGGTCGCGTCGTTCGTATGGAGCGTGGAAAAAACGAGGTGCCCCGTAATACTGGCCTGAAGAGCCACATGTACCGTTTCCGCATCCCGCAACTCCCCTACCATGACAATATCGGGATCCGCCCGAAGTATGGACCGAAAAGCCCGGGGAAATTCGAGGACATTTCGTATAACCTGAATCTGATGCGCTCCCGGTAGGCGATATTCCACGGGATCTTCGATGGTATATATGGCGTATTCGTTTCTCCGGACATATTCCTGCAACGTGCAATGCAATGTGGTGGTTTTCCCGGAGCCCGTAGGCCCCGTCGCAAGGATAATCCCGTTCGGACAGGATACGAGATGCCGGAAAGAACCAAGCTCATCATCGTTAAATCCGAGAGTGTTAAGGCTTTCCTCCATGATAGGTCTCAGGAGCCGAATAACGACTTTTTCCTTCCCCCATCCCAACACGCTTGGCAGTGTGGCCACACGGCAATCCACGGCCATACTTCCGGAACCCCGGGTAAACCCCCCGTCCTGGGGAACTCGAAGTTCCTGAATAAGCATGCCTCCCAAATTTTTTATCCGGGCTACGATAGGCTCTATGGGATCCGAAGGGCTTCCAAGGTTGTCAAAAGAATATAATCGCCCATCGATACGCATCTGCACGGAAAATCCCCCGGAATCTCGAAGGGGCTCTATGTGAATGTCCGAAGCCTTCTCGGATAGCCCCGTCTGAATGACCCGATCGACTAAATAATCGCTGTATTCTTCCGTGGATATTGCCGTCGCAGGATTCCCGCTCCATTTCAAAAATTCCTTCCGGTCTCCTCCATATCCTTGAGGCCAGTGATGGTGCAGTATGGTCTTTATGGTTTTTTCGGGAGCCCCGATAAAGACACAGCGACTCGTCGATGCTATCTGTCGGGCTACTTCATCCGATAACGAGACATCCCAAGGTTCGGATATAACGATCTTCGTTGTTTCCGGAGAAAACTGAATGCACGCCACTCCCCGGGAAAGGCAAAAATCCCTTCTCAGTAGACGCAGAGCATCAGGATCTATGCCCAGATCATTTTCAATATCCTCTATCCAGATCCCCCCATTCAGGATAAAGGAAAAAATCTGAAGGTCCGTGACGGGCATTCGCACCTTGTCAGGCTCTTCACGGACCTTCTTTTGAAATTTTTCCAGAAACTCTTTTTTTCTCTCTTCCGGGATCAAGGCACCTTCAATTTCCGCCAGCTCGTTCCGAGCGATATATCCTCTTTTTTGGAGCCATTGGAAACACCTCTCTTCGGGAGAAGCGGCTTCGATGGCGGAAAACGTACCCCTCCCTACAGCGAGTCCCATACCGACCTCACCTCCCCAGGAGTAAATTTACGATCCGTTTTCCCGCTCTGTTCATCCTTTGCAACAACTTCTCTTCGTTCCTCCTCTTCTCTTTTCCTCTTTTCCTTTTCGTCCTCCTTCTCCTCATCCTTGGACTTTTCCCGGGAAAGGGATGCGTGTAAACATTCGGCGACATCAAAAGAACAGAGAATTTCCGGATTTTCTTCGAAAACAGCCCATAAAGTCTTCCTTGTCACCTTGGTAGCTTTCCATCCCTGCCCTAAAGAAGCTCCCTCTTTTATCGTAATCCGCACTCCCGAGGAATCTTCTCCAAAAAGCAAGACGGAAACGTCCTTATCGGATTCCACTACCCCATCTATGGTAATTCCCGGAGGAGCTGGCGCTATGGGGCCAATGTTCGCCGCTTTTCTGAGACCTGTCCGGTATTCCACCGTCCCGTATCGTGCCAGGGGATGATTCGCGTTCTCGACATGCAAACCTATATCCCGCGAAAAAACCGCTTTTTGCCCGAAGACCGCTGCGAGCAGCTTGATATCTTCCACATACTCTTCGGTGATGGTAAAGGGATAGATGTTCAGTCCCAAGGCTTCCCAATCGCTCGCCGCTTCCGCAGGGGACGTTACGGAAGAAATTCCGGCCCCAATTTGGATCAATCCTTCTTCTTTCCCGGATTCGTTTGTGGAAATACGCCAATATATAGCCCCTCCGCAAAAAACGAGGGCTATCAAAAGCACGATCAACAAAACTCGTATCCTGGAATACGAGTTCCCGGGAGGAAATTCTTTCATGCTTTTCACCTCCTGACTTCTCGAATCTCTTGATTTTTATCCGCATTTTGGGGATCCCAGAGAAAGGCGGTCAGGCGAATACCCAATTGGAGCTCATCGGAAAAATATTTACTCCCCGGCTTGATGATGATTTTGTCGATCCAGGAGGTATTCCCGGTATGTTCGAACAAGGCAATCGTTTCCAAAACTTCGCTATAGGATCCGACAAAGGCCAACGCAATATCCTGGGTGCGAAAAAGCGTATTCCCTTCTGCTAAAGGATCCCGTTTTTTATCCGGAGCTTCCCTCCGAACAATTCTCTTTCCTGCGTTTTTCTCCGAATCCTGGATAATGGCCTGCATCTCCTCCTCGGAATAGACCTCCAACGGCGCTGAATTTTCCCGCACTTCGTAGAGCAAAGGCGTAGCCGATGACGTATGGAGTAACTCTCGTATGGAAGCCTGTAACAAGCTTTCGTCTTCCAGGGAAATACTGCGTATCTCATGCACGATCGTAGAGAGTTTATGGTGTTGCTTTATGAGGCGTTGTGCTGCGGCGGACTGGCGACGCAGTTTCGCATATTCCGCTTCCTGCCTTTGTAATTCCTGAGTTTTTTCCTCAATCTTGCTCTCCATCCACGATTGCCCCCAAAACCCTCCACCTATGAGGAGGATCAGAAGGATGAAAAAAGCCGGCAGGGTACGTATCAGGAGCACCTTGTGCGACGTGCGTTTGCGTTTTGAAAAACGAGGGAAGGGTAAGGCTCTTTTAAACAACTTTTCAAACCATTTTTTCCCCAAAATAAACTCCTTTCCGGGCTCACTTTTCTAGCCTTGGCAGAACTGTTCTTTCTCTTGCGAAAACTTATTTTTGATAGGAGAAACCCAAATAATGATGTCCGCCCGGGCAGAACCCACAATCCGCTTTTCGTTTGCCACGATAATTCGTGTGACGATCTTTTCCCCCGAGATGATGTTAATGAAATCCGTGAGAGGATCATGAAGATCTCTTGGCTCATAAGCCCACCAAAGTTTTGCCTCGATTTTCCCCAAGGTGAAGGACTCTGCGGAGTATTCCAAGGCATCTATGTAGACACCGCTCTCTTGCGCGGAAAAACACAGAGTATCCACAACCCCCGGAACGGACCAGGGGGGAGGAAGAAAGGCCCTGGGCTTCGGGAGATTCCCCAATACGCTTACGCCCCCGGAGCTGATGTAATTCTTTGCCTCTCGCACCTCTCTGTGTAACCGCGTACATTCCCTCGTGAGATACTCTCCCCGCTCCACCAGGGGAATGATGGAGAGACGGAGCGACAAAACCACATGCCCGAAATAAAGAACCCCCGCAAAAGCCAGAAAAATAAGTACCGCACTAATCCGGACGAGTAGCCATTTCCGATGGGTCTCTATGGGAAGCAGGTCCACTTTTCCGGAAAGAGGGGCAAAGGCGGCTTTCTGTTTCAGTTCTTTCTTTTTTCGAGGGAGTCCATACGAACGGATATTTCGAAAAGCCTCTATCTGGCGAGGAAAATTCGGGAAAATTTTTCGCAAAAATTCCTTTACGTTGAAATGAATTCTCATACGATGCCTCGCTTAAAGTGACGGATGAAAGGCTTTCATTGCAAAGATGAGATGATCGAACTCGCAATGATTGCTTTCGTCTTCCGTCAATCGCTTTAACCGGGGAAGATGGCTTCCAAGGATATCGAACAGCCCCCGGATCCCTTTATCCGGATACCTCAAGAGCCCTGTCACAAAAATAGGAACATCGCACAACCCCACGGGAGGAATCTCCAGTGTCCCGGTATGCGTATTGACACAACCTCTCCAGGTATTTTGGATAAGCTCGGCCAAATGCAAGATATGTCTGTTTATGATGTTCCTCCCCGCTTCCGTCTGACTTTCCGCTTCGATACTCCCCGAAATCTGATACAGGGATCCCTCGAAATCCGGATCCTTTCCAAGATTCTTGAGCAGTGCGTTGATCCCGAGATTTTGTGTCTGTGATCCCGGAGCCCCGTCCAGGAAACGGATAAAAACGGGAAGAAAATCCCCTTTCACTTCGAAAAAGACAATGACTCTTACCACATCCCAATCGACATCTACCACAATGCAAGGAGCGTCTTCTCTCCCGATGTTCTGGGCCATATAGCGTTGCAAAATCACCGGAAAGGGTTGTACGCTGCGTAATTCGACTCTGGAACTGTTTTCTTCGACGATATGCATGGTATCCTCTACCCAGCGACCGTTTACGGCAGCAACAAGGTAATGAACCCTGGAAAGGATTCCTCCATCCTCTTCGGATTCTGCGTGCCATATCACCTTTGCAATAATGTCTTCATCCCAATCCACTACGGAAAGTCCTTTTCCGGGATTTTCCTTTATCTCTTCGAAGGTAGCGTCCCTGTTATTCGTGAAATTCACGCGGGATTCCTTGTCCGGAGGAACCAGGAGACAAACTCCATCCGTAAAGGGTAGCCTTTCGTTCATGTCGCTCATGTAAAACCCCAAGTTCTTACCCTTTTTAACCAGGGTTTGTATTTTATTATTCGCCATCCTGATTGCCACGTCCGGTTTGAATTCCAAAAAAGGGATCACCATACATCCCCCCCTTTCTTTTCGATACGAAGCGGCGGCCACGAGGAAATTCCCCCGTGGCCATTTTTCCGTTTCTACAAATTCCCCAGGATTTACTCGGATAAAACCTCGATGAGGGGTTTGCCTTTTTTGGTAGTACGGCACGTTACGGAATCCCCTCCTACGGTAACGGTAGTCTGGTTGGTTCCCGAAAGATCCGGTTCGCAGTAAACGTAAACCTCCCCGCCTGCATTGGCCACCACATAGTTGTTTACATACGTATATTGCTGCTGCCAGGGATCGTAGATGGTGTTGGTATCGTTCCCGTCAATGTCCCGGAAAGCCGTGGTGGGAAGATATTCTCCCTTGAGGTCCGCAAGAGACCCGGGGAAATCGAACTCTACCGTGAAATAACTTTCCAATGCCGTGGTGATGTTTTTCAGGCTCTTGAGAGCGCTCGCTTCATACGCCCTTTTAGGAGCCGCTCCAAGAAGAGCCATGAGTCCTCCCGCCAAAATAACGATAATCACGATGGAGATCAGTAGCTCTGCCAAAGTAAAGCCTTTTCGTGCTCCTTTAACATGGTGCCTCGTCTCTACCAAACATTTTTTATGTTCCATAACACGCACCTCCGTAAGATAAGAATTTTTGTTACTTCTACCTCCATTCAAGCCTGCAACATGGGGGGGTCAACAACAAAGCGAGAGAAAAGAGGTTCTCCCTCTTTCCTCTCGCTTCCCTAAAAAATCCGGGAATACAATGCGATCAGATTTTTTCCACCTCCTCAACATTCGCGATAAAGCCTGGTATGCCTTCCCCTTGTCTGTAGCCGTCGGACATAATGAGATATTGTCCCGTGTCCGGGAAAACATCCTGAACGATTCCCCGGATTTCCCCGAAGTCTCTCCGGATTCTGCATGGAGTTCCCTCTTCAAGATCCGTGTTTATGCCGAATTCCTTCACCCATTCCCGAAGGATTTCCTGATAAGCCCTGTTGATATGCCAGGATGCTCCTTCGAGGATCGTGACGAGGCGAAAGTCCGGCTTTATTTCGAACCGGTTTTCGAGAAGCATGGCTAAATGACTTCCGTCGGAAGTGTCGAAAAGTTTTTCCGAAACGACCTTCACGAACTCTTCCGGAAAGGGAATCGTCTCTTTCCATTTGTTCTGAATCTCTTCGAGAAGGCTCTTTGCCGCAAGGCGAAAAACCTTCCGCGATCGAAGCAATGGCCGGGGTGGTTTTTGTGTCGCTAAAGGCTCCATCTGCATCCTTACTTGGCATCTCCAAGAGGAGAACCAAGCTCCTCCTTTCTCTTCAAGTATTTACAGAAAAAATTCTTATACCGATACATCCGTTTGTCCGCTTCCTGTATGGCTTTGTTCGCGCTCACCTCACCGGAGCCTTTAATCAAAGAAATTCCCAAGGAAACGGAAAGGGATCCGGATTGCAGCTTGTCTTTCGTTTCCTGGGCTATTTGCCTGCGTATTCTTCGGGCAACTTTTTTCGCCGTGTCTTTCTCGAAGATAGAGCTCAAAACGATAACGAATTCATCTCCCCCGGTACGGAAAAAGATGTCATCCTGGCGAAGATTCCGAAGTACCGTTTGCGCAAGTATTTTCAAGGCTTTGTCCCCTTCTCCGTGACCGAAGTTGTCGTTAATGGCCTTGAAGTCGTTGCAGTCCATAAGCACCACCGCTTCCCCCTCGGCAGCGTTGCGCTTCCAGCGGGCAAGCCATGCCTTGTTTCCCGCACCGGTAAGAGGGTCATGAAAAGCTCGCTTCTCCGAATCCGAAGCCCGTTGAGCAAGATTGGCCGAAATAAGGATAAGGGCCAGCAAGAGGTATACGAACCAGGGGAAAACCCGGAAAATAATCTCCTGGGAACTCATGTCCAGCTTTGTTGCGGGAATCGCCCATGAAGCCGTTATCGTGCGTTGCCTGTCCTGGAGGACAATCTCGAAGGTATAGGATGCATCCTTGAGCCCCGATGTTTCTTGGGAGAAGACAATCCCTTCCGGAAGCGGAGCCGCATCAAACCACCAATCTGTTCCCCCATCGCTAATGTGCACATACCCCTGTCCGTTCTCATCCGCAAAAAGATTAAACGCCTTCTCTCCTATCGCCCCGAGAGAGCCAAAAACTTGCCCTCCCGAAAAACGGACCCCTCGGAGCGGAGTGGTTTTGTCCTCTACGAAATAAGACACAAGTTGCAGAAACTGTTTTGTGTTCTTCCCAAGATAGATATGCAGGGCTCTGAAGTAATCGAAGGTATCCACAATGCTTTGGGTTACTCTCTGAACCTCCACTTTTCCCTGAACGGCCTCTTCCGCCAGAATTCTCCCCACTTCCGCCGCATGGTATGTCCCCCCCAGCCAGGAAGAGGAATACCAGGCAAGCACGCCTAACAACGCAAAGGTAAAAAGACTTTTCATAACCAACCCTTTCTGCCCTTCTCAATTAAAGCTTCTCACGATACTTTGAAAAGTCTCTCTGTTCTGACAGTGAAGAAGCCCCTCTTCCAAAGAGATACATCCGGATCGGACAAGCATTCCCAAATTCTGGTCCATGGTAAACATATCCGGGTTCTCTACCAGAATGTTACGTACATTTTGCACCTTGTCCTGGAAAAGGTTCTGCGCGATGATGGAATTGGAAAATAACAATTCCCCCGCGAGAATGCGTCCTTTACGGTAAATTTCCTCTTCCGTTTTGCTCTCTTCCCCTCTGGCAATGAGATTTTGTGCGAAAATAGCCTGTAGCGCATTGGCAAACTGGGATCTGATTGCAATGGACTCCTTCGGAGGAAAGAGAGAAATCACTCTCTCGATGGCACTTACAGTATCTCGGGTATGCAACGTACCTATAACGGTGTGCCCCGTGGCGGCAGCTTGCAAAGCCATGGACACCGTATCCGCATCCCGCAATTCCCCCACGACGATCACATCCGGATCTTTTCGCAGAAAACCTCTCATAGCCTCGGCGAAGGTTGGACAATCCGTGGGAATCTGTACCTGAGTAACCAAGGTTCCCGTTTTTTCGTATCTACGGGGGTGGAGAAATTCCACGGGCTCCTCCGCAGAAACGATGTGCAAGGATCGAGTCTCCGCCAGATACCGGACCAGGGCCGCCATGGTGGTGCTTTTTCCGGACCCCGTAATTCCCGTTATCAGATAAAGCCCTCCGAAAGAATTCTTCACTCGCTCCACCAGTTTTGGGGGAAGCCCCAATTCCTGTGGAAGAGGTGGATGTTCCTGTAACAGTCGCAAATGCACCGTCCGTTGCCCGAGAGACAATCCCGTGTGTCCTCTCCAGCGAACCTTTTTCCTCTCCCCTCCCGGAGACGGAGAAAGCTCCAGACTGAACGAAAAGTCTATTTGAGGTTCCCGGGAAAATCTCTCCATCGAAAGGCCCTCTATTTCCTGGAAGGTCTCTGTCATGTCCTCTTCCATCCATGGAGCATATGCCTTCATGGGGACGAGGCTCCCTCGAAATCGCAGGGAAGGAGGTTCCCCGGGCTCAAAATGGACATCCGAAGCGCCGCATGCCACTGTTTCTTCTAATATTTTTTTTAGATCTTCAATTCTCCCCATTTGCTCCTCCTTCTCTGGATTCCCGTGACTGGAAGGCAATTTTTCCTTCGGTGACCTGTTTCGAAAAATTCTCTAAATTTTCCCGGGAGATACGCCGAGTCCTTTTTGAAAGCCATTCTGCTTTTAAAGGATGGCTTGGATCCTTTATCCAGTTAGAGATTGTCTTTCCACTAACTCCAATGCTTTTTGCCACTTCGGAAGGACTGAAAATTGATTTTCCCGACTGCAAAAGATCTTTCAATGAATTATTAATATCGCTATCCTTTTCGGAAGACACTTCCCGATCACTCCTTTTCACAAAAAATTTATTCCCCCAGAACCAAGGTTATTTTGCAACACCACATGGTCAAGGGAGACAAAAATTTTTCAGCCTTTCCTGAAAAGGACTTGTTGAAAATAAAAAAAGCATGTACAATTGAGAAAATAAAAGATCTAAAAGAATAATAGAGTTTTTATGCTTCCGAAAAGGGGGTTTTGGAATGGGAATGGTCATTACTTTCGCAAACGAGAAGGGTGGGGTCGGCAAAACCACCTCCGCAGCTTGTTTTGCCTGGATTCTTGCAAACTATCACAAGAAAAAAGTTCTTGCCATAGATTTTGACGCTCAAGGCAATCTCTCGGACATGCTGTGCGAGGAAGCGAAGGATCGAGGAAAATCCCTTTGCGAACAGATCGGCGAAAATTTTTTCTCCCCCATTTCCCGCTTCGGCATGGATATTATTCCGGGAAAGGAAGATCTTGTAGCTTTCCCCGATTTGACGAGAAATTTGGGAACCGGAAACAAAACGCTTTTGCCGTGGCTCGCGACGCACGCTTATTCGTATGATTTCGTTCTTATCGACACCCTGCCTCATTTCGGAGAAATCACGATCAACGCCTATGCCGCTTCCGACCTGGTTATTGCCGTGACGGAACCGCAATACTTCTCCTTCAAGGCCATCGAAATCATGGTTAAAAACGTCGAGCTCTCCCGAGAGACCTTGGAAAACGAAGATCTAGCCCTAAGAGTGCTCATCAATCGGTATGACCAGAACAGCAGGATCCATGCAGAAACACGCAACGCCCTCGAAGAGCTCTATGGTTCCATTATTTTCCGAAACTTCATCAAAAAGCGTTCTTCCGTGGAAAAGCTTCAGATGCTTTTTGGAGATAACCGAATACGCCAGGAAGGACTTGTCCAATACTATTTTCCCGTTCAGGAACTTTTGAACTGGGCAGAAGAAAGAAATTCTTTGTAGAAATCTTTATATGGCATTTTAAGGAGGTCATTTTTTATGAGCAGAATGGACGAGGTTCGTAAAAAACTTATGGGGGGAAATGCTCCCAAAAAGGAAACAACAGATCCAAAGAACAAGAAAGAAGATACTAATAAAAAAGAAATTTCAACTAAAGAGACAGAAAAAACCGTAACGAAAGGAAACACGCAAATTCAAGGGAGCCAAAAGGAAATTCTCGAACTTGCGAATCTCGTCAAAAAGCTTGACATGGATAATCGCTCCGACACAGTATCTACTACCACCAGATGCTCTGTAAGCATGGACACGGCTTTCGAAAATGCCCGGACCATATTGAATGTGATGTGTAAAAAGAAGGGTCAGGAATCTCTCGCAAAAAAGCATCTTTTCGAAATGGCGTTGCGGATGTTTATCGAGAAATACGACTCCGACGAAAGCTTCCGGGAATCTCTTCTGCACCGAGCTTATCCTAAAAAAACGGGAGAAAAACAAAAAGTCTCCCCCCTTCAACTTCTTGCAGAAACTTTCGATAGGTTTAACGAGATTTTTGAAGAAGTCTCCCTCAAACGTGCTCTCGCCGGAGAACCCGAGAAGATTTACTTAAAACACTTTTTTGGTATCGCCATGGAGCTCTTCATCCACGAGGTCAACGGGATATTCGCCTAAATCTTTCACGATTTTTTCCAAAAGGGCTTCAAAAAGCTCCGGATCGAAAGGCTCTTTTGTTTCTTTGTCATTGTTTGCATCTCGAAAATCTATTATTCCCGGAAGCTTCACGTAGGAATTCTGAAGTTTCTCCAGAATTCGGCTTCCCTCCTCTTCCAGATCTATTCCGAAAGCGTGAGCTGCCGCAAGGGTATACATGTG
>Ga0334887_1005118_pt1 | contig 11177 bp, 9 predicted proteins | sample GraSluR1_MG_10_FD_207217 | JGI IMG/M metagenome (GOLD analysis project Ga0334887, IMG submission 207217) | Sludge microbial communities from methane-producing bioreactor in Wageningen University, Netherlands - Granular Sludge_18_07-R1 | ecosystem: Engineered > Bioreactor > Anaerobic >...
CCATTTTTTTTCATAAAAATTTTCGATTATTTTAACAACCAGCGCATTTATAGCGCCCATTTCAGAATAAATATTGATAAAAATTGAAGCAGTTACAAAAATCAGTCCAAGGTTAATATAGGTAAAGGTCCCTTCAACAAAAATACGTGCAGGGAAACCGAAGCCGGCAGCAATTGCCCCGGCTACGGCTGCTATAACCATGGAAATTTCTGCTGACTTCAATTTCCACATACTAATCACATAAGCAATGACCATAACGACCAAAGTTATAGTTGTTTCCTGATACATTACAATCTTTTCCTCCTAAATCAGTTTAATATGTAAGTTAACGTGTAGGTTTTATATACAGGCATCATCTTCAGAGACAGAATCACCAGGGTACATTAATTTTATTACTTCAGTTAGATCTCTAGTATCTTTGATAAATGTAATTGGTACTTCGTTTTCTTCTGCTATTTTAGTAAATTTTCCGTCAGCATTACCATCTTCTCTTACGATAATGTAATCAGCAAAAGGAGCAATTGCATTAATAGATCTCTCGTTAGCCCCACCTTCCTGGTCTCTTCTGGCCATTCCTTCAATATGAGCCGCTATAATCTGCATTTCCAATTCCTGTGCCTTTGCAATCATTTTATCTAATCGTTCAATTTCGTCATCAATAGTTATACCGGATGCACCAAGTCCCTTGGCAGAAGATCCAATAACTACTAATAATGTTTTGTATGGTTTTTCTTCCAAATCTTCCGGTTCAGGTTCAGCATTATAAGTCCAATCTTCAACAGCCTGTGATTGAATCACTAACAATCTTGCCATTTTTCCACCAGGACCCTGTCCTGCGTTTGTAATCAATAGAGGTTCTCCTGCCTTTACTGGATCATCACCGGTAAATTGGTCATCAGCCATTACAAAAATAGCTGAAAACAAAAACACAATTAACACAATTAAAATTAAATTTTTTCTCATAATTCTAATTCTCCTTCTTTATTGATATTTTATTCACATATTAATTTTACATAGAAACATAAAGAAATCACAAAACTTATTGCTAAAAAACAGGAACTTTTTTGATATGATATGTAGAGCTAACATTGTAGAAACTAAAAAGATATATTGTTTTTAAAATAACTGTTACGAATATTTTCTGAATCATATATTATTTTTTTTAAATAGTGCAAATGTAACTACAAGAAGAATCAATAAACATTATTTTAAATAAACTTCTTAGCAGAACACTTATTAATTAAGGTTTTTACGATTTCATATTAACATTTATTATGAGATAAGTCAATATTATCAGTTCATTTAATCTGTAAAAGAATTATTATAAATAGATGAGGAAGAAACACCATCTAAACTGTTTTCGATTATTTTATCAACTTAATATTACTCAATACCTGAGATTATTCTTAGAGAAGTATTTTTATTGATCTGTCTATTGCTATAGACTTATCTTTTACAATACAGTCATAAGCCTTAATGCTTATATTTTTCTCATTATGGGCTTTTCTTAATGCCAAGCCAAATGCAGGGTCTGTTTCATCATTAGGTTTAAATGCATGAACACCTTTCATCTGGATAACAAATACTATATAATTTTTAAAACCCTTTTGAGAAGAGTATATTAATTCATTCACATGCTTATTACCCCTTAGAGTCGGAGCATCGGGAAAAAGAGCTATTCCATTTTTTTCCAGGGTAACACCTTTCACCTCTATAAATCCCTTAGAATTATGATTATGGTACATTACATCAAACCGTGAATTATTGTACTTAACTTCCCTTTTTATATCTTTCCCAACATCAATTCCCGGTAAAGACTTTTCCATTAAAGCATTGCTCACTAAATCATTGGGAATTTGGGAATCAATATTTATCAGTTTTGTCCCCTTATAAGCACTTATCAGCGAATATTTTGTCTTTCGGTTTCTTAGGTTACCAATTTTCTCCAGAAATATTTTTGTACCCGGAATCAATATTTCTCTACACCTGCCTGAATTCCTCACATGGACCATTTCAAATTTTCCTCCAACTAAAACTTTAGCCAGGAAACGGTTGATGCGTTCAATAAATACAGCAGGAACAACTTCATTATATTTCAAGATAACAATCCTATCTCTTTCTTATTTTTACATATTAATTGTGCATATTTCAATTTATAATATTTTATATCTATATTTCTTAGCATTTTTAATTTAACTGTATCAATTTTATGATTACTGTCATATATTTAACTCACCACTATAATATGGTTATTTTAAAGCACTTAAATAAATATTATTACAGCCCTATTTGCTGAAATGTTTAATTATTTTTTAATAGCAATAATCTAAATATTATTCTTCTCAGAGATATGAATTAAATACATGAAAGCAGATGCCATAACAGATAATAAAGTGATTACCAACCAGATGCTGCGTATACCATAATCGGTAATAATCAATCCCAACAGAGGTGGCCCAATTATGCGACCAACACTGCCACTGACTGTTACAAGTGAATTAAAGCGACCCCTTAATGCATCAGGACTATGGTTGGCAATAAAAACACCTGCATTAATTCGTAATAATATTTCCCCTAAAGTCCATATGAAAGTTGATAATAAAATCCATCCTATAACACTAACCCATCTTAACATTCCAAAACCAATGGCAAATAGGACACCAGACCAAAAAATATTAATAACAGATGTATTTTGTCTGGATAACCACGTTACAGGTAAAGTCATAAGAACAACAATCAAGCTATTGAAGCTCATCACTACTCCAAAATACTGTGGACCTTTTGTTAAAAATATATCATCTATCTGGAGAGGCAGGCTGAAAAAGAATTGGCTGTGCACCAAAAAATATAAAATGCTAACAAGAAAAAAATAAAATACAATGGGTTCTTTCCTTAGAGCAGTGAACATTTTTTCCGGCTTCACAATTTTTATCCTATCTGCACCGGGTCCATCATTAACAGAATTTAATATTGAATTGTCTATTCTTTTTGGCATAGTCTCACAAACACAAAAACTTACCACAATAGATACAATTATTACAGCAGCAGCATTGCCTAAAAATAATAAGGTTATATGGTTGTTATATAAAAAACCTGCAACAAGTGAGCCAATACCAAATCCAAGATTAAGCCCCAGGTAAATGAATGAAAAAATCTCTTTTCGATTACCCGTATTACTAACATCTACTATTATTGCATCAATTGCCGGGTGAACAGCTCCATTAAAAAAAGCGGCAAAAATCAACAAATTTGGAACTAATAATGATTCTCCAAAAAAAGCACAGGGAAATAAAAAAAGTGCAGTGGCTATCTGGGATCCCACCAATACAATCTTTCTTCCAAAATAATCAGTTGCCTTACCTCCTGCAAGAGCCCCAATTATTCTTCCTACCTCTACAAGCATAAGGTATATGCCAACTTTATCTGCGCTGAGAGAAAGATTTTTTGTTAAAAAAAGTGTTAGAAAAGGAAAGACAAAGTAACCAATAGAATTTATAAATCGTGCAATGAATACGAAATAAATTACCCGTGGAAAATTATAATAACTTGAAATAAATTTTTTTATTTTTGAACCGGTAGCTTCTGTCAGCATATTTTTTTGACGGGTATTGAAAAATTATACCTGTATAACTCCTATTATTCCTAAAACCGCAACAATAATTCCTACAAAGCCAAGTAATCCTAAATACTCTAATTCTTTTCTGAGAAATTTAAAATAAGAAAAAAAAGCAAAAAAGGTAAAAAATAGCAAGGTATAGGGTTTGTGCTGTGAAAATCCCTGAAATCCAAAAAATCCAATAAATCCTAAAAAACCATGCCACCAGGGAGGTAAACTTCCTTTTATTTTCTTATTCTTCTGATTTTTTTCTAACATTATAATTATCTTTCTGTTTATTTGTATTTATTCCACTCGACATAAATATTTCTATGTTATATTAGTCTTTTTAAAAATCATATATATTAATGTTTACTGTCTGTTTTAAATCACAATATACTATAACAGGTTTTCCAGGTGTAATTCAAATAAAGTTTTGATATATTGATTGAAAAAGTATTTGTACATAATAAATTATAAGTAAATATAATTCTATCAGATAATACTTTACAAATCCTTTTTTAAAATACACAAAAAATAATTATATAAAAGATGTCATAAGTTAGTTGCTTATTATTAATGTATCATATTTTTAGAGAATATTACTTTTTTGTCTTTTTATAAAATGCAAGCCTGGTTATTAAAAAAATAAATCTTAATGGGTCGATAAACTGGTGAACCTTACTTTTTGCTTCAGGATGATAAATTGTTTCTATAGGTACAAATCCTACTTTAAAACCATGTTTTGCTGCTTTCACAATCATTTCTGTGTCAGCCTGAAACCTGCTTGAAGTTATAGTAATTTCCTCAACCACTTCCCTTGTCAATGCCCTGTAACCGGATTGGCTGTCTTCTATTTTAACACCACAGATTAATGATACTAAATAGGATGAAACTGCATTTGCCAGGATTCTGATTTTTGGCATTAACTCAGGTCTGAATTTTCTTGCTCCGATTACAAGATCATAACCTTCATGGATTTTTTCCAAAAATAAGGGAATCTCATCCGGATTGTGCTGGCCATCCGCATCAAGCAGTAAAAATATATCAGCACTCTCATCTGTACCTTTTCTGAATCCTTTTTTGAGAGAATCTGTTTTCCCTAAATTCTCTCTATTTATAATGACTATTGTATCTTCATTTTTGGCAATTTGAGAAGTATTGTCAGAAGAACCATCATCTATTACTATAATCTTTTGAACATATTCTTTACACTTCCTGATAACATTTTTAATGTTTTTTTCTTCATTAAAAGCGGGAATAATTACTACAATTGACTCTTCTCTATTCTCTACTATTTTGTTTTTACTATATTTATTATTAGATTTCATATTCATATTTTTCTACTTCATTAATCAATATGACCAACTCCACACAAACACTCTTTATCTTAATCTCAAGTTATTATTTTCGTTTTCGAATCAAGTTATATTATGTTAGAAATATTTACTGATAAACTACCTTGTATAGACTTATTTCAGGATCCATTAAATAGAGTTCTGATAATTCAGTAACAATCCTTTTAAAATGTTCAGAATTATTGTGACTGTTTATTGCCTCTTTATCTTTCCACTCTTCTATAAAGATAAGGATATTTTCATTGTTTAAATCCTCGTAAAGGTTATAGGAAATACATCCATCTTCTTTTCTGCTGGATTCAATTAATTCAATTGAAGTTTTTTTAAATTTTTCTTTCAATCCGTCTTTTAATAAACATTTTGCAATTATTGTAATCATTATAATTTCCTCCATTTTATTTATTATTAATTCTTTTGCTATAATTATCAAGTAAAATAAGGATTATTTGTTTAAGTATATTTCTAACTACTACTCTATCGGTAAAAACAAAAAAATTGCTTATTCATATTAACTGATATTTGAAGTATATTTTTATTATCTATTTGTGTTTTCTTACAATTATACTACACTAATTTATTCCTGTTTTTGCTTTATACTAAAAATAATTCAATAATATTACTTGCATTTTATAAATTTTTATTTAAAATAAGGTAACAAATCAGTTATAATATAAAGCCAGCTATTTCTTTTCTTAAATGTAAATTTATCTCCCTTATATTAAATTAGAAAGTAGAGCGATTCTATGAAAAAATATTTAGAAAAAGCACAAAAAGCATACAAAAATATGGATTTTATAAATAGTAATGATGCCAGGGTTATCCGGATTCTGGCAGAATTGTTGGAACCAAACCAGCGGTTTAGAAATGAAAACATTAAAGATACTATTGTATTTTTTGGTTCTGCCCGAACTAAATCTCCTGAAGAAGCTAAAATTTATTTAGAAAAAGTAAAAGAGCAAATTGCCACAGAAGATAAAAACCACAAAAATAGCGAGCTACAGGAAGAACTTCAATTCGCTGAAAAGCAGGTTTTTCTTTCCCGCTATTACAATGATGCAGTCGAACTTGCTAAACGCTTAACTACCTGGTCAAAATCACTTAATTCCAGTTCCAGATTTATTATCTGCTCGGGCGGAGGTTTTGGAATGATGGAAGCAGCCAATAGAGGAGCTAGAAAGGCAAATGGAAAATCTATTGGTTTAAATATTAGTTTACCAATGGAACAATATCCCAATCAATACATATCACCTGAATTAAATTTCGAATTTCACTATTTCTTTATGCGAAAATTCTGGTTTGTTTACCTGGCTAAAGGATTGGTTATCTTCCCGGGTGGCTTTGGAACGCTGGATGAACTGTTCGAGGTGCTTACTTTAATTCAGACAAAAAAAATAGAAAAATGTCTCCCGATAGTCATTTATGGTACTGAATACTGGAAAAAAATAATCAACCTTAATGCAATGGTTGAATATGGCACAATCAGTAAAAAAGATTTGGATTTATTCAGATTTTGCGATTCAGTTGATGATGCTTATAACTACTTAACCGGGGAACTTACAAAACTATACTGTGAAAATAACTAATTATTTAGTGCCAAAATATGATTTTGCCACTAAATTTAATCTAATTATATGAAGGAATTAGGTATTTTTCCCGCTCAGCAGTAAATTGCTGTAATTCAAGCTGATAAGAGGTTTCAATCAGCTCGGGGGCTGCCTTTTCTTCCAGATATTTCCCTATTTTGTCAGTTCCCATAATTTTGTCAAACATCACAATATTATCAGGAGTGCTCTTTGGGACATTAAAATCTCCCAGCATGAAGGCATAAGCCAATGCATAAATGCCACTTTTCGCAGGGTTAAAGTTGTATTTATCATATATTTCCAATTTTACCCCACCGGCAGTATCCTTATCCTCAGGAATATAATTTACTCCGGGTAGTCCCGCTGAATTTAATAATTCAGCATAGCGCATAGAGTCTATCCCCTTTCCACCAATCCATCGGAACTGATCCCGCTGGAAGACTCCTGTACCTTCTCCTAATCCTGTAGCCATATATCCATACAATGATTCAATATTTGGTATATTAGGCGAAGTCTGAACAAAGGGAAGTCCGGTATCTTCAAAAGACATGCCGCGATGGTAACCATCCATAGCAATAACGGCTAAATCAGCTCCTATATTTCGATTATAAAAAAGAGCTAACTCTCCAACAGTCATTCCATGCGCCATCGGTATATTGTCTACACCAACAAACGACTTAAACCTATCCTCCATTACAGGCCCATCCACAATCAAACCCCCTAAAGGATTTGGCCTGTCCAGAACAATAATCGTTTTATTATATCTTTCGGCAGCTATCATGCAATACTGAAGAGTAGACATATAAGTATAGCTGCGTGCTCCTATATCCTGAATATCAAAAAGCAGGACTTCGATTTTCAGGAGCATCTCCTCAGTGGGCATCCTGGTACTTCCATAAAGACTGTAAACAGGTATGTCATAATCCGGATGATTAAAAGAATGTAGACTGGCACCTGCCCTTCCAATTCCATCAAGTCCATGCTCCGGGGCAAATAGTGCTATTAGTCTTGCACCTCTCGTGGCAAGCAAGTTATCAATAAAACTATTTCCCTGGCTATCAACCCCGGTTTGATTAGTAACCAATCCAACATTTTTGCCGTCAATGAGATAATAATAATCATCCAGTAAAACCTCATTACCTAATTTTACTCTTACATCATTTCCAAACACTGCAAGTGTCGATAACTGTAAAATAAATATGTTTATTACTAAAATAAAGATTATTATATTAATTTTTTGTTTATAAAACTTTTTTTTATTATTTTGAATATTTTTTTCTAAAAGCATTAATGCGTCCTTTTAATATACAATACATATACTTCTTTCATTCCTTTTACCTTGTATTAAAATAATATGCCATAGTTTAATCAATAATGCAATATTATTTCATATCCGCGATACCCTTTGATACTATTATATAGTAATTATTACTATATAATAACATATATTGACTTATTATTAATAATTTGTTAAAATAATTAATAATATTAATGATTTTATAAAAAACATTTGACATAATTGCGTTAATCATTTAATTTTGTGTTATAAGCATCCTGACCTTTTTAAGAGGTGATGGTATGGTTTTCGAAAAAATTTATTCCTTGGGAACATTTGTAAATTGTTCTGAAGGGTGATAACCTAACCCGCGCTATTCTTTAGATGAGTAGTGCGGGTATTTTTATAATTATTGATAGCAATGATGACCATAAATAATTAAGAAATAACACTTTAATAACAGAAAGAATGGGGTAAATAATGAAACATAATTTAGCCTTTCAATCCGTAATATTTGACTTAGATGGTGTTGTTACCAAAACCGCTACAGTTCATGCACATTCCTGGAAAAAAGCTTTTGATGAATATCTGAAATTAAGAGAAAAAAGAGACGGAGAAAAATTTAAAGAATTTACTTATGAAAGAGATTATTTAAAATTTGTAGATGGTAAACCACGTTACAAAGGTGTAAAAAATTTCCTGGAATCACGCAATATACACCTCCCTTTTGGAGATCCCTCAGACTCACCGGACAAGGAAACCATTTGCGGTATTGGAAATAAGAAAAATGAGTTATTTACTAAATTGCTTCAAGAGGAAGGAGCGGAGGTATTTGAATCCACAGTCAGGCTTATAGAAAGTTTAAAAGAAAATAATATTAAAATTGGTGTAGCTTCTTCTTCCAAAAATTGTCTCCCAATACTCAAATCAGTCAAACTTGAACATTTATTTGAGACCAGAGTTGACGGAGTGGTATCCGCGGAGCTAAAGCTTAAGGGAAAACCTGAAGGAGACATTTTTGTAACGGCAGCAAAAAATCTGGGTACTCTTCCTGAAAATTCTGTGGTTGTTGAAGATGCATCTTCTGGTGTTGAGGCCGGCAGAAACGGCGGCTTTGGATTGGTATTGGGAATTGCCAGGGAAAATAACAAGGCAGAGCTGACAAAACATGGGGCCGACATCGTTGTCCCTGATTTAGCCGAAATTGATGTTCAAATAATTGATGACTGGTTTAAAAGAAAACCAAAGCCTTTCTTTAAATGTTTTGAAACACTTGAAAATGCACCGGTAATCCTGCCGGAAGAACACTTGCAGCAAAAAGATATCTTTATAAATCCCTATTATAAGCGTACCGGCAAAGCAGCAATCCATACCAATAAAAAAATGATATTCTTCCTTGATTATGACGGCACACTAACTCCTATTGTTGAAAGTCCGGAGTTAGCTGTTCTTTCTGATGATATGAAAAAGACAGTTGAACAGTTAGCTAAAATCCATACAGTTGCTATAGTGAGTGGGAGGATGAGGGAAGATGTACAAAACCTGGTGGGAATTCAAGGGTTATTTTATGCCGGAAGTCATGGATTTGACATAAAAGGACCCGGCGGTTTTAGCATGATTCACCCTGTTGCAGAAAAGACAATTCCACTTGTTTCTGAAATTATTGAGCAATTAAAAGACAAGTTCCAGCATATAGAAGGTGCGCTGGTCGAAGAAAAAAAGTTCAGTGTAGCAGCACATTACCGTAAGGTAAAAAATCAAAAAGATTTAAATTTTATTGAAGAAACCGTTAACAACATTATTCAAAAATATAACGAACTAAGACTTTTAAAAGGTAAAAAAGTCTTTGAAATTCTGCCAAACATAGACTGGAATAAAGGAAAAGCCATAAGATGGATTATGGATGCCCTGGAAATTCCCTGGGAAACTACCTCTGCCTTTTATATTGGTGATGATACTACCGATGAATATGCCTTTAGAACAATTATTACCAGGGGCACAGCTATTATGGTTACTGATAATCCATTAAATCCTTCGACGGCAGATTTTCAACTAAATTCACCGAAAGAGGTAAAAAAATTCTTTGAACAGGTTATTTCAATTTCTAATAAACAATAGTTTTAATAACAATCATGGCACTTCTCCCTGGTCATTGGAATATTTCAAATTTGAACCAGGCCAGGAAAAATTGAGAGAAGCTTTGTGTACGTTGGGTAATGGTTATTTAGGAACAAGGGGTGCACTTAACGAGTCATCTGCTTCCAAAGTGCACTATCCCGGAACCTACATGGCAGGTGTTTTTAACAAATTAGACAGTAAGGTTGCCGGTAAAACTATTACCAATGAAGACCTTGTTAACTGCCCGAATTGGCTTCCTTTGACTTTTAAAACAGGCTTAGATCAAAATTGGATAGATCCGTCTAAACAGAAAATCATTTCTTATTATCAGAAACTTGACATGAAAAAGGCAGTTCTGATAAGAAACTACAAGATAAAGGAGAGTTCCGGGAAAATTACCTCAATTGAAACCAGAAGAATTGTACATATGGGTGAAATGCATATTGTGGCACAGGAGTATTCAATTACCCCTGAGAATTATGATGGTGAAATCCTTATTAGAACCGGATTGGATGGAACTGTTGAAAACACAGGAGTAGAAAGATACAGCGACCTTGAATCATTACACCTGGCAGAAGACGAAACTGGACAATTTTCTGAAAATGGTATTTATCTTTCAGTGGTGACCAATCAATCCAATATTAATATTGCTCTGGCATCTTCCCTGTATATTACCAGCAATAGCGAGGAAGTAAAGCCAATTTCTATTGATACCAAAAAAGAAGAAAAATCTGTCTTTCAGGAATACAAAATAAGGGTTAACAGGAAACAAAAATACATAATTTCGAAAGATGTATCCATTTATACCTCTCTGGATAATGATACTGATAATCCTATAAAAAGCGCTATTGAATCAGCTAAAAACTGTCCCAGTTTTGCATCTCTTTATGAATCGAATAAAAAGGTATGGTCAGAACTATGGGATATTTTTGACATTCATGTTGAGGGTCATGCTTTCTCCCAAAAAACATTGAGACTGCATATTTTTCATCTTTTAGAAACTGCTTCTATCCATAATACTAAACTTGATGCAGGTATTCCTGCAAGAGGATTATCCGGAGAAGCTTACCGGGGCCATATCTTCTGGGATGAAGTTTTTATCCTGCCTGTCTATGATTTTCGCATTCCCGAAATTACCCAATCATCCCTTCTCTACCGTTACAGGAGATTGGAGCAGGCAAGAAAATATGCCCTTGAAAATGGCTATAAAGGAGCCATGTTTCCATGGCAAAGCGGCTCCACCGGTG
>Ga0334887_1005123_pt1 | contig 11159 bp, 11 predicted proteins | sample GraSluR1_MG_10_FD_207217 | JGI IMG/M metagenome (GOLD analysis project Ga0334887, IMG submission 207217) | Sludge microbial communities from methane-producing bioreactor in Wageningen University, Netherlands - Granular Sludge_18_07-R1 | ecosystem: Engineered > Bioreactor > Anaerobic >...
GAAGCCAAACTTCGATGTACTAAAGAAATACTACAAGGACTTTCAGGTCTTTACTTCACTCAACGTAAACGCGCCTTCGATAATGGGTCAGGGATTCAACGTCAAAGGAGAAAACGAAAAGGCAGTTAAGCTTTGCCAGGAAGTGGTGAAGATGAACTCTTTCTTCCCATCAATGATAGACCTGATAACGGGAACTCTGCTATTCGGAACTTCCGCTCTTGAAACTGTTTGGTCGAAGGACAAGAAAAGAATAAGAAGATTAAAGGTAATCGATGTGGAAACGATTGATCTGAAGTGGGATAAGTTTGGAAACATCACTGAACTAACGCAGAAGCCAATACAGGGAGCTTCAGGAAACACAGATCCAAAGCATCTAAAGACAGACGAGTTTTTACTTCTGAGATTCTTCAGGCTTGGAGATAATATCTGGGGAATCGGAGTTGTGGAGATTATACTTGATCTGCTGGACACGAGGCGCAACATGATCAACAACATTTCAGAGATAATCAAGTTCCTATCGATGCCGCCAATTCAGGTTAAGAAACATGGAGCGAAGAATCTGGCTGAGCTCATGAAGGTAGAAGAATCTCTAAAGGATTTCTTCCAGAAGCATTACTTCTGTACATCAGAGAAATATGACATTACTCCGATCGAAGTGAAGAGAGCAATTCCTGATCTGTCAAAGTATCTGGAAAAGATTGATATGTATATTTCGATAGCGCTTAGAATCTCAATGAAGGTGCTATCTGGTGACGTTAACTTCACAACAAAAGCCGCAAGCCAGGCGCTTAGAGAATATGGTTCAGATGAGAAGGCTTACTACAGAGGAAAGATTGCGACTGAAATAGAAGATCAACTGTTTGCTCCATTATGCAGGGAAAATGGAATTTCAGGAGACGACGTTCCAACTGTAGAATGGAAAGTTGATATGGCAGAAGATCCAAAGGTCAGAAGCGAGATAATGCTAAACAAAGTAAGAGCTTTGCAGATGATGGAACAAACAGAAGAGGTAAAAGCAAAGCTTCGGGAAATCATAGAGAAGATATAAGACAGATTGTTTATTTATGCTTGGATTATACATTGTAAGCAGACACGCAAAACTAATCTCATCTGGAATCAAGACTGCGATAATCAAGAAGCGATCTCTGCGTCAGTATATTTCTAATGATCTTGTGCTAATCACTAAGGAGAATGGAGTTGGTTACGCTCTGGGAAAGATAAAGCTGGAAGCGCCAAGATTATTGTCGAGGGATGAGATAAACAAAAGAAGTTCAGAACATTGTGTTCAGCAAGAAGAGATTAAGCTATGGTGGCCGGGAGCAAGGAAACTGAACTTCTACAAGATCAAGAGCTTCGAGAAGTTTGCGAAGCCAAAGATAATCAACATCAAACCTGGAGTCCAGACGCTACAGGTAATGGGTGAGAATTTCATAAAAGAGATTGATACTTACTACCCTACAAAAATCAAGAAGAAGGTTCTACTCGATGACTGGAGAATTGTTTCTGCTTGGTACACGACAAAGAAGCGAGGCGGAAAGATGAAGTATGCTATGGATGAAATTTTAAAACTGGCCAATATTATCTACAAAGAACTTCTGAGGCGAGGTGTCCAACCCGGGGGTACTGTTGCGAGTAAGGAACTAATCTCTAACTTCTCTAAACTGAACGTATCTACGATGCCAATCAATAGGGGCTATTCTGAGACGGACCGAGAAGAGATTTCTCTATCTGAGCTAACTGATAAATGGGACTCTGCAATAATCCATAAGGACTTCGCATATGTGGTGGGTTCACTTGCTAATCTCGAGAAAACTGCAGGAGACATAGACATACTGATTAAGGCAGATCCGGGAACGTCTCTTTGGAGAATATTCACCTGGAGGATAATGAGGGCTTATCCTGAATTTGCGGACAGGTTCCACTTCTCTCCGCTTAATGACACCTGGAAGGGACCGTTCACAAATCACGTAAGTTTGGGAGACCTTGTATTTGTGGCAAATGATAATTTTGATGTCGTCAGTATGGGCAAGGGTTATGACTATTTTAGCGACTTTGAAGAATTTGCGGATGATGAATTTGCAGCTTACGCAAATGATTCTGCTTCTTCTGATGAGGTTGTTCCGGGAAAACCATTCCCTCAGCAAAAGCCGGTTCACGGAAGAAGTGTTGGAGAGGCATACAATATCGACTCACTAGTGGAAGTTACAGACCGGGTATTTCGAGATTGGAAAATGACCGGGGTATATGTTGGGGCTAAGAGGGATGGTGTGACATCTCAATGGCATCTGGTTAATGGTGAGGTTAAGGCGTGGACAGAAGAAGGAAACAGAATTGAACAGAATCTTCCAACAATTGCTAAACAATTCTCAAAGATTAAGAAAGGTGAGCTTGTTGTTATCGGGGAGTTGGAGTTGTTCGATGGAGAGAAACATCTTCCAAGAGCAAGCGCCGCAGGAATAGTGAACCATCTGAGCAAGGAACGAGAAGCCGATATTCGGCTAACTGTTTACGACTGCTTCTTCGTTGATGGCGATGATATTCACAAAAGACCATATTCGTTTAGACGTGAAAAATACGAGAAACTAAAAGAATCGGCAAATATCAAAATATCGTCACCTGAAATTGTGGCCAGGAATGAGGGTGATTTTCGCTCGGCAGTTAAGAAATCAGCAGATGTTCCGGGAAGTGAGGGAGCAATGATTAAGTTGGCGTCAGCTCCTTATATGTTAAGGATTCATCCAAAGCCGCCATCTATGATTAAGTTTAAGTCAGAACTGCAATTGGTAGCAAAGGTAATAAGTAGTGAGCCGGTTGAGGGGGCTGATGCCTGGGTTTATAATATGTCACTGAAAGATTCGCCTTATGTGGGTAAGACTTACAATACCTCAGTCAAGGCAGATGTGGGTGACAAACTTCTAATCTCGTTTGTGGATATTTCACAATACAAAGATCAGGAGTCGGGAAAGGTGTGGTTCAATATGTGGGCTCCGCACGTTATTGAGAAGACGAGTAAACCACTAACAACTGCCAGGGAAGCTATGGGGATGGTTGCAAAAACTACAGGAAGAATCCAAGACAGAAAACTTCCGGGGAGAGCCGGACTGAAATATCAGCCGGAAACAAAACGCGGATTCTCTGCCAATAATTCCACGAGCGAAGCGAGTTTGGTGGAAGAAGATTTTCTGCAAAAGAAACGCAAGTATGTTGTTCAGGCGCACTTCAGGGGATCAACTTGTCATTTTGATTTCCGATATCAAAGAGACCACGTCCTGGATGGATTCACACTGGCAGTCCAGTCCGATGAGCTAAAGAAAGAGATATCGCCGCACTGGTCAAAGAAATCGTCTGATGGAATTACTGAGATAATGTGGGAGGGGGAAGTCTTCTATCAAATCAAGGAAGGTAAAATAATCAACAAGCCATCTGGGGAATTGGAAAAAAAAGTCTTTGACTTCCACAAGCAATTGCTTTCAAATCCAAAGCTTTGGAAGATAGATATAATGTCGGGTGAAGATCTGAAAAGAAGCGGCAAGGATGGAATGGTTCAGAAGGTATTTGCGATTCAAAAGAATCAGGAGCCGTACGAATGGATTTCTGTCTCGGGGGTTACTGATCCACTTGAAGTTGAAGAAGCGGGCCCGGGAGGAACAAGATTTTATCCGGGTATTTTCGTTGAGGTCGATTCGGGAACTCTGGAGCTTGGTGCAATCAAACCTACTTTTGTTGAGTTATTCTTAAATGGAAGCTGGAAGGGACGTGTTGTGTTTAGAATTGTCGGGGGAATTTCGGGAACAGGAAAGTTGGCAAATTGGCTGTATTGGAAACCTGACGACCAGGAACCGTACGTTTTGTCTGCAAGAGCCGTTAATGAATCGTGGCTACCTGATGGCTATTCTGCACTACCGGCAGACCTGGAAAGAAAAATTCCTGATAATCTAGTTTGGTGGAAGTCCGGACTAACAGAAAGCGCTCGTAATGAAAGAAGAAAAACTGCTCAGGGTTTTATATATGCAAGGGATGATATGTCTGTTATGCCAGAGTTCTTACTCACAAGGAGGTTTTGGAAAGGTCAGGAAGTTGTAAGAAAGCGTGAGGTTTCTGATTGGCATCTTCGGCTTAATGAAATATCTCTGCACATGGACAAGGACCCGATAAAATCAGAAAGCTCGGGAATAGGATTCTCGGGTAATCCGGAATATTTTACTCCGGGAAAATACCCGCCAAATTCTAAGATTAATCCAAATAAATCAATTCCGGCATTTATCGAGAAAATAGACTCAGGTAATTATCTTGCAAAAAAGACAGGGCCTAATGAAATGCAGATAGAATTTAGAGGAAGCAACCTAACTGGAACCTACATAATAAAGTCAACTGACGGAGCAATTTGGACGATTAAGAAACGGCAGGCCAACTTCTCCACAATTAATTTCTCGGCAGGGGTGCAGGGGGAGTGTGATTTCAACAAAGTGATGTTGTCGAAAGATATAAGATTTCCTTTCCCTGTGAAGACTGTTGCATTCTCAGAAGGAACGTGGCATAGGAGATTTTATCCTTGGGATGTTATAAAGAGAGCGGCACCAAAGTTGATAGGAGCCTCGTTTGTTACTTATCATGTCGGAGATAATGACCCGATAACTCACGATGTGGGCGTTGTAACGGATTATGAAATCGACGATAAGAATAAGCGAGTCATAGCGATTGGGGAATTGTTTGACACGACAGAGGGAAAAGACACTGCGGTACTTCTTGCGAATAGAAGAGTAAAGGACGTATCTGTGAGAATCAATGAAGATCATGATGGAAGTACGTGCAGGGAAATACTTGCCTGGCCGCATATTGCTTTTGTGAGGACAGGAGAAGTAGATGACGCAAAAATTATTTCCTGATTGTAGGATGCCAGAAAAATTATCGACAGACATCGATTGGATTAAAGAAGTATTAGGCGAAATAAAAGATACTGTTTCTTGTGTGGACGATAAGGTAGACAGATACTACAACGAGGTGTTGTGTATCAAGGGCAGGGTTTCTGTGTTGGAGGAGAACAAACAAGTTTGGGATAGAGTAAAGACAGGATTAATCGTGGCAATAGTTGGTGGACTAGTTGTAGGGTGTACGATGTTCATTTTAGGAATAAAGCCGTAATTCTGAATCTGCTTTAAATACTGATCAGGAAGATTTTTTGGTATGGATGCAAGTGATCCTTCAATGGAGTTTTTTGACTTCGAAAAAGGTTTTGGTGATGTAAACACTTCAATTCAAAACTTAACAAAAGCTCTTGAGCCTTTGGTGGGTTTTGCAAAGAAGATGGAAGAGGATTATCCTTACCCAATGCCAGGCGCCAAGAAAAAGAAAAAGAAAGGCGACATGGCTGATGGTGAAGATGACGAAGATGATGAATGCGCTGACTGCGCCAAATTGAAAGCTGAGAACGCTGACCTTAGAAAACAGATTGAGGAGATCGAAAGAAAAGATTTGCTCGACCAGTTCTCCAAGCTAAAGGAAGATGATAAGGAAGCCGTTGAGGCAGCCAAGGATTTTTCCAAAGAACAGCTTCAAGCTTTGATTAACGTGGAAAGAAAATCCACCAACTTCGGAAAAACAACTAAGGGAAAGGAAGACTCTGCATCTTCTGACTTCAGCAAAAACGCTGAAGAATTGAAGACTCGCTACAGTGACTTCAGGAAGTGTGGACTTAATGAGTCCGCAGAAGAAGTCAAACAGCAATTGGCCGGTATGGGAATTAACGTTTAACTATGGTAAATGACTCAGTTGGACGGGGTGACTTCGTAGGTTTTAAAACCGCGAGTACCACCGACGAGATTTTGCCTGGTAGATTCGTTGAACTCTCCGGTGGGTCGGTGGTTTTGCCAACGACAACTCCGGGACAGGCCATTGGAGTTGCGCACACTAAAGTTGCTTCAAGAACATCTGCTACATCTGAGGACATTATCGTTCAGGTAAGTGGGCTTGCTCACGTCGCCTGTGCGGCTAATGAAGGCTTCAGTGCAGGTGATTTGATAGCTAATGGAGCAGTTGGTGTAGCAACGACTTTTGCTTCTGTAGCAGGAACTACTTTCAGTTCTGAGGAAATGCGAAACATTTGTGGGGTTTGTATGGAGCCGGATGCTACGACAACCGGAACTACAATCCTTGCAAAACTGAGGTGCATGTAAGATGATCGGAAATGTTGACTTCTCGGCTTTGTCAACAAGCGCATTGCCTACCAGGGTTTCTGAGGTCGTAAAGGCCGCTGCGATTGAGCAGTTAAAGGAAATAAAAGGTTTGAGGCAATACTGTCTTGTTGATAGGAGTCAGGAAGGAGAGGGTGTGCAAAAGTACATCTACTGGGTTTACGATGACCTTACTGCAGCTTATGACCGCAAAGAACTTGAGGACTTCAAGTACGATACTGTGGGGGCTACCCAAAGCACTGTCGACTTTGTCGAGATTGCGAAGGGTTTTCAGATCTCATGGGAATCGGACAACCTTAAACGGCTTCCGATTAGAGCCGCCCAGACTAGGGCTGCTGTAAGGGAAGTGCAGGACAGGGAAGACTCAAAGATTGTTGCGGCATTAATTGCATCCTCTGCTGTGACTTCTTCGGTTACTGCGACAGGTGTTCTTTCGGGAACAACCGCAGATCCGGTTAAGGATATAGCTCAGGCAAAGAGAAAAATTAAGGCGCTTGGATATCTTCCAGACCAGCTCTGGATTGAGGAAGAGAACCTTGAGGAACTTTTGGCAATTATCGCTTCCAACGACTGGCAGCAGATGACAGCTCGCGCTATTGAGTCTGGTGTTATCGATATGTTCATGAAGCTTAAAATCGTAAGCCTTCCTTCAACAAAACTAACACACGGAACGGCTATGGTTATTAAGTCAGGAGCAGATGGATGCTACCAGCTTGGCGTTGCTAAAGACCTAACCACCAAAATGTTTGACGACGAAGAAAACCACTCTACCAAAGTCCAGGTATTCGAAACTGTGGCGCCAGCCGTAGTGAGACCGGATGCAGGGGCAAAGATAACCGGTTGGTGATTACCATCTGACTATCTTAGGTAGACAACGATTTTTATTTTTAAAATTTCTTTAAATACTCAGGATGTCTCTATAATCTATGGGCAATTCTGGTTCTTATGGACACAGACGAAAAGAAAATCTTGCGGGCGCGGGAAAGATTGATTCTGAAGACATCGAGGATGGAGCAGTTGGCTCAGAAGATGTTGCGGAGAAAATAAAAACTCACGAAATTGTTGTGCAGCTTGGGGCCGGTGGCGGAACTCATATGGTTACTAAACCGGCAAATGCGATTAACATAGAAAACCTGATAGTGCTCGCTTCTGTTAATGGAGCAACAACTACAACTGCCGCAGGACTGACCTGTACTTTAAAATACGCTAATGCAAGTGGAGCAACGACAGCAACGGTAACAGGTGGAGCAATTTCACTGGCTACCACAGCAGGATCAGGAATTGAATCATTTGCAACAACTGTTGATGCAAGTGTGGCCGCAACTGAAAAACTGTACCTGGTTGCAGGGGCCACTACACTGGTTGACGATAACGCTGCTGCAATAATTCAGTACACGATTGATTAGATTTAAATACTTTCTAAGTATTGTTTTTATATGACAGATTTGGCAGCTACGACTTTCACGCCCTTGACAGGAAAACTACCTGTAAGAATGATAGCTAATGGTAGAATGACTATGGATAAAATATTAAGAGAAGAGCTTGGAATCAATCAGGGAGATGTAATCTTCGTGCAATATTTCAAACCGAAAGAATGACGCTAAAGATTGCATTTTTAGCTTATAACCTTTTCCAGCAGCTCCTGGAGGATACACCGATGATGACCGGATGCTACGACTGGATTCCTTGCATGAAAATGACTCCGCTAAATTGGAGAGAAATCGCGCCAACTCGATCACGACTGGAAGAATTTGACGTAATTCAGATTAATGCAGACCCGATGGACTTGCGCCTTATTTCCGAAGTGAGATCGATTCTCGGAAATTCAAGCTCTACAAAGCTGGTCTGTAATCAGGACCACGCCCCGGAATTGTGGGATGAGAATATTCCATACTGGTCAGAATATGAAAGAGCAATTAGGGATTCAGACCATTTCTTTTGCACTTCAGATACTGCGCAATCGAACCTACAGTTGGCCGTAAAGGAAAGAGAAATCCACCTAATTCCTCATCCGTGTGAAGTGGAAAAGCTAAAACATTTCGCATCGTTCATCCATAATGAACACTGCCTTTTCTTCTGGCACCGCTACGAGAACAGGATGAATATTCCGTACCTGGCAACAAGAGACTTGCCGCTAATTACGTCTGTTGTAGGGTATCAGCCGGAGCAGAATCCTAGAGACAAAATTTTCCAGTTTACGAAGCATTGGAACGTAATTCCAACGATGCCGTTCCAGGACTTCATCAAGGTAATCAAAGAAGCGAAAATCGGATACGATCCTTTTTTATCGTGGAGCTACGGAAGAACTCCTGTAGACTGCGCAGCTCTCGGGCTGCCTTTGGTATGTTCGGCCTTCAATTACTCGTCAAGATTATTATTCCCAAAAACCTGCGTGGACCCGATGGATGGAATATCGCACTTTCTACTGCTTAAACGGCTACTGGATGACGAGGCGTTCAGGGAAGAAGTTGTGAGCTATGCGTACGATAATGTGGATTACTTCAATCATAAGAACTCGAAGGAGCGATATTTGGCGATGCTTGATTCTGAAAAATGAGATGTCACTGGAGCAATAATTCAAAGAAAACACCTGAATAATGGCAAGAAGAAATAACTGCAAAGCAGGATATGCCTGGGAATATGAGGTAATGAAACGCCGGGAACTGAGTGGAATTTGTGAAAGGGCTGCGCTTTATCAGCTAGCAGACCTTATTGCCTTTGATTTTGAGACCGGAACCACCTACCTTATTGAGTGTAAAAAGACGGTTAAAAAGAAGTGGTGCCCGTCAGCACGTGAGAAGCGACAATTCCTAAACCTATGGGCAACTTACCTGAGTCTTCCGAAGAAGATAAGTGCCTCAGATTTTAAGATAATTTACGAGATTAAAGAAGCTGGAATTAAGAGGATTCTGGAGATTGTTCAGGTTCGTCGCCGGTATTTTCCTCGGGTTCTTTCCGATGGGTTTCTTTAGTGGTTTTTTGTTTCTCTAGAAAGCTTGTCGGCTCAAATGTGCCGCAAACAATGTCATCCACTATCTGGCCGGTTGCCATCATACCGAGATAATGCGAAAATAGGGCATATCTTAAGCTGTCGACTGCGTGATCATTCATCTTAACAGGAACGTCCGACAAACTGGCCCGGGCTCCCTTGTAATGCTTCCTGTACTTGTAGTTGGTAAGCTCAGAAATGAGGTGTTTGCAATTTGGAGAAATGAAAAGCCGACCCTCGCTAAACAGCCCCTTGCAGTGCTTAATTCCCTCAGTAATGTTATTGTTGGCGCCCTCAACAGGAAGCCCTCCGTTTCTAAATTCGATTATCATAGAAAGTGCGGCAGGATCGCAAAAGATTGTGTAAAAGTTGTATGTTCCGTGAAAAACCTTAGCTTTGGTGGCTTTCTGGCTGGGGCTCAGATCTGTTTCGTAAAATTCGTCAGCAACAAAGAATCTTGGTTTTGTGTCCTGGGAAACTGCGATAGGAAGAAGAGCGCAGGGATTTCTGCTGCCATCATCAAATCCGGCTATCCAATAATCAGGCGGGCCAAACAAATCGACAAATTCCTTGTAGTCTTTAATGTGGTTAGACTGATTAAACTCCTTATAGACGGCCCCCTTGAAACTGCCCCATTTACCGTAAAGGTATCTGCCGGCATAATCTTCGTCAAATGAGTTTTCGAGATTCTTAATGTAGCCCCCAGGGAGATAGGTATTGTCATAGGTTGAACTGTGGAACCAGGCGCAGTCGTCGATTTTTGTGTCGGCATTTATGAATTTTTGATAAACCCAATTTTCCTCAGCATCGGGGTTAGTTGTGATAATTCCAAAATATTGATTATGAGAGTGTGTTCCTCTAAGGCGGCCTTGAAGCATCAGGAATATTTCCTCTTCGATGTCGGTGCCTTCGTCCATCCAAAATCCTTCAATATTCATCGACTTAAATTTGTCGGCATCGTCGCCACTTCGCAAAAGTATTTTGGCACCATTGAAAAGGGTGTACTCCTTTTGGCTTCTGTTGTAGTCAGAAACGAGTTTGAACTTGTAACCCATCTTGCGAAATTGGTCTTGCCAGAGCCCAAACTCTTCATCGAGTGTGCGCTTAACAGAATCCATCAGCATGGGGTAGGTTTGGGCCACACAGACATACATTGCACCTGCGTTTTGAACAGCGTGCATAATTGTGTGATTGGCTCCAATAAGTGATTTGCCTGCGCCATAAGCTCCGGAATAAAGTTTGTAGGTCTTTTTGCTAATCAGGAAGTTCTCCTGCATCGGCAAAAGCTTCCTCGGAATCTCGAGGTTCCTCGTCTCCTTGTCCGACATTATTATCCTTCGTGGAAGAATTGTTTAAAACAATCTGAAAGTTAGGAAGGTTTGGAACCGCGTTCTCCTCATCGTTGTTTACGAGCTTCTTCATCTTTTGGAGGCTTGTGAAAAAGTCTTTCCAGTCGCGCATTTTCTCGAGCTTTATGTTAGATGCCTCGGACATCATCTTCTTGTCCATCAGCTCAAAGTATTTATCGAATTTCCGGGCAAACTTCTCGCTTAATCGCTTCGATAGGGCATCTTCAAATACTTCGTTCCTGCGGAGAATCTTATCCCTCCACTTCCAGCGTTTTGCCCAGTGTTTTATTGTGTCGTAGTTGATCTGAACCAGGCCATTGGCGGTAATGCCTCTTGCGTTGCGATGAGGATAATTCTTGCCCTCGGGTATTCCCTCCTCTTTCTGCTTCTCTGAAAAGTAATCAGATACTGCGCGGAGTTTTCTATCGGGACCAAGCGCCCAGTAGTATTCAAAACAATCCCTCTGGAAGTCGGTCATTTCCATTCGTCTTTTGTGGGGGTGCTCAATCTTGTTCGCCATAACTCTTAATTGTCACTATTTATAATCAATTCCAGGTGCTGAGTTTTTAGACATCAACATTATGATTAACTGCATTTCCGGTTCCACCGTTGTAGACAGCTGTTGTGTAA
>Ga0334887_1005125_pt1 | contig 11156 bp, 6 predicted proteins | sample GraSluR1_MG_10_FD_207217 | JGI IMG/M metagenome (GOLD analysis project Ga0334887, IMG submission 207217) | Sludge microbial communities from methane-producing bioreactor in Wageningen University, Netherlands - Granular Sludge_18_07-R1 | ecosystem: Engineered > Bioreactor > Anaerobic >...
CAGCGCTCGCCGGTAGCTTGCGCCTCCGAGGCAGAGCCCAGAAATCGGTCATGCACAGCCGCCAATTCGTCAAAGAACCGGGGCTCGGTAGCCGCCAGGAAGTCCCGCCGCAGGAACGTCGTATCGGGCCCCTTACGGCCCGGACCTGAATCGAACCAGGCGTCGCGGACAGCCTGCGTGAGGTTGGCGGCAATTTGTCCGGCCGCGTCGACCAAGCCCTGGACCTCAGCAGCGAACTTCGTCTGCTGGTCCTCGTTCAGCACGAACACAGGCATTGTGGTCTCGTACCAGCACCGTGCCTTCATTTTGTCCATGTCATAGCCGGATACGTGCATGCGCAGTCGTTGGCCAAGACGACGGTAGCGCGGCGCTCTTGTAATGGCGGCATGGACAACCGTGGCCGGCAGACCGCCCACCTGATCTCCGAATACGTAGCGGGGCCAGTCGCGGTAGCCCAGGCCTGACTGTCCCGGGTGCAAGCAAATAGGCAGACCATCCGCGCCTCTGCGGTATGGGCTAAGTGGATGGCGCCACGCACCGGTGTAGTTGGTGCCGTATGGACGAGTTACGTACGATTGGCACTGTGGACCCAACGCGCCGCAGAGGCTGCAGGCGTGTTCAGATCCATCTGGATCCTGGATACGGATCCGTCGAGGCATTCCCCAGAACGCCTGCAAGGGATGGACATCTAGCGGTGTCGTGGTTTGGCCCCTGTCACTCGCACGCGTGGACCCTAGCCACGGCAGAACGTCGTCCGTGGGGGCAACTGGCGTGGTCTTCGCGACAGCGGAGGCTGGGAGCACGTTGGCCCAGACCATCCTCCAGAGCGACGGCAATTCGCCATCAGCAGGCAGCACGAGCGTGGTCAGCGGTCCGCCGCCACGCATCGAGGTGCGATGACCCTTGCCACCACTCGGAGCGTTGGTCTGCAGTGAGAGCAGAGCAGCAGCGGTGCAGCACTCGCACAATCCTGTGATCCGGTCACGCTTCTGGAAGTGATCCTTGTTCAAACGAATCGTCTGGCCGCCTGGGCTCTCCATCAACAGCGCACTGATCGACTTAGCCTCGCCATCGAGCGGTTCGTGATCCTGGAGGAACCGCGGCCCGGCGCCGTGCAACTGGAAAGCCCCGGACCACGGCTGCAATCCATCCCGGATAATCTGCGGCGCTGGTGGTGTATCATATCGATCGCCCCACTCGTACTCATCGACCGGCGGCATCACGGTTTGCATCAATCCGATCAGGAACTGTAAAAGTGAGTTGTCGAAATCAGGTCGCACGGACGCAACGGCCACGATTTTGTTACCATCCACCCCATCCGTCAGCTGCCAGGGCGCAATGAGTCCGCGACGGCCGCTACTGCGTAGGACGGGGATCCAGGGATCATTAAGCAGGTTCATGTCTCCTCCGTGTCGCGCTAGCCTCGGCGGCGCGGTTCTAGGTAAGCACCGAGATCCTCGCAGTAGCACAGCACTCGACGTTGACCCGTCTCGACGTTCAGGACAGCTCGCCAGGTTCCGTCTGCTTCCATCTCCATTGGCACAAGATCCGGATCGAACCGGCCGTGGGCCGCCGGGGGCAGGCAGTCGATGGCCTGACGCTGGTCATTATCCACGACCGGCGTTCCATAAGACGGAATGCGAAGCCTAATATCTCCACCAGCCCACGGGTGAGGGCTTTCATCGGTCCACGGGTGCAATTCGCCGTCGATCCAGCGCGCGAGCCGCAGAGTAACCTGACGCTCGCCGAGCCTGGTCATGGCCTCGACGTCGTCTTCCCAGACGGTCTCAGCCGGGGCGTAACCAGCGGAGAGATCGAGGACATTGAGAGCGGCCAGGGACGCATCGGCGCGGCTCTGTCCAAGAGCGACCAGATCGGCAGTTTGCAGTCCTGCCGGCAAGGAGATACTGTCCTCGTCCCCGAAGACAGCCTCCATCCAGCGGCGAGAATCGGCAGGCAGGCGAATTCGCCCCTCGGCGTGAAGGAGCCAGGCTGTACGCCAGAGTTGGCCGGGCTGGCGATACACGGACGGCGTCCGGGGGAGCACCTGAGACAGCCATCGTTCGCCATCCTCGCATCCTGGCACCGGCGATACCACCCGCAACGTGGACTTCCCTGGGCGGGCCTCACGGGTGTGTCGCTCTCCATCGCGATCACGAGCATGGCGACGGAGGCGACCCGCGCGCTGGAGCAGGAGATCCAGCGGGGCGAGGTCGGAGATCATATGATCGAAATCGAGATCGAGCGATTGCTCCACCACCTGGGTCGCAACGAGGATCCGACCGCAGCGGTCCCGCGGTCCGGACCTCGGTCCGAAGCGATCGAGCACGATCTGCTCGCGGGTTAGCCGGTCTGCAATGGTGAAACGGGCATGGATGATGTCGATTCGCTCGCGACATATCCTGGTCCTGAGCGCTTCGTAAGACTCGCAAGCATCGACCACGGAGTTTCGGACCCAGCAGACGCAGTGGCCGGCGGCCGCCAGCTCGATGGCGAGGGTTTCGGCCGCTTGCACAGTCGAAACCAGCTCGAACTCAACATCGCGCTCGTGGCCGAATCGGGTGCCCAGCTCGATCTCACCAGAATCCCCGAAGCCGGCATGTGTCAGGAGCGGGAACAACGTCGATTGAAGGTCTGGGGTCTCAAAGCCAACCCCCTCGGCAAACGCGGTCACCAGCCTCTGGCGTAGCCGTCGCGGCAGGGTCGCTGAAAGCAGGATGACACTGCCGCCGGAGCGTCCTACCTGGGTGAGCAACGTCTCCAGCAGCGTGGTCATGTATTCGTCGCAGGCATGCACCTCGTCCACGATGAGCACCTTGTCCGCCAGTCCCAGCAAGCGCAAGGACTGATGGCGGACCGGCAAGACGCCGAGCAGAGCCTGGTCGATGGTGCCCACGCCCACCTGCGCCAGGAGAGCCTTCTTGGCGCCCTGAGAGAGCCAGCGCGAGCACGACGCACCTCCAGTGGGAAGGCCGTCGCCGTAGTCGGCCTCCGGCAGGCCCGGGTCTGGGAGAATACTGGCTCGATACCCGTCGTGGAGATGCCGGGATCCGTGGGCAAGCACAAGGGATGGTTGCTCCGACGGTTCGAAGAGGCGACGGTAGAAAGCCGCGAGGCGCTCATACATGGCATTGGCGGTCGCCATGGTTGGCAGGGCGAAATAGATGCCCGTGGCTGCACCACTGGAAAGCAGTCGTGCCGCGAGCATGGCCGCTGCTTCCGTCTTACCAGCGCCGGTGAGATCCTCGAGACAGAATAGCCGCGGCCCGGCGCCGAGCTCGAGTTCTCCTGTCAGGGCTTGCAAGGGGGTCGGTTCGGCGATCGACGGAAATAGGTTCTCAAACTGCTGCGCGGATCGCGCTGCCACTGGAATCAGACCGCTCTGGTCGACGGCAACTCTTGCGGATGGCAACGCCTGGGATTCCCAGTACTCCGTCAGGTCGCAAGGTTCACTGTGAAACGGGAACAACCGCTCATTCGAACCGAGCCAGTCGCAGAGCACCGCAAAGCCGGCTAATTGCCAGCTTGCCTTCCGCAGGCGCGGAATGGCCTGGAGCCACACACTGACATCCCGCCAATCCAGGCATGGCTGCAAGAGCGTAGCGGCGCTGCGCAGAAAACCTATAGCGGCGTCGCGATCTCGCGGTAGGTCGGCGACTTGACCCAGGCGGCCAGCCTCCACTCGTGGCGGTACTCCGTGGTGGCCGAGGGTGGCGTGGCTCCAGGTCTGAAAGAAATCGAGTGCAAGATCGCGTTCCGCTCGGCTGCGCTGCAGTAGATCCGGAGCCAGGACTTCGGTCAGTGCAGCCTCGACACCGGAATCTCGCCAGAAAAGGTGTCCTATGGTGTCGTGCCTCAGTGCATAAGGCTTGTGTGAAGCTGGAACGCCGCCTAGCTGCTCATGAATCGCGGGCTGCAGATGCTGAAAGCCGGCCGCGAACTTGCCGATATCATGGAGAGCGGTGAAGAAGAGGCAGAGCGACCGGAATGTGCTGCGGTCGAGCGCGAGCTGTACAGCGATGGAGGACCACCACCTGGGTTGTCGCGCGAGTAGAACGTCCGCGACGGCGGCAACGTCCAAGCAGTGGAACGCTAAGAGATGGTAATCTGCGCGCAGCATTTTTTCCGGTATGCTGCACTTCCCCCAGTACTCAAAATAAAACAATCTGCTGCGCCCCTTAGCCAGGATTATTCATTGAAATTGATCCCCGTACCAGTCGCCGCGCAGTTGAGCGCCAGATTCGGCAGTCTCAGCTCTACGGGAGTCTACCACGCCGGTGGCTGGGGCGTCTACCGGACTGGCGTTCAGCCTGATAAGCGATTTCTCGTTGGTCAGAGACAGACTCATCCACTGGCCGGTTTGCCGCGCGCTGGTTGTTTGGCTATTCCCTGCCGTTTCGACACCGCCTCGCCCAACGCCAGCACAACTTAGCGCGACAGGTGCCCCACGCTCGACGATGGTCAAGCCGGCAAACGACATATAGCGATCTGCGAATTGCCTGTTCAGACGAGACCTCGTCACAGAACTCCGGCTTCTTATTAGTTCCCTGGTCCGGCCTTGTTAGGTGTGTTACGTTGCCCTGGAATCGCGTGAACCCCCTGCCGGAGGACCGCCGTGACCGACCTCCCCCTCGCCGACTTCCAGGCCCACATCCGCCGGGGCATCCCCGACGCGCTGCCCGAACGGCCGCCGGTCGACCCCGCGATCAGCCGCGCCCCGGCGCGTCCGCTGACCCTGAGCGCGGACGAGCAGCGCCTCGCCCTGGCGAACGCCCTGCGCTATTTCCCCGCGCACCTGCACGCCCGGCTCGCGCCCGAGTTCGCGGCTGAACTGAAAACCCGCGGCCGCATCTACATGGAGCGCCTGCGGCCGCCCTACCCGATGCGCGCCCGCCCGCTGAGCGACTACCCGGCCCAGTGCGCCCCGGCCGCCGCGATCATGCTCATGATCCAGAACAATCTGGACCCCGCGGTCGCGCAGTATCCCTACGAACTGATCACCTACGGCGGCAACGGCACGGTCTTCCAGAACTGGGCGCAGTACCTGCTCGTGATGCGCTACCTGAGCGAGATGACCGAGCAGCAGACCCTGGTCATCTATTCCGGCCACCCCCTCGGCCTGTTCCCGAGCCACCCGGACGCGCCGCGCGTCGTGGTGACCAACGGCATGGTCGTGCCCAACTACAGCCGCGGCGACGACTACACGCGCCTGGCCGCGCTCGGCGTGACCAGCTACGGCCAGATGACCGCCGGCAGCTACATGTACATCGGCCCGCAGGGCATCGTGCACGGCACGACGATCACGATCCTCGGCGCCGGCCGGCTCTACCTCGCCGGCAAGGGCGGCGCGGCCGGCGCGGCGCCCGGCGACCTCTTGGCCGGCAAGCTCTACGTCACCAGCGGCCTCGGCGGCATGAGCGGCGCCCAGGGCAAGGCGTCGGTGATCGCCGGCTGCGTGGGCGTGATCGCCGAGATCGATCCCGCCGCCGCGCACAAGCGGCACCGGCAGGGGTGGGTCGATGAGATCCACAGCGACCTGAACAGCCTGTTCGGCCGCATCGCCCACGCCAAGAAGAACCGCGAGGCCGTCGCGCTCGCGTATCTCGGCAACGTCGTCGACCTCTGGGAAGCGCTCTTGAAGAGCGACATCGAGGTCGAGCTGGGCAGCGACCAGACCTCGCTGCACAACCCTTACGCCGGCGGCTACTATCCGGCCGGCCTCTCGCTCGACGAGGCCAACGCGATGATGGTGCGCGATCCCGCCGGCTTCAAGGAGCGCGTCCAGGCCTCGCTGCGGCGGCATTTCGGCGCCATCGACAAGCTGGCCAGGCAGCGCGGCCTGCATTTCTGGGACTACGGCAACGCGTTCCTGCTCGAGTGCTCCCGCGCCGGGCTCGACATCGCGCTGCCCGACGGCCGTTTCACCTACCCGAGCTACGTCGAGCACATCATGGGACCGTTGTGCTTCGACTACGGCTTCGGCCCGTTCCGCTGGGTGTGCACGAGCGGCAAGCCGGAAGACCTCGCCGCCACCGACCGCCTCGCCGCCGGCGTCATCGAGATGCTCGCCGCCGAGGCGCCGCCCCAGACCAGGCAGCAGTATCTCGACAACCTGCGCTGGATCAAGCAGGCCGGCCAGAACCGGCTCGTCGTCGGCAGCCAGGCGCGCATCCTCTACAGCGACGAGGAGGGACGCCGGCGCATCGCCGCCGCGTTCAACCAGGCCGTCGGCTGCGGCGAGATCTCCGCGCCGATCGTCCTGGGCCGCGACCATCACGACGTCTCCGGCACCGACAGCCCCTACCGCGAGACCGCCAACATCCACGATGGCAGCCGGTTCTGCGCGGACATGGCCGTGCAGAACTGCATCGGCGATGGCTTCCGGGGCGCCTCCTGGGTGAGCCTGCACAACGGCGGCGGCGTGGGCTGGGGCGAGGTCATCAACGGCGGGTTCGGCCTGGTGCTCGACGGCAGCCGGGACGCCGAGCGGCGCTTGCATCTGATGCTGGGCTGGGACGTCAACAACGGCATCGCCCGGCGCGCCTGGGCGCGCAACCAGCCGGCCGAGTTCGCCATCGGGCGCGCCATGGCCCGCGACGCGCTCTTGCGGGTCACCCTGCCCAACCACGCCGACCCCGCGGTGCTCGACGCCGCGCTCGAAGGATAGCGCCCATGACCGAACAGCGAGCCGAGCGCCTGCGGCGCCCCTGTGTGGCGGCCCTCGACGCGATCCTGGGCGAGGTCCTGCCCGTCCTGGACGACGGTTTCGTGCGCGTCGTCGACTACCTCGGCGACGACGCCGCCGTCGTGCAGGCCGCGCGCGTCAGCTACGGCCAGGGCACCAAACACGTCAGCGACGACCGCGGCCTGATCCGCTACCTGCTGCGCCACCGTCACACCACGCCGTTCGAGATGTGCGAGTTGAAGCTGCACGTGCGGGTGCCGATGGACGCCTGGCGGCAATGGATCCGGCACCGCACCGCCTCGGTCAACGAGACCAGCACGCGCTACTCGATCGCGATCGACGCCGCCCAGCGCACCGCGCCGACGGCTTGGCGCGGCCAGGCGGCCAACAACCGCCAGGGCAGCGAGGGCCTGCTGCCGGCCGAGCTGGGCGCCGAGCTGTCGCGCCAGGAGACCGAGCTGCAGGAACGGGCGCGCGCCGTCTACAACGAACGGCTGGCGCGCGGCGTCGCGCGCGAACAAGCCCGCAAGGACCTGCCCCTGTGCACCTACACCGAGGCCTATTGGAAGCTCGATCTGCACAATCTGCTGCATTTCCTCGGCTTGCGCATGGACAGTCACGCGCAAGCCGAGATCCGCGCCTACGCCACGGTGATCGGCGAGCAGATCGTCGCCCGTTGGGTGCCGCTGGTGTGGGAAGCGTTCTGCGATTACCGCGGCGGCGCCTTGAGCCTCTCGCGCCTCGAACGCGGCATCCTGGGCGCGCTCGGGCGCGGCGACACCGAGGCTGCTCTGGCCATCGCCCGCGAAGCGGGCTGGCTGGCTGTCGCAGCCGAAACCGGCCGGCTCGCACGCAACCGCGAACGCGCCGAATGCGAGGCCAAAGCCCGCGAACTGGGCATCGCCCTGCCGTGGCTCGACTCCACGCGGCAGGCTGCCGATCAGGCTTGACTTGCCGCCCTCGGCTATCTAACTTCGCCTTTTCTATGGCGGTTACATTGACGGCGCCGCACGCGCCAAACGGCAAGCGCGGCGAGCAAGGAGAAACGCCATGCAGCAACTGATCATCCACGAGGTCGGTCCGCGCGACGGTTTGCAGGTCGAGAAACAAGCCGTCCCGTTCGAGCGCAAGGTGGCCTGGATCGAGGGGCTGGCCGCAGCGGGCGTCGACATCATCCAGCTCGGGTCGTTCGTCCACCCGGAAAAAGTGCCGCAGATGGCCGACACGGATCGTCTGTTCACGCACTTCTCGGCGGCGGCGAACCGGCCGGCGGGGGTCGTGTTCTCCGGGCTGGTGCTGAACGAGCGTGGGCTCGAGCGCGGCCTGGCCTGCGGGGTCGACATGTTCTGCATGGGCGTGTCGGCCTCCGAGACGCATTCCCGCAAGAACACCGGCATGAGCCCCGGCGAAGCCCTGGCGCGCATCGTCCCGATGGCCAAGCAAGCGCAGGCCGCGGGCAAGCTCGTGCAGGTGTCCGTGCAGTCGGCCTTCGGCTGCGGCTTCGAGGGGCCGATCCCGCGCGAGCGCGTGCTCGCCCTCGTGCAGGATTACCTCGCCGCCGACATCGGGGCGATCAGCCTGGCCGACACCGCCGGCCACGCCAACCCCGCGCAGGTCGAGGAGCTGCTGGGCGCCATCAAAGCGCTCGACCCCGCGGTCCAGCTCACCGCCCACTTCCACAACACTTATGGACTCGGACTGGCGAACTGCTGGGCCGCGATCAAGGCCGGCACGCGTTCGCTGGAAGCCGCCTGCGGCGGCCTGGGCGGCTGCCCGTTCACCAAGGTCCCGGCCGGCAACGTCTCGACCGAAGATCTCGTGCACACGCTCCAGCGCATGGGGCTGCGGCGGGACGTCGATCTAGAGGCGCTGGTCGAGGTCGCGCGGAACATCGGCCGCTTCTTCGACCGCGAGCTGCCAGGGTTCATCCTCAAGTCGGGTTCGATCGTCGATTTCGCGCCGGCATCACCGGCGTCGCCGGCGTAGGCAAGCAAGGAGACGGACATGAAGCTTCTCGAGGGCATCCGCGTCCTGGATCTGACCAACGTCCTATCGGGCCCCTTCGCCACATTGCACCTGGCCTTGCTCGGCGCCACGGTGATCAAGATCGAAAATCCCCAGGACGGCGACCTCGCGCGCAAGCTCGGCAACCGGCCCGATCTGAACAAACAGCTCATGGGCACGAGCTTTTTGGCGCAAAACGCCAACAAGAAGTCCGTGACGCTCGACCTCAAGGCCCCCGAGGGCAAGGAGATCTTCCGCAAGCTGGTCGCGACGGCCGACGTCGTGGTGGAGAACTTCCGCCCCGGCGTGATGGACCGCCTCGGTTTCGGGTGGAACAGCTTGCGCGCCCTTAACCCGCAAATCATCTACTGCGCGATCTCCGGCTTCGGCCAAACCGGCCCCGACGCCTTCAAGCCCGCCTACGACCAGATCATCCAGGGCCTGTCGGGCGTCATGGCCGTCAACGGCGACGAGCGGCTGAACCCCCTGCGCTGCGGATTCCCGGTCTGCGACACCGTCGGCGGCCTGAACGCGGCGTTCGCCATCATGGCGGCGCTCTACGGTCGCGAGCGCACCGGCCAGGGCCAGATGATCGACGTCGCGCTGCTCGATTCGATCATGCCGTTGATGGGCTGGGTCGCGGCCAACCTGCTGATCGGCGGCCAGCACCCGGTGCCGATGGGCAACGACAACTTCACGGCCGCGCCGTCGGGCACGTTCGCCACCCAGGACGGCGGCATCAACATCGCCGCCAACCAACAGAAACAGTGGGAAGACCTCGCCCGCGTCCTGGACCTGCCCGAACTCGTCGAGGATCCCCGCTTCAAAGAGCGCGACACGCGCAAGGCCAATCGCAAGCTGCTGACTCCGCTGCTCGAAGCCAAGCTCACGCAGCAGCCCACGCGCTACTGGGTCGACAAGCTGAACGCGCTAGGCATTCCGTCGGGCGCGGTGATCGGGCTCGAGGAAGCGCTCCTGCAGCCGCAGTGCGAGCACCGCGAAACGCTGCGCAAGCTCGCCGTGGCAGGCATCGGCGAGATCCCGTTCTTCAGCCTGAGCGCCAAATTCTCCGGCACGCCGGGCCAGCTCGAGGCGCCGCCGCCGCGCCTCTCCGAACACACGGCGGCGGTGCTGGCGGAAATCGGCTACACCGCCGAGGACGTCGAGGCGCTGAAGCAGAAGGGCGTGATCTGACCGCCAACACATTGTTGACAAGTCGGCTCCAAAAAGAGTACAATCGGCTTAATTCGCCCCCGCGGGGATCGTGTTCTGTTCCTACTGACCACTGAACCCTGGCCTCGTCCGAGGTCGGGAACGATCCGCGCGGGGATGCGTGTCGTGCGGTGTTCGCTGTGAAAGGAGAATTCCATGCGTGTCCTCGTTACCGCTCTCTTGGCCATCTCGCTCGCCGGTGCAGCGCTGGCGGTCGACCGCGACGCCATGCTCGACAATCCCAACGCCTACGTGCAGCCGGAGAACTGGAGCGCTGATCTCGAAGGCGATGGACCGGTGGTCGTGGTGGAGCGCTCGACCATCGTGTTCAGCAATCTCACCGACTTCCTCGCCATCATCAGCCCGGGCTATTACTTCGACAACTTCAGTTGGGCCACCTGGGGTGTGCCGAACGATCCCAGCTACTTCTTCGGCCCCGTCAATGGCTACAGCTACACCGCCTCGGCGTCGAACGGACTCTTCGGCATCCCCGGTGCCATTTCCACGAACTCGGCCCTCGATCCGATCACCATCGTGTTCGACGGCGCTCCGGTCACCGCGGTGGCCGGCGATTTCTTCTGCACCGACTTCGACGGCTATCCGGTCTCGGTCAATACGATCGTCACGCTGGCCGACGGCACGGTCGTCACACTGGCGTATCCCACCGTGTTCGTGGGATTCGTCAGCACGGTGCCGATCACGTCGCTGATCCTCGATACGGACTCGCTGACCAACGCGTGGCTGACGTTCGACAACTTCTACGTCGGCGAGGCCGGCACCATCGCCACCGAAGGCGCCACGCTCAGCAGTGTGAAGGCGCTCTTCCGGTAGCCTGCCCGCCAAACCAACAGACGCCTGACCGGCGACTGTGATCTGGAGAGCCGAGGACGATCCTCGGCTCTCCCGTTTTCGCGGCGTTTCGGTGCGGCGCGGCGCCGGCGGCCGGGCCGGGCGCGGGCAAGCGTTAGCGGGCCCGTTCCTGCAGAAGCAGCTTGCGCGCGTAGGGGATCAGGCCGCCCGCGTCGACGATCGCCTGGCGCGCTTTTGGCAAGGGAACGATCGGATGCGCGGCGCCCTTGGTCTTGTTGCGCACTTCCGTGGCGGTCAGTTCCAGCTCGTCGCCCTCAGCCGCGTCGATGGTGGGACAGATCACCGTCCGCAAGCCGACGTTGATGGCGTTCTGCAGGAAGATGCGCGCAAAATCTCGCGCGACCACGGTCAAGCTGGCCAGGCAACTCGCCGCTTGCTCGCGGCT
>Ga0334887_1005130_pt1 | contig 11149 bp, 6 predicted proteins | sample GraSluR1_MG_10_FD_207217 | JGI IMG/M metagenome (GOLD analysis project Ga0334887, IMG submission 207217) | Sludge microbial communities from methane-producing bioreactor in Wageningen University, Netherlands - Granular Sludge_18_07-R1 | ecosystem: Engineered > Bioreactor > Anaerobic >...
AGTCAGCGAAACAGCCAGAAACGCCAGGTAATACAACGGGGCATACCAGCCTGTCAGCGTCGGAATCCAGGTGGCCGGCCCCACTTTATAAACATCTTTGCTGTTGGGAATATTCTGCCAGCCGTGCGTGACGATGTAGCTGTGCTCGCTTTGAATCTGAAACATGCGCTCGCGGGCGCTTTTGTAGAACAGGAAAGGATTGCTGAGGATGGCGACCAGCATCATGGTGACGATGAACAGCACCCCGTGCAGCACCGCGCGCTGCCAGGTGATGCGTTTTTGCAAAATGCCCGCCAGCAGATAACTGCCAATGGCGAGGAAGAAAAAGAACCCCGCCAGCTTGATGGCAATGGCCATGCCGCAGGCGGCGGCCGCCAGGTAAAAATTGATCCCAAAGCGCAGATCGTCGCGCACCAGGAAGAAAAAGGTGAGCACAATGGCCAGCAGGGTGAGCGCGTCGGGGTGCCACCAGTTGATGTTGTTGCGCACGAAACCCTGCACCGACAGCATGAGCACAAACAAGCCCAGCGTGCGCCAGCGCGATTCCAGGCGGGTTTGCAAGTACACCAGCAGCCCGATGGACAGGATCATGGGCAGCACACTGACCATCTGGCGCAATAACAGCAAGTTGAGCTGGGTGTGCGCGGTGAACTGGTCGCCGAAGATCAGGCGCACCGGCAGCAGCACCAGCATGGAGATGAAATAGAACGGGTAACCATAATGGTAGTCGCCGTAGATGAGCAGGTTGGAACGTGTTTCGTGAATGTCTTTGCCCGGCGTGAGCATTTTGACCACGTAGGGGTAAGTGACTGTTTCATCGTGCGAAGAGAGGAACAGCATGTGCTCGTCTTTGGCGCCCAGGTTGTTGGGCAGCCAGAAGAGGGCGAAGTAGGCCAATCCGATGAGGATCATCCACCCCAGGGTGTGTTTTTGAGCACGGGTCATGCCTCACATTATAAACCGTGCTGTTCAGAAATTAACCATAGATAAATGGTAACCACAGATAAACACAGATGGACACTGATCAAAAAAATAGAAACCACAGATAAACACAGATCAAAAAAATAGAAACCACAGATAAACACAGTTGGACACTGATCAAAAAAAAAGAAACCACAGATAAACACAGTTGGACACTGATCAAAAAAAAAGAAACCACAGATAAACACAGTTGGACACTGATCAAAAAAAAAGAAACCACTGATAAACACAGTTGGACACCCTATACGCTCAATGCCATGATCCGCAATTCGCGCTCCTGGTTATCTTTTCCTGCTTGACTTTTATCACAGTTGTTTGGCGGTTTCCTATGATGAAAGGAAGTAACAGTATTCTCCAAAAGAGACATTTAGTATAAAAAGACTAACTTAGGACAAACTAATAACTAACTATTGACAAATTTCTAAAACTTTGTATAATCTTATCTATACAGTTGATCTTTTTCAACCGAATAGTGCAACAAAACAAATTGAAGGCGTTGAACTGAATTCATCAATTGGTCGCTTGCCCCGCAATTACGGGGCGTGGATTCAGGGAGCCAGCAGCGAAACCGGTCAATTATCTGACCGGTTTTTAATTTAATTAAACAGAGCTCACGCTCTTTTCGACGGCTACCAAACCAAACACACATACCCCGTAACCAAACGGGGTATGTGTGTTTTAAGTGTATATAGTGAATCGATATGGTGAGAATGTGAGAGTTTTTGACAGTTTCCTGCAAGCAGTTGACAGTATTTGAAAATTACACTCACACTGATAAATTTTGTCACAAACAGATTTCCTGGAGAGCAAACATTGATGGATGCTAAATCACGATTGGATGCCATGCGTGCAGAAGCCGCCCGGGGGGGCGGGACAAAACGCATTGAACAGCAGCACGAGAAAGGCAAGCTGACCGCGCGCGAACGCCTGGAAGCCTTGTTTGATGAAGATACATTCATCGAAACCGATGCGTTTGTCACCCACCGTGCGGTTGGGTTTGGCATGGAAGATTCGCATCCGCTGGGCGACGGTGTGGTCACCGGCTGGGGAAAGATCGATGGGCGCGTGGTGTATGCCTATGCCCAGGATTTCACCGTGCTGGGAGGGTCGCTGGGTGAAGCGCACGGTTTGAAAATCGCCCGCTTGATGGATTTGGCTATTCAAAACGGCGCGCCGTTGATTGGCCTGAACGACTCGGGCGGGGCGCGCATTCAAGAGGGGGTGGGTTCGCTGGCAGCCTATGGTGAAATTTTTTACCGCAACACGCGCGCTTCGGGTGTGATCCCGCAAATCTCGGTCATTTTGGGGCCGTGCGCGGGCGGGGCGGTTTATTCTCCGGCCATCACCGATTTTGTGTTCATGGTCGAGCGCACCGCCCACATGTTTATCACCGGCCCCGAGGTGGTGCGCGCCGTGACCCACGAAGCGGTTGATTTTGATTCGCTGGGCGGGGCGACGGTGCATGCCGCCAGCAGCGGCGTGGCGCATTTCACGGCTGCCGATGAGCGCGCGCTGCTGGGCGAAGTGCGCCGCTTGCTGTCGTTTTTACCTGAAAACAACCTTGCGCAGCCGCCTGAATATGCCAGCGGCGACGATCCGCAGCGCCTCACGCCCGAACTGGAGCAAGTGGTGCCGCTTGACCCGCAAAAGGCCTATGATGTGCATGCGGTCATCCGCAGCCTGGTGGACGGCGGCGATTTTTTGGAAGTGCAGGAGCAGTACGCTCCCAACCTGGTGGTGGGCTTTGCCCGCCTGGACGGGCACGTGGTGGGTGTGGTGGCAAACCAGGCCGCGCACCTGGCGGGCGTGCTGGATATTAACGCTTCAGACAAGGGCGGGCGTTTCATCCGCTTCTGTGATGCGTTTCACATTCCGCTGGTTACCCTGGTGGATACCCCCGGATTCCTGCCCGGCGTCGAACAGGAACACAACGGCATCATCCGCCACGGCGCCAAGATGATCTACGCCTACGCCGAAGCCACGGTGCCCAAGGTTTCGGTAATTTTGCGCAAGGCTTACGGCGGCGCCTACATTGTGATGAGTTCCAAGCATTTGCGCGGCGATTTGAACTACGCCTGGCACAATGCCGAAATCGCCGTGATGGGCCCTGAAGGGGCGGTCAATATCGTTTTTCGAAAAGAGCTTGCCGCGGCTGAAAACGCCGAAGCTGCCCGCGAGCAGCGCATCCGCGAATACCGCGAGGAATTTGCCAATCCCTACACGGCAGCGGCGCGCGGCTACATCAACGGCGTGATTGCGCCGGCGGAGACGCGCGCCTGCCTGATTGCCGCATTGGAAAGCCTGCGCAACAAGCGCCAGGCGCCGGCGGCGCGCAAACACGGCAACATTCCCCTCTAAGAGGAACGGATTTATGAAAGTGCTGGTTGCAAATCGAGGTGAAATTGCTCTGCGGGTAATGCGTTCCTGCCGAGAGCTGGGCATGCTGTGTGTGGCGGTTTATTCTGAAGCCGACCGCGGCGCGCCGCATGCACGCTATGCTGACGAAGCCATTTGCATTGGTCCGGCATCAGCCAGTGAGAGCTATTTAAACATTCAGGCGCTGCTGGCGGCAGCCCGACAGAGCGGCGCACAGGCGGTGCACCCGGGATACGGCTTCCTGTCGGAAAGCGCGGCGTTTGCCCGCGCCGTGGAAGAGGCGGGCATGATTTTCATCGGCCCGCGCCCTGAAACCCTGCTGTTGACCGGCGACAAGCTGGCGGCGCGCCAGTTTGCCCGCCAGGCGGGGCTGCCGGTGCTGGAGGCGCCCGATATTCCCATCAGTTCCGAAATGCCCGCCGGTGACATGATGCAGCAAATCGATTTCCCGGTGCTGATCAAAGCGGTTTCGGGCGGCGGCGGCCGGGGTATTCGCATTGCCTATAACAATACTGACCTGGAGTCTATGGTAACTGCCGCGCGCCGCGAAGCGCGGGCCGCCTTTGGCGATGACCAGGTATACCTGGAGCCGCTGGTGCGGCAGGCGCGCCACATTGAGGTGCAAATTTTGGGCGATGGGCAGGGTAATGTGCTCATCCTGGGCGAGCGCGAGTGTTCCATTCAGCGCCGCATGCAAAAGCTGATCGAAGAAGCGCCCGCGCCGGGTTTGAGCGCGGCGCTGCGCCAGCGCCTGTACCGCTATGCGCTGCAGGCTGGAATGGCGTTGAACTACCGCAGCCTGGGCACGGTGGAGTTTCTGCTCGATTTGCAGGGTGAGCCGCATTTTATCGAGATCAACCCGCGCATCCAGGTGGAACACCCGGTGACTGAAATGGTGACCGGCATCGACCTGGTGCAGGCGCAGCTGCGCCTGGCAAATGGGCAGCCGCTGGCTTTCAAGCAAGAGCAGGTGATGCAGCGCGGCGCTGCCATTGAAGTGCGTGTGCTGGCCGAAGACCCCGAGCAGGGATTTTTGCCGGCTTCGGGTGAGATTGCCCTGCTGGAGTTTCCACAGGGCCCCGGCGTGCGTGTGGACGCGGCGCTTTCGCCCGGCATGCCGGTGAGCGCCGACTATGACTCGCTGCTGGCCAAGGTGATTGTGTGGGCGGAAGACCGCACCAGCGCCCTGCGCCGCATGCGCCGTGCGCTGGACGAATTTCAACTGGGCGGAGTGCCCACCGATCTGGATTTTTTGAAACGGGTGGTGGAAAGCCCGCGCTTTGTGGCCGGCAAAATCGACACCACTTACCTTGATTCGTTTCAACCGGTGCTGCCGGAAGGCGCGCGTGTGCTGGAGCAGGATGCCGCCCTGGCGGCAGCGCTGCTGGTGCATCACGCCCGCGCAACGCGCCGGCAGGCAGGCAATGTGGAAAATGGAACATTTTCCGGTTGGCGCGCCGCAGCCTGGCGTGAACAAATGAGTGGACAATAATTTCAGGAGGTTTATCATGACGCTGTACAGTGTAAATATTTCGGGTCGTCAATACCAGGTGGAAATCAAAGGCGAGCAGGTGCGCCTCAACGGGCAGGAAGTGAACACCGGTTTGCTGCCGCTGGATCATCCCGGCCTGTTTCGCCTGACGCATGACGCGCACCAACGCGATATGTATCTGCATCATTTGAACAACGGCACCTATGCCATCACCACCGAAGGACGGCGGATTGTGGCGGATGTGGAAATGAAAAAAGCAGGCGACATGATGCATCCTGCCCTGAACAAGCCGGCAGACGGCGACCTGACCGCGCCCATGCCGGGGGTGGTGGTCAACGTGCATGCGGCTGTGGGTGACAGGGTTGAAAGCGGGCAGCTTTTGGTGACTTTGGAATCAATGAAGATGCAAATGGAGTTCCGCGCGCCGTTCGCAGGGCAGGTGGCGCAGGCCGCCGTGCAGCCCGGGCAGAAGGTGGAGAAGGGTGCACTGCTGGTTCGTTTGGAAAAATAAGGGCAACCGGCCAGCATTGTTGTGCTGACCGGCTGCCGGTAACCGGGGGCTACCGCGCCCCCACCGCTGTCAGGGGGCTATTGCACTAATAAACCTTCATCAATGATGGCCTGTACCCCGTCGATGTGCTTCACCATGCGCTCAATCGACATCTTTTCCAGCTTGGTGCTGACCTTGCCTTTGAAGGTGACTGTGCCGTCTTTTACCACCACTTCGATCTTCCCAGGATCAATCATGGGGTCAGATTTGAGCGCCAACCAAACCCGGTTGTAAAGCTCCTTGTCGTCAATCATTTTTACCTCCGTTTCAACTTGCCCGCCGCCAGGCCAGAGCGGCGCTGCCTGCCTGCTTCTGGCTGCGACGGCGGCTTTTTTGGCGCTTTAATCCTAGCAAAAAAAGGGGCGCCCGGCATCCACCGGGCGTCGAAGTTTTTCTCCACATTTGTTTAATACCTATCCCTCCCTTCCCTGAAGGGAAGGGAATTCTATAATCTGCTCTATGTAGTTGCGGCTTCAGCCGCCATGTGTGCGAACGCCTAATGTTTTTTTATTTGCGAGTAATACAGCCTGTTGATCACTCAAAAACCACAAGGGAAAGGAATTCTATAACGTGTTTTCCGTTTTGTCATCCTCGTCTTCCAGGCGGGTGATGCCGGCTCGCAGGGCATACAGGGCGGCCTGAACCCGGTTGGCAAGCTGCAATTTTGACAACACGTTGCTGACATGCGTGCGCACCGTGGCTTCGGTGATGGTTAGCTGGCCGGCAATATCCTGGTTGCTGGAACCCTGCGCCACCATGCGCAGCACCTCCATTTCCCGTTCGGTAAGCGGCTCGGGTGTGGGGTCGCCGTGCGGCGGGTGGCTGATTTCGCGCAGCACCTTGCGCGCAATGCTGGGCTGCAGCGAGGGCTCGCCGCGCTGCACCTGCCAGATGGCTTGCACCAGGTCTTCGGGGTCAGATGATTTGAGGATGTAACCCAGCGCCCCGGCTTTGATGGCAGGGAACACCTTGTCGTCATTGGCAAAACTGGTCAGCGCCAAAATGTGCGCCTGGGGGTCGCGCGCGGTGATCTGGCTGATGGCTTCGATGCCGCCCATGCCGGGCATCACCAGGTCCATCAAGATCACATCGGGTTTAAGAGCAACTGCCAGCGCCACGGCTTCTTCACCGGTGGCGGCTTCGCCCACAATTTCAAAACCTTCCACTTCATTTAGCAGGGCGCGGGTGCCCTTGCGCACAATGGCGTGATCGTCGGCGATGAGGATGCGCACGCTGTGCTTTTGGGAAGGCGGGTGTGCGTTCAAATTTTCACCTCCGCGGTGATGGTGGTGCCGTGGCCGGGTGAGCTTTCCACATTGAGCCGGCCGCCAATCTGGCGCATGCGTTCTTGCATGTTTTGCAAGCCCAGACCACCGGTTTGAATGACGGTTTGCGGGTCAAAACCCACGCCGTCATCCCACACTTTCATCTTAAAACAGGCTGGTTCAAATTCAAGATGAATATTGACTGCCTGTGCGCGGGCGTGTTTCACCACGTTGGTGAGGGCTTCCTGCACAATGCGGTACAGTTCCATTTCCATGTGCGCGGGCAGGCGCCGTTCGCCGGTGGTGGTCAGCCGGGTTTGCACCCCGGCGCGCGCTTCCACGGCATCCAGGCGCGCTTGCAGGGCGGCGGTCAGGCCTTCTTCCTCCAGGATGGGGGGGTGCAGCTCGAAAATCAGCAGGCGCATGTCCAGCATGGCCTCGCGCGCCATGCTGCGCAGGGCTTGCAAATGCTCGGCGGCGGTGTCGGGCCGGCCGCCCGAAAGCGCCATGCGCGCCGCGTCAGCATACAGCGCCAGCGAGTAAAGCGCCTGGGTGACCGAATCGTGCAGGTCGCGCGCCAGGCGCTGGCGCTCTTCAATCACAACAAGCTGCTCGGTTTGCTCGTGCAGTTTGGCCACTTCAATGGCAATGGCGGCCTGGCTGGCAAACAAATCCATAATCCACAGGTCGTCCTGGGTGAAGCCGCCCGGTTTGCCCACCACATCCAGCGCGCCGATGGGAATATCGTGGACGCGCAGCGGCATGACCAGCAGCGTGTCGGGTGGGGTGCTGCGGCGGTGCATTCCGGCGCTGCTTCCGGTTGGCTGATTGCTGATCCAGGGTTTGCCGTGTTGAATCACGGCCGCCATCAGGGGGTCAGCCACCGGCAGGCGACCCAGGTTGAAGTCGGGGGAGGGATATCCGCTGCTGCTGCGCACCCGCAGCCAGGCTTGATCATCTTCCAGCAGCAGCACGGCGCTGCCGGTGGCGCCGGTGAGTTTGGCGGCTTCGCTGCACACGGTTTTGAGAATTTCATCCAGCGGCAGCTTTTGCAGCAGGGTGGTCATGGTGCGCTGCAGGCTTTCGCTTTCCGCCAGGCGGCGGCGCACTTTTTCGTTCAGGCGCACATTTTCAATCCACAGCCCGGCCAGGCCGGCAATTGCCTGCAGGGTGTTGTTTTGCTGTGGAGATAAAACAAAAGCGTCATTTTCTCCCAGCAGCAGCATGCCCAGCACCTTTCCCTGCTGCACAATCGGCGCGGCCAATGCCGGGTGCAAGCGCAGCGGTTCAAACAGGCGGCGCAAATGGCCGGCGGTCGCAGTTTTTTCGTCACAATACAAGACAACCGGGGCATCGGGCAGGTTTTTTAATAGGGTGCGGGAGACGGGAAATGCGGGCAAATCTTCGCGCTCATCCGGCGCAGTGGTGTGCGGTATGAACCAGCTCTGGCTGGCATCCAGCAGGTAGCAGCAGCAGGGCGTGTTGAAAGCGGCGGCGCATTGCGATGTGATTTCCTGCAGGGTGCTGTCCAGGTCGGCGGCGCTGCCGGCGGAATGAATCAGCTTCAGCAGCACGTCGGTGTGACTGCGCGGTCCGTCCATCTTGTTTTGATTGTAGCATATTGGGTAATTGTTATTGTAGTAACGGCTTCAGCCGTTTGGCATAGATGAGATGCTTCCTGTGCGGAGAACGAGCGACTGAATTCGCAACTACGAAAACCATACGTGTTGTGTAAAAATGAGGCACCCTAATGGTTCCAAAACCATTAGGGTGCCTCAAAAAACATTAAACCGTTTCTTCTAGCTTCTTTTTGTAAGCCCATAACTTCTTGATGATGACCCAGATGACGGGCAGCAGGGCTGAAGTGCACACCATGCCCGGCACCGAAACCTGCCCGATCTGATCGATGCGCACCTGGTATTGGATATCTGTGCCGGCCAGGTGCGGATCAATAGGCCCCAGGCGCAGGTAATAGAATCCGTCGGAGGGGGCGGTCCATTCCAATACAGCGCTCTGCCCCAGGTCTGTGGGAATTTGCTGGCCCAACAGGGTGTAATCGTTCATGTCGTAGAGCAGCACCGAGGCGGCCGATGAATTGCTGCCCGGTTCGGCGGTGAATCGGTAGGTGACGCCCGCCTGTCCCAGGAACACAATCCAGTCTTCATCATTTTCGCCGCAGAAGTTGTGCACCTGAGCCTCTCCGGGGTCGAGCGGAGTGGCGTTGGTGAAGGCGTTGTCATTGTTTTGGCCGCTGCCTTCAAATTCGTCCGGCTGGCAGACGGCGGTGATCTGTGTGCTGGTTTCGGCCTGGTCGGGATAGGCTTCCACTTTCTGATTCACATCAACACTGCGCAGGCGGAAACTGTATTTCTTGCCCAGTTGACCAATGAACCAGGCTTTGCGCAGTGAGCCGGGCAAAGCCTTATTCCAATCCTGCCAGGTTCCGTCGTCCATGCTGTATTGAATTTCAAAATGGTCGATTTCGGCTTTGTTCGGCTGCGCCGTCCATTTGAGCAAGATGGCGCTGGACGGGCTTTCGGCGTCCAACGCTTCAAGCGCCGAGGCAGCCGGAGAGGCTTCTGCCGTGCTGACGCTGAATTGCAGGGTGGACTGGCTTTCGCCCACGCTGTTGCGCGCCCACACAATCCAGGTGTAATTGCCGGCGGGAAGTGCGCCAACCGACCAGGTGCGCAGGTACTGCCAGTCGAGCGTTTTATAATAGCCGGCTGTGCTGCTTAACTCGCTGCTGAATTCGAGGCTGCTGTTTGCACCGGCGTCCCAGGTGAGGGTGAGTGAATCGCCTTCTTTGGGCGGCTGGTTCTGCGCATTGCGCGGGGCGTTCAGCGTTACCGGATCGGGAGCTGCCGGGCGCAGTTGAACGCTGATGGAGGCGGGGTTGGTGACACCGCCGGAATTATCAGACAAATCGGCATCTGATTCGGTCAAGACTTGCTGTTTTCCGCCGTAGCCAATGGCGCTGTAAAGCACTGCCATGGCCTCTTCACCCACCTGGATGGAACGCACGGTTTGGCCGCTGAGTTTGCCAAATTTTGTCGAATTGGCATACTGACCCACATTAAGCGTATCGCAGCTACCCTGGTAGTTGGCTTCGGTATAAATGCCAATTTGATTTTCTCCTGGCGGACAGGCAGGCGGCGGCAGAGGGCAATTATATTTTTTGGTAAGCTCACGCATGCCGGGGTAGCCGTCGGAAACACGCCCGGCTTTATCGGTGACTTGCACAGCGATGAAGAATTTTCCATTGGGGATGCCCGCTTCGCACAGGTTAACCGTAATGGCAAACGGGCTGGTGGTCATAATGTTGCCGATGGGGTGCCAGGTTCCATCGTAGGTGTACATGGCCTGGATGGCAGCCACACCGTAGTCATCGGAGGCGGTGCCGGCGATCACCATGCTTGAACCGGTGATGGTTTGCCCTGCCGCTGGTTCAACAATTTTGGCGGTGGGGGGCAGCGTGTCGCCGTTGCCCGAAACGAACAGGTTGCCGCTCTGGCACTGCGCTCCATAGCCGGGAAATTGCGCCGCTTCGCTGCAGGTGCGCGGGCGCCCGCCGTTGATGCCGACATCGTCGAAAGTGATATCCACCGATGTGCCCCAGTAGGAAGTGGGGTTGGTGTGCACATGAAAATGCAAATGATGACCCGTGCTGGGGCCGGTGTCATCGGTGTTGCCGATATACTGCCCCTGCAGCACCCTGACGCCCGCCTTGCGCAGTTCAACGGGAATGCTGTCCTGGGCAAGGTGCAGGTAAACCTGGTAGGTGGTGGGCGTGGTGCTGGTATCTTCCAAAACCAGGAAATTGGAATGTTCCGTGTTGCCGTTGGGCCAGTGCCAGACGGCATATTTTACGGTGCCGCTTTTAGCTGCCAGGATGGGGAACATGGTTCCATCGGCAAAATCGAAAGCATACAGGCAGTCTTTGGGGCAGGATTTATAGGTGAATACATGCCCAATGCTGCCGGTGACGCGCTTGGCAAGACCCTGTTGCCAGGGCAGGCGGTAGCCGCTGTAAACTTTGGCGTCTTTGGAAACAGATTGTGTTTTCGATGTGTAGCGGGAGCGCAGATCGCTCGAAAGCATGCTCTCGGGAACCGCTTCAAGCGCTTCCGACCAGTTGGAATCAGCTTGCAGCGTCACTTTCCAGGTGGTTTTTCCATCTTGCTTGGTTTTGCGCGCGATGGCCAGGCCGGCTTCGGCAGGAATGGGCTGATTGGTTTCAGTGTCCAACAGGGTGAGCCACACCAGGGCCAGCTTGTTGTCGGGTGAAAAATCAACATGGTCAATGGCAATCTGGTAGATGAGAAACGCCAGCGATTTCTCGTTGCGCTGAACGGCCTCACGCAGCGCCTGGATGACGGCTTCCATTTCTTGTGGATCAACCTGCGGAGTGGGCGTAAACTGAATTTCAGAGGCTGGAGAAGGCGGGGTGGGGGTGATAGAGGTATCGTTGGCTGCGGGCAGCAG
>Ga0334887_1005136_pt1 | contig 11140 bp, 7 predicted proteins | sample GraSluR1_MG_10_FD_207217 | JGI IMG/M metagenome (GOLD analysis project Ga0334887, IMG submission 207217) | Sludge microbial communities from methane-producing bioreactor in Wageningen University, Netherlands - Granular Sludge_18_07-R1 | ecosystem: Engineered > Bioreactor > Anaerobic >...
AAATTTTCGAGCCGTGAAATGAATTCTTTTCAGGAATGTTCAAATATTCAGAATTCAAATTGACTGTCAACTAATGACTTAATCTTTCAGCCCCGAATTTCGACCATTGGGCACAACGGCTGGGGGTTGGTACAGTGCAGGCGATTGAAACATCGTCATCGTCGAGACGAGAGCAGCTGGATTGAAACGGTAAAGTTGCCTAATCCGCTGATAGCCTGCATTGTACCAACCCTTTGTTGTGGCTAGTATTTATCAATCACAAGTCTATTTTCCTTTAATTTTATCTCTGTTTCTTTTTCATGAAATTCTCCTTTTAAATAGAGGTTTCCAATCTCATGAATTTCAAAATTATCGTTGAAAATTACTCTTGGCATTTCTTTGTTTGCATTGAAAACACTCATCAGTCCTGGCTCACTTGCATATACCCAACCAAAAGCAAAAATTAAAAAGTCATTATTATTAAAATCAGTAATCAATAGTAAATCACTCTCAACCTTGTTTTTGTCTTTTAGATTTTGAGGAATTGGGTAATTGTTTCCAAAACTTACCCACCCATTAAAATTTGTCTCAGTTATCTGTTGATTATTATCTAATGTGATTTTAATTTGATGAAAATCTCCCGGGTCATTCCAGTTTTCAATTTTTCTCAAACTTATTGTATCTACCAAATCATTTCCGTTTATATCAAGCACATATTTTTCAGTCTCGATGAATTTATATTTTGGATTTGTTGGATATAAATAATCATTACGATAAAATGGCTCAATTAAGTCTGAATTAACACGAATTCCTGATGGTGGATTTTCTTTTTTATACTCAATGATATCATGAATTTTTGGAGTCCATGATTTGCCACCAATATTATGCATTGTTGAACCAATCATGTAAAGTGCATATCCATTAAATACATACTTATCATCTCGTGTTTTAATTCTTTTTTGTTCAGGATTATCAACGTGAGGAATATCAAATTCTTGAATAAGAACAGTGTCAGAACTAATTTTATAAATTATTTCATTCCACTCTTCCATTTCGCAATTGTATGAATCTCCTTTTCCGCTTGGATTGAAAGACAGTGTGCTTTTACAATTATCAAAAGGTTTGTATTCCCATTCAAAGTCCAAAAGTAACTCTTTAGATATTGGTTTAATAGAAATTGTATCCAAAATCAGGTCGAAGAATTCTTGTCCAACAATATTTTTTTTGTCTAATTCTTTAGTTTCAATTTTCGGTTTTTCAGTAATTTCAGAATCCTGTTTCAGAGTTTCGTTTACTTTCTTATCTGTCTGACTATTTTGACAAGAAAATCCGAGAATTATAAATCCAAGTATTAAATATTTCTTCATTTTCATAATCATTATCTTTTGAGCAGGGTGTTTTCTAATATTAGCCACAACGGCTGGGGGTGTGGCAAGTGTGGGAGAGCGTGTTACGTTTTCGTCCCCCGACGAAAACGCCCGAGCGGGCGAAACCGCTCCGAAGTTCCAGTGTCAACCCACATTGGCTACACCCCTTGTTAGCACACGTACATTATTCATTTATAGTCATTTATACTGTTGTTTTATTTTTTAAAGTTATTAATTTTTCTAATGTCTCGTTATCAAGGTTATTTAAAATAGAATTATCTACAATAATATCTGTGTCAATCTCAATCATCCATTTAATTGTTAAAGTTCTGTTCTTTTTATTGAACCCTGTTACTTCGCAATTGATTATATCCCCATTTTTCAATTCGTCCTTTATACGTTTTATCTTTTTTCTGTATTTTGATGGATAACCAATTTTTTTTAATGTCAAATCTGATTTATATTTTCCTTTTACAAGCAAATCAATTTTATTATTATCAGGTTTTCGAATCACTTTAGCCCACATTGTCTGACCAACTAATTCCTGTGGTTTTCCCATTTGCCAATCTATTTTTTCTCTGTCATTGCAGAAAATTGGTTGTCCTTTTTCGTTCAATTCTTGGTAAAAAGTTGTTATTTCTTGTCCTAATTTAAAATTGTTTAAATCTTCATTGGTAGCAAGTTGAGATTTGTGTAGCAATCCAGTCAATGAACCACATTTCCAGTCAAAATGATACCCAATGTCTATAAATAAGCCATAATCAGTGATTTTGATTATTAATCCTTTATATTCTTCTCCAATTGTTAGTTCGGCTTTTTTAAATTGAGGTAATTCTCCGTTTAATAATATTGCAATCGGGTCTTTGTCAATTTTGTGGATTTTACAGAAAAATTTCTTGCCTATCAGGCTGGGGGCGATTGCAATCCACGAATCGGTATAAAAATATTTCCATGGCATATGATAAAAGGAAATATAGGAGTATAACCCTTTGACTTTGGTCAGGAAACCAGAATCTTTTAACTCAATAATTTTAAATGGAAGAGTGTCGAAATTATCCTTATGAGTCTCAATTTCATTTAACCTTTCAGAAATCCAATCATCTTTATAAGGAATCCCAAATTTCTCTTTTATTCCATTTATTATAAATTCAAGAATCATTTGCTAATCGTTTACGGTTCTGTCTTTTAGTATGTGTGCTAACGGCTGGTGGTTGGAAATGTTGGGGAGTTCGGAGCGGCGAAGTCATCACGAGTGATGACTTTGAAGCGTGCGAAGTCCACGCATTTCCAGTGTAACCCCAATATTTTTAACCACTTGTTAGCCACTGGGTTTTAAGTTAATGGTAATGATTTCGATTCAGGTACAATTATTATTCTCATTCTACCTTTATCTTCAGATTTAAAATGTCTTGATATTTCTTGTGTTTTTTCAAAAAAGTCATTTTCATTTACATCCTTCTGGTAATAAAATATTCGTATGAAATTACAATATTTTGCAGTAAAAATACTATTTAATAATACTCGATCTGAAATACCACAAGAATGTCCCATTATATTAATATTGTAATAATTAGAGTTTATGAAATGATGGAGAGTTAGATAATTGTTTGTTTTCAAATAATTAAAAGATTTCATAAACTTTAGATAACCATTAGAATTCTCTCTCTCTAGTTTACTATAGTAATCATCCATTTCATCGCCATAACCAAAAATTAAAGGGTTTTTATCATCGTTTAACTTTCCGTGAATATATATTACTTTGATATTTTCATTCTTAAAAGAATCCAAATAAAGGTCTAAGGTATTAGTATAATTAAAGACTAGAAACAGAACATTTTCAGTATTAGCATTATTTATTTCATTTTTAAGATGATTTTCAATTTTTTCAGATTTATATTCAGACGATATATTGATTGTTTTTAGATATTCTAAAAGTTCTATTTTGATTTGAGCAAAACATTCATTTAATTCATTTATTTTTTTCTCAAAGTCATAATTACTTACATTTTTATACTTTTCATTATTATTATAAATCTCAATCAACTTCTGATAATACTCATATTCAATGTCAACCCACTTTAAATCAATAAATTTATTAAATAATGTCTCAGTATAAGTATTTCGAAAAGTTATTTTAAAATTACTTCTTTTTAAGAACTGTTTAACAGACTCTAAAGAGTCGAATTCTGATATTTTTTCATATTTTGAGTCAAATATTACCAAGCTATCAGAGAATTTATCGGAATCCGATGCTTTGAATTTTCTAATAGTTTTATTCAAATACCATAGAATAAAATCTGAATATTTGGTTTTTAGACCGTGTGCCAAATCGAAACCATTACCTATTAAGAATAGCTTATTGTATTTCATGTCTATACGTTTTGTTTAAACCTTGTGGCTAACGGTTGCGTGTATGAAACGTTTGGCATTTCGAAGCGATTTCCTGTCAAGTTACAACAACTTTTGATACGAGCTGAAACGCTCGATAAACCACTGACTGCCAAATGTTTTATACACGTTGTTAGGGGCTGATGTTCATTCATTTCATATTCATTATCAATTTGTTACAATCTAAAAATCACTCAATCGAAGCACTGCCGTTACCGAAAAAATTAGTTTTTAGGGTCGGCAAAAAAGCGTTGGCAGACAGACAAGCTCTATTGCAATTTTTGGTCGTGTGTTGGCTTGTGCGAATTGCAATTGTGCTTGGCTGTGAGCGTGGGCTATCTTTTTATTATTGTCAAGTTTTCAGCATCGTATTTATAATTTATTACTTTTCCGTTTATTATTAATTCTATTGTCTGTTCAATTACTTCAATCGGTGCAATAAACCATTCTCTTGGTGTATATCGCTTTCCTTTTTCATCAAATACATCAATTTCTAAGCACGAATTGCCAAAGAAGTTATGTATCAGTTGTTCAAATTTCTGTGGATTCATATTGTAACATTTCCAACCTGCGATATAATCAACTGGAGCCATTAAATAAGTTGGTTCTTTTTCTGCATTTTTAATCCTTTCAGTAACTTCAGTTTTTGAATATCCGATTTTAAATAGGTTTTGTATCGAGGTAATCCGATTGTCTGTACTTTTTGATTTTAGAACATAAATGTAGCCTGCTTCTTCATCCTCTTCGGTTATGGAACTAAATTTCTCAATGAAACCTTCATTAACCTTTTCAATATTTTCTGTAACTGCTCTACCATTCATTATTAAAGCTTTTGCAAGCGACCTCAATAATAAATTAGATTCTGTTCCATTTTCAAATATTGTTCTGGTTCTACCATCTTCAAATTCACGAACTCTGTTGTTTTCCTTTTCGCCTCTTAACCATTTTCTCTTTTTGTAATCAACCGATTCTAAATAAAGTAAAATGCCATTGTTTACGTAATAATTACCCGGACTTAAAAGCGTTTCAGTAAAAGGAAGTAATTTACGTTTATTATTTGCTAAATCGTTCTGAACAGCTTTAAATAATGGCTCGTATTTTTTAAAATTCTTACAAGGTTTGCGACGAGCAACAAAATCTGTTTCTGCTCTTTCAGTTTCTTTTGGCGTATGTTTAAAATCAAATAAACCTTCGGAATCTGTATTTAGCAAGTCAAATGTATTGTCGCTAAAAATATCATCTATTGAGTTTATTTCGTGCTTTACCGATTGCAACAAATTGTATTTGTCAACCGATGCAAGAGCCAATATTTTTTCTTCGCTTTCTCTCAAATTCTTCAAACGTGAGTAAAGCTGATATTCTGCAATATTACTTGGGTTTGGTGTTGGTTCTTGGTTATTGTTTTTCTCATAAAAATCAACGATTTCTTGAAACGATGCCAACAAACGTTCATCTGCATTTCGGGCAGGCGAACTCTTGGGCTGTACTTTAAGCAAACCCAACGAATCACTGTTAAATATTTCGTTTAATATTTTATCCTTGTCCGTTTGCTGCATCACGTTTACGCTTTTCTTCTTTCAAATAAATTATACATTCTGCCATTCGTTTTTCTAATGGGTCGTTTGAACTCAAATTTGGTTCTTTTTTGTAAGTTTTTACAAATTCTTGAATTTTGGGCCAAAGAATTTTTGCTTCTTCAAAATCCATTTTTATGCGAGTAGATTCAATAGTTTCTTGAATAACTTTCAAAACCTTTGTTGTTACTGATTTCGAAAGCACCTCAAAAGCTTTTTGAAATGGATTTATTTGGTCTATAAGGTCAATATGAATATCGTCAATATTTACAAACGTGTCAGCCATACGGATAAAACGCTTGTCGCCTGTTTCTTTTATTTCTCCGTTTTTTATTACAGAATCAACAACTACATACTGGCGAACTTCTTCAATTTCGGTATCTGATAATTCGGGATATTTTACTTTTATAATTTTCGGAATCAACACTTTGTTTATTACTTCGGGGTCAACGTTGCCGGGCATTGCTTTTAGCATTGTATCGTCTTGAAGTATGGTTGCTTTCAAGTCGTTCAAATCTGACTCAATGATGTCTTTTACTCTCTTTGAACTTGGCTCTTTTAATCCTCTGATTTTAATTTCGCCTGGTTTGGCTTTGTCATCGTCAGAAACTTTAGTTTTAAAAGTCCAATTTGGGGCTAATACTTGTTCCATAAGCAATGATGCTGTTATGGCTTTAAGCATGTTATTTACAGAAAGTTTCACCAAATCGTCTGCTGCATCGGGTTGAGCAATTAAGTTGGTAAATTGTGCATGGCTTTTATTTTCGCTGTCACGAGTTGCACGACCAATAATTTGAATAATTTCAGTTAACGAACCTCTGTAACCTACGGTTAAAGCGTGTTCACAATATGGCCAGTCGAAACCTTCTTTTGCCATACCTAACGCAATAATCAAATCCATATCATCAATTGATTTGATACTCCGCAAATAGGCTACAATTTTATCACGTTCCCTTGGGTTATCTTCAACCAAATCGGCAACCTTTAATATTTTACCATCTGCTTTACGTTTTACATGAATTACGCCTGTTTCTGCATCTTGCTTTACAACCGAACCAATGGAATCAATAATAAAATCAACTTCATCATGTTTTTGTTTGGTTGATTCGCCCGAATTGACATTTGGAATATGAAGAATTGTTTTTTTATCAGTGTCGAGTATTTCTAAAATGGCTTCGGTGTAGCGACCTTGATAAAAGTGATAACCAATTCCTAATGATTTGAGGTATTTATAACCGTTTAATTGTTCGTAATAATTGTAAGTAACTTTTGTGAAACGTGCCTCATCTTCGGGTTTCAATACAGGAACGCTATCACCACGAAAGTACGAGCCTGTCATGGCAATAATATGTGCAGTTGATTTTTGCATTATGCCACGAAGCAAATCACCCAAACGATTGTTTACATCGGCTGAAACGTGGTGAAATTCATCAATTGCAAGTACAGTATTGTTGAATTTATCTTCTGAAAGTTCCTCGCAAGCAAAGCGAAGCGTTGCATGAGTGCAAATGAGAATTTGCTCGTTGCTATCCATAAAATCGTGAAACGATTTTACTTTACTTTGGCTGATGTCGCTGCCCGGTGTACAAAGGTTGTAATTATCGTTTGGTTCCCAATTGGCATAAAAGCCGAATTTTATTAAATCGGTTTTGGCAAACGAACTACCAATAGAACGTTCGGGAACGGCAACAATTACTTTTTTAAGTCCTTGATTTTTGAGTTTATCTAAAGCCAAAAACATTAAAGCCCTCGATTTGCCCGAAGCCGGCGGAGCTTTCAATAAAAGATATTGGGCATCACGAGCCTGATACGCTTTTTCCTGCATATCACGCATTCCCATTGGGTTTGTTTTAGAACTTTGTCCTGTTTGTCCGTATGTTACGTGTACTATATCTGGCATAATTTTTAATTCTTTTTCTTTGATTTCTTGGTTTTGGTTTCTGTTGCAAATAACGAACCTTTGTTTTGTTCCTCCTCAATCATCTGCTCATACAGTTTAAACAGATATTCCAAGCGTTCTTCATCGCTTTCAAATGGTTTACTTCGATAGCAACGCTCTACGGCCAGGTCGTTCAGGCGGTGGGCTTCTCGCAAACCTTCGGGCATTTTATCGGGGTCATAAAGTTGGGCAATAGTTTTCTCGGTATAATTTTCTCTTACTTCCAAAATTCTTAAGGCACATTGAGTTAGTTCTTGTTTCTGAACATCAGAAATTTTTGGAAAAGGAAATGTATTCCAACATAGAGCAGATAAGTATCTTAATCGGTTTTCTAATTTACCAGCATTTATCCGAACCCAACAATTATGAATTTTTGAGCTAATTATACTAAATACATATGGTTCTGTGTCATATATTGCAGCTGCTGAACTAATAATTATTGCATCATTACCGATATATCCAATTGGTATATACTCTCTCCTTTCTGAAGACACAATAGGAATTATTATTTGATTGTTTTTTGCTGTATGTGTATATCTAAATTGATGGGGTCTATTTGCTATACCACGAGCTACATCACCACCAGTTAATCTAAATTGTCTCGTTTTTTCAATTCTTTCACTTATTAAAGGAATTGATAATGCAAAATCTTTCATTTCATCAGTAATCCAAAAGCACCATTTTTCAATATTATTTAAGTATTCATCTGCTCCAAGTGTTTTCTTTATTAAAACACTAGCTTGCGGATACTGATTTATTATAATTTCTTTTTCTGTACTATCAAATCTAAGATTATTATTCTCATAGGGACTATTTCCTGTAATCATTTGAGGTAATCCAGATAGTGAATTAAGTCTTTGTGTTACAATTAAATCATCGCCAGAAGTTAAATAAGCATTAATATTATTTACGTAACTTTTCAAATCTTTAGAAATAAGTATTTTCTTTTGTTCTGTTTTTATTTGAATACCGATAATAGTAACTGATACACCTGCATTTGATTTCGCGTTATTAGACCAAAGAAAAGGCAAATAAGCAAAATATATTTCAAGGTTTAAATTGAATATTAATGGCCATAATTGTATTACTTGTGCACCTTGATTAATAGAACTAGTAGAAACAAAGGCGAAACAAGATTTCCGATTTATATATTTTGCTGCTTTTAAAAACCAACAAGCAATGTAATCTAATTCTTTGTAGTTCTTAATTCCATTGAAAGTTATAGCCATATCCTCCTTTTGTTCTTTTGTTTGGGATTTACCACCAAGATATGGCGGATTACCCAAAACATAAATTTCATCACCTTCCTGCTTTGGGCAAACCTGTTCCCAGTCCAAACGGCAAGCGTTTCCTTGTATAATATGCCCTGCTTCACGTAGTGGCAAAGTTGGGTTGGTGCGGCCGAATTGGTTAAAAAACTCAACATTCATTTGATGTTCAGCAAGCCATAAAGAGAGTTGGGCTATTTCATGGGCAAAATCATCAATTTCAATCCCATAAAAGTTATTCAGAGTAATATTAGAAAAAGCAAGAATACCAAGCTCTTTAAGAATTTTCATTTCGAGTTTACGCAACTCTTTATAAGCAATAATCAAAAAATTACCACTGCCGCAGGCAGGGTCAAATATTTTAATTTTGCTTATGCGTAAAAGCAAGTCGTTCAGTTTCTTTTTGTCGCCTTTTGCTTTTTCAAAAGCTTCGTACAGTTCGTTTAAAAACAAAGGTTCAATCACCTTCATTATGTTTGGAACGGAAGTATAATGTTGTCCTAAATTTCCACGTTGGTCAACCGAAACAACGGCTTGAAACATGGAGCCGAAAATATCGGGGTTTATTTCTTTCCATTGCAATTCGCCACTGTCAATAATGGCTTGTCTGCTTCGGCGTGAGAAATTTGGTGTTTGAAACGGTGGGCGAAACAATCCGCCATTTACATAGGGGAATGCTTGCAAATAAGTAGCTAAATCTTTTCTTTCTTTTTCGGGTGTATTAAGTACTTCAAAAAGTTTGTTTAAATATGTGTGTAAGTCGCTACCATCGGTTTGTGTATGCGAATCTATGGCATTTGTAAATTGTCCGTCTGCAAAAATGTTGGTATCCTCGGCAAAAAAACAAAACAATAAACGAGAAAGAAAAACATTCATTCCGTGAATGAACTCAGGCGAATTATCGGGATTATCCTTTTTAATTTCGTCAAAGAGTTTCGCCATTTTTCCCGCTGCTTTTACATCGGCAGGGTTTTCGTTGGCGTGCTGTGCTTTCTCCATGCCAGCCCAAGGCAAAAAGAAATCGAAATGTTTTGGTAATTCGTTAAGTTCAATATCAAGTTTATCCTGTGTTTTGGTATCAATTGCCAAAAGTGTTTTATAATCGGTAACTATTGCAAAACGCTGTTCGTGTTTTAGTTGCTTTGCAAGTTCCGTTACTTCGTTGTGTAAATCGGCATTTTCAACAGGTTTGAAAAACACTTTTTTCTTCCACGAAATTTCTCCATCAATTTTCGAAAGATTTAAATTACCATTCTGCAAACGGCTAATTGAAGCCTTTGGCGAACCATAGGCTAAAAGCAAATCAAAAATAAAAGTCTCTTTTGTAAAAGACTTTATCAGGGTTTGCAGATTTTCTTCTATTTGGGCTATGTTCATTTTATTTAATAATCAATACGTTTTTGAATTCCAACGAGCAGTTGGCAAACTACAAATATTTTCAATAAAAGTATTATAGTATTCTGAATTTCTGCCTTCTTCGGTTTGAATTCTTTTGTAAATCAATCTGTCATTTACTTTACGATAAAACTCTCTAAATATATTTTTCACATCGGCTGGCAAACTTGCTTTATAGCCATTTTCAATTTCAAGATATTTTCGTGTCAAAAAAAGAAGTAAATCAGAAATTTGAATCATTGTATTTTTTTCGGAGTCAACAGCGTAGCTAAATTCCACTATCCATTTAATACGTTTATTCTTTGCGCCATCAAATCTTCGGTATCGTGTAATTGCTTCAATCTCATTTATGAAACAATCTTTTTCATCAATAATCACTAATGCCCTTGCACTTTGTCCGAGTTTGTCTTTTGTATAGCTTTCATAAGACGTTATCAAGTAATCGTAAGCAATCAGATATGGAGTTTTCAAATCGAAATATTCACGGTCTCGAACTTGTGTTGTATCGTAGGTATTCAATTTTGCTTTGTCAATCCCGAAATAATAGTATTGATGTTTTCTTTCCATAACCAAGTCAAGAATATCATTAATCAGTTTATTTCTGTTATCTCGTGGATGACCTGTAAAATGTCCTGTTCCGTTTGGTGAAAACAAATCTTGTGTATGAAATTCAAAATTTGCAGGAACTTGTCCATTGAAATATGTTGAAATTAATTTCTCAAATTCAGTATGTGTTTTATTCCAACCTTCATCTCTTAGAATTATTCCGCCCGAAACAAATATAGGTTGTTGAGTTTGGGTTAAATCTCTGCCATTGCAGCCAGTTTCGTCAATGTAAAAAAAGTGCATAGTTTAATATTTAGCAGTAACGTTAATTCGAAGCAGGAGCGGTGGCAAAAATTGCACTCTTTTGCAAATTTCGGTCTGTGGGTCGGCTTGTGCGATTTGCAAATGTGTGCAATGTGCGTGGGCTTCCCCAACTGTCCCGAAGGGCAGAAGCGGGCGGGCAAAAACTAATTTTTTCTTGCAGTATTTTTCAATCAATGCTACTATTTTATCAATTCGATATTTCAATTTACTAATCTGTCTGTTAATGTTCTGTGGTGTGGATTCAAGACCTTAGCGCAACAAAATATATTTTTTCTCAGTAAGTCAAAGTTAATTTTTTCTTTTTTAAAAACCTTTATTCCTCATTGGAAGGCTTTCAAAAAAGAAAAAATTATTATGGAT
>Ga0334887_1005155_pt1 | contig 11109 bp, 12 predicted proteins | sample GraSluR1_MG_10_FD_207217 | JGI IMG/M metagenome (GOLD analysis project Ga0334887, IMG submission 207217) | Sludge microbial communities from methane-producing bioreactor in Wageningen University, Netherlands - Granular Sludge_18_07-R1 | ecosystem: Engineered > Bioreactor > Anaerobic >...
AAGCTGGAGAAGGACCTGGCCTTCAACCTCGCCGGCCACGTCAACCACTCCATCTTCTGGACCGTCCTGGCCCCGGGTGGCACCGAGTACGCCGGCGGCATCAAGACCGCCATCGACGAGCAGTTCGGCGGCCTGGACTCCTTCAAGAAGGAGTTCACCGCCGCCGCCCTCGGCCTGCAGGGCTCCGGCTGGGCCCTGCTCGCGTACGATGCGCTGGGTCAGCAGCTGCGCCTGTTCCAGGTCTACGACCACCAGAACAACCTGCCGGCCGCGCAGATCCCGGTCCTGCTGCTCGACATGTGGGAGCACGCGTTCTACCTGCAGTACAAGAACGTCAAGGCCGACTACGTCAACGCCTGGTGGAGCGTGGTGAACTGGGCCGAGGTCGATGCCCGGCTCAGCAAGGCCGCCGCGCACACCCCCGGTCTGGTCTGACCACACCTCCCGTACGACGGCGGGGCGGGTTCCTTCGGGGGACCCGCCCCGGTCTCACTCCAGTTCCCTCTGCCAGGAATCCATCCACTCCTGCGGGCGACGCCGGCGCAGGATGCCGCGCTTGATCGCCGCGTACGGAGCGTCGTGGGCCAGCTGAGCGTGCAACTCCAGCATCCGCTCCACCGTCGCCGACCACGGATAGCACTCGGCGCGGCGCCGGGCCGCGGCCCGGACCGGTTCGCGGGGCCGGCCCATCAGCTCCACCAGCGCGTCGGCCAGCGCATCGGCGCGCGGCGGCGCGGTGGCCCCGCAGGTCTGGTCGATGAGTTCGCTCGCCCCTCCGGTGTCTGCCGTGAGCACCGGCGTGCCGCTGGCCAGCGCCTCCAGCACCGCCAGCCCGAACGTCTCCACCGGGCAGACCGACAGCGACGCATCGGCCTGCGCGTAGTGCCGGGCCACCTGGCTGCGGTCCTTGACATAGCCGTGGAAGTACACCGGCGCGCCGGCGGCCTGGGCGCGCATCTCCTCCTCGTCCGGCCCGGACCCGTACATGTCGAGCCGGAACGGGATCCCACGGCGCTGCAGCTCCAGCCCGACCTCGATCGCCAGTTGCGGCGACTTCTCCCGGGACAGCCGCCCGATGTGGACCAGCTTGAGTATGCCGTCATCGCTCGGGTGCCCCAGCCGCGGATGGAACATGTCCAGATCAACCCCGAGCGGCACCTTGGTCACATTGACCCCGTCCTGGAGGAACTCCTGCGCGGCGAAGTCCGAGGTCACCACCACCGCGTCGAAGTGCCGCCCGAGGGTCCGGTTGCGGTGCGCCACGAACGCCGAGATGTTCACCCGGCCGCGCAGCCAGAGGCTGGCCATCGTGTCGAGGCGTTCGTGGCTGAACAGCATCGACCCGATCCCTCGCGAGGTGGCCCAGCCGGCGATCGGTGCCAGGGTCCACTTGTCGGAGATCTCCACGCTCGTCGGCCGGAACCGGTCGAGGACCTCCAGCGCCCGTGCCGGCGCGGCAATCATCCGGTAGCCGTTCGACTTCACCGGAATCCGCGGCGCCCGGACATAGACGATCATCCCGTTCTCGGTCTCCTCGTAGCCGTCCCGGCGGGCCGGCACCACGAGGATCCGCTCGGCGCCTGCCTGCTGGTAGCCGGTACCGATGTTGTTGATGGCGGTTCGCATGCCGCCGGACTCGGGGCCGACGAAATTCGCGAGTTGGGCGATCCTCAAATGACGGTAACGACCCTCCACGTCTGCCTCTCCTCCGATCGCCGACGTCGGCTGCCGCTCTCACCGTACCGGAGGGGCTCCGTCGGTGCCGGTGCGCGCGTCGTAGGCGCGCCGGTTGGCCCCGATCTCGTCCTCGTGGGCCTCGACCCATCCGCCCAGGGCAACCGCGAACCCGACCAGTGACCGGCCCAGCGCCGTGAGCTCGTACTCCACCCGCGGTGGCACCTCGGCGTACACCGTCCGTGAGACCAGCCCGTCACGCTCCAAGGAGCGCAAGGCGACTGTGAGCATCCGATTCGAGATGCCGGGGATGAGTCTCGCGATCTCGCCGAATCGGCGGCGCCGCTCCCCCACGACGCCGATGACGACCATCGTCCACCGGTCGCCGAGCCGGGCCATCAGGCTGTGGAACAGCTCCGCCCGCGGGCCGGCGCACATGCTGGACATCGACCGGGTGCCGGGAGGGCCGGCGGGGTCGGGGACGGCCTGTGGTGTCGTCCGTGGTGATCGGCCGGTCTCCCGGTCCCCATCCACCATGCTTCCTCCCTCGTCCGCGCGATGATTACCTCGGTGTTCCCAAGGTTCACTTGCTGTGCCTGACGTCGCAAGGGTACAACGTTACTCGACGTAACCGTGCAGGGTGGCCCGGATGCCCCGCACGGGTGTTCGGCGCGCCCGTCAGACAGTCAAGGATCACTCATGCCCTCCATGTTCCGACTCGACGCCAGCATCGCCCCGCAGACCTCGGCCAGCCGGGCCCTCGCCGATCTCGCGGCGTCCGCGTGGCTTGCCGACACCCCCGAGGGGTCGATCGTTCGCCGTGACATCGGCACCGACCCCGTCCCCGCAGGCGCCTGGCGGGAGGCCGTCACGGCCGGACCCCTCGAACCCGGGTCGTGGTCCGACGCCCAGCGAGCGGCGACGCGACTGGCCGCGACCCTGACCGACGAGCTCGACGCCGCCGATGCGCTGCTCTTCGCCGTGCCGCTGTACAACTTCGGGGTCTCGCAGCACTTCAAGACCTACGTCGACCTCGCCATGACCGATCCGCGGCTGGCACCGGGTGGAGCCAGCATCATTGCCGGCAAGCCGACCGTGCTGGTCACCGTCCAGGGCGGCAACTACGCCCCCGGTACGCCGCGCGAGGGATGGGACCACTCGACCGACTGGCTGGTCCGGATCGTGCGCGACGTCTGGGGGACCGACCTGCGTGTGGTGAGCCGTTCCTTCACCCTCGTCGGGGTGACGCCTGCGCTGGACAGGTTCGCCGACATCGCCGACGAGATGCGCGCCACCGCCGAGGAGCAGGCCCGTGCGGCCGGTCGGGCAGTCGCCGCCGGTGCAGCGGTGACGCGGTAGGGAACCCGGTTCCGTCGACCCTGAGGCCACACCGGATGGCGGGGTGCCCGTCGCAGAGCCGGGTCCCGGCATCCACGTCCACGGTCCGCGGAGTCATGGCATCCGAAGGTCCGAGAAGTGACACGCCCCCTTTCACCTGCCACGGGTCAACGTGTAGCAGGTGAAAGGGGGCGTGCCCGCTGTCGAGAACGGGCGGCCGGGTCAGGCCTTGGAATCCTCGGCGGGGGTCTCGGAAGCCCCGGCAGCAGTCCCGGACGCCTCGGCCTCCGGAACCTCAGCCTCGGCCTCCGGAACCTCAGCCTCGGCCTCCGGAACCTCAGCGGCCTCCGGAACCTCAGCCTCGGCCTCGGTCGGAGCCGGGGGCAGGTCCACGGCATCGGCGGCGTCGGCCACGGTGGTCGCCGCGACGGACTCGACCGCCGACGTCTCGGCCTCGGCAGCCACGGGGGCGCCCTTCGGCGTCACCTTCTCGTCGATGATCTCGATCTTGGCCATCGGCGCGTTGTCGCCCTGCCGGTTGCCCAGTTTGGTGATCCGGGTGTAGCCCCCGTCGCGGCCCTCCAGCGCGGGAGCGATCTCGGTGAACAGGGTGTGCACGACGCTGGGGTCGGTGATGGTCCTCAACACCACCCGGCGGTTGTGCAGGTCACCTCGCTTGGCCTTGGTGATGAGCTTCTCCGCGAGCGGGCGGACGCGCTTGGCCTTCGTCTCGGTGGTCACGACGGCGCCGTGCTCGAACAGCTGGCTCGCCAGGTTGGCCAGGATGATCCGCTCGTGGGTCGCGCTGCCGCCGAGGCGGGGGCCCTTGGTGGGGGTTGGCATGGTTGGTTTCTCCAGTTCTCAGTACTGCTCGGTCTCGGCGAAGTCGGTGTCGTCGTCCTCGTCGTCCCCGCCCGCACCCGCGTACGTGTAGGGGTCGAAGCCGGGAGCGCTGTCCTTGAGCGCCAGCCCCATCGTGGCCAGCTGCTGCTTGACCTCGTCGATGGACTTGGAGCCGAAGTTGCGGATGTCGAGCAGGTCCTGCTCCGAACGCGAGATCAGCTCACCGACGGTGTGGATCCCCTCACGGCGCAGGCAGTTGTAGGACCGCACCGACAGGTTCAGGTCCTCGACCGGCAGGGCCAGGTCCGTGTCGTAGCCGGCGTCCGTCGGGGACGGGCCGATCTCGACGCCCTCGGCCTCGACGTTGAGTTCGCGGAACAGCCCGAACAGCTCGACCAGGGTCCGGCCGGACGACGCGACCGCGTCCCGCGGGGTGATCGACGGCTTGGTGGTGACGTCGACGATCAGCCGGTCGAAGTCGGTCCGCTGCTCGACTCGGGTCGCCTCGACCTTGTAGCTCACCTTGAGCACCGGGGAGTAGATCGAGTCGACCGGGATCCGGCCGATCTCGTGCTCGGCCAGGGTGTTCTGGTCAGCGGAGACGTAGCCACGCCCGCGCTCGACGACGAACTCCATGTCGATCGCGCCGTCGGCGTTGAGGGTCGCAATGTGCAGGTCCGGGTTGTGGATCTCCACCCCGGCCGGCGGCTGGATGTCGGCCGCGGTGACCTCGCCGGCCCCGGCCTTGCGCAGGTACATGGTGACCGGCTGGTCCTCCTCGGAGGTCAGCACCAGGCCCTTGAGGTTGAGGATGATCTCGGTGACGTCCTCGACCACCCCGGGCAGCGTGGAGAACTCGTGCAGGTTGCCGTCGATCTTGATGCTGGTCAGGGCCGCCCCCGGGATGGAGGACAGCAGCGTACGACGCAGCGAGTTGCCGAGGGTGTAGCCGAAGCCTGGCTCCAGCGGCTCGATGATGAAACGGGACCGCAGGTCGTCGACTACTTCCTCGGTCAGGGTGGGACGCTGAGCGATCAGCATGGGTATTCCTTTCCGCGCCACCCGCTATTTGATGACGCGATGCGGGGCCGGGGACCCGTGCGGTCCCCGGCTCACGGTCTCACTTCGAGTAAAGCTCGACGATCAACTGTTCCTGGACGTCGATGGTGATCTGATCGCGCTCCGGCAACTGGTGCACGAAGATCTTCATCTGATTCGGGCGGGCCTCCAGCCAGGCCGGCACCGAACGCTCGGCGTGGGTCTCCCGGGCGACCACGAAGGGGTCGATGTTGAGCGACTTCTCGCGCACCTGGACGATGTCGTGCTCGGCCACCCGGTAGGACGGGATGGTCACCTTGCGGCCGTTCACCAGGAAGTGGCCGTGGTTGACCAACTGGCGGGCCTGGCGGCGGGTCGAGGCGAAGCCTGCCCGGTAGACGACGTTGTCCAGGCGGGACTCGAGGATCCGCAGCAGGTTGTCGCCGGTACGCCCGGCCTGCCGGTTGGCTTCCTCGTAGTAGCGGGAGAACTGCTTCTCCAGCACGCCGTACGCGTACCGCGCCTTCTGCTTCTCACGCAGCTGGAGGGAGTACTCGGAGTCCTTGGTGCGCCCGCGCCCGTGGACACCCGGCGGGTAGGGGCGGCGTTCGAAGGCCTTGTCGTTGCCGACGAGGTCGGTCCCGAGTCGACGGGACTTCTTGGTCATGGGGCCGGTGTAGCGGGCCATTGCGATTCAGTCCTTCTGCTGGGTCGGGTTCGGGGGTCAGACGCGGCGGCGCTTGGGGGGCCGGCAGCCGTTGTGCGGGACGGGGGTCACGTCGGAGATCGGACCGATCTCCAGACCGATCGCGCCCAGCGAACGGATGGCGGTCTCCCGGCCGGAGCCGGGACCCTTGACGAACACGTCGACCCGCTTCAGCCCGTGCTCCATGGCGCGGCGCCCGGCGGCCTCGGCGGCCATCTGGGCTGCGTACGGGGTGGACTTGCGGGAGCCCTTGAAGCCGACGGTGCCGGCGGAGGCCCAGGAAATCACCTGACCGGCCGGATCGGTGATCGAGATGATCGTGTTGTTGAAGGTCGACTTGATGTGGGCCTGTCCGGCGACCACATTCTTCTTTTCCTTGCGGCGCACCTTCTTGGCGCCGGTGCTGCGGCCTGCAGTAGCCATATGTGTCTTCTCCTGAGAGTCAGTGGGTCACGGGGGCGGAAAGAAGCGGGATCACTTCTTCTTGCCGGCGACGGGCTTGCGCTTGCCCTTGCGCTGACGCGCATTGGTACGTGTGCGCTGCCCGCGGACTGGCAGTCCGCTGCGGTGACGCCGACCCTGGTAGGAGCCGATATCGATCTTGCGGCGGATGTCGGCGGCGACCTCACGGCGCAGGTCGCCTTCGGTCTGGTAGCTGGCCTCGATATGGTCGCGCAACTGGACCAGTTCGTCCTCGGTCAACTCGTGGACGCGCTTGTCACCGGAGATGCCGGTGGCCGCGAGGGTCTCGAGCGCGCGGGTGTGGCCGATGCCGTAGATGTAGGTGAGAGCGACCTCGAGGCGCTTGTCGCGCGGCAGGTCGACCCCGATCAGGCGTGCCATGTGCGGGTTCCTTGTCCGTGGTCGGGCGACGGCCCGGGTTTCCCAACCCGTGGGTGCGGCCGTGGTCCGCGAAGGTGTCGGGCGTGAAGCGTCCCTGCGGGTCTGCGACACCGGGAGTGTCGGTGCCGCGAACAGGGCCTCGGCCTTCGTCCGAGGGTGGATCCGGGGACGGGCCCCGGGGTTGCGTTCACACTGTGCGGTCGGAATTCGTCATTCCGTATTCAGTTGTGGGATGCGGTTGTCTCGCTCTGCTCAGCCCTGGCGCTGCTTGTGCCGCGGGTTGTCGCAGATGACCATCACGCGACCGTGCCGGCGAATGACCTTGCACTTGTCGCAGATCCTCTTGACGCTCGGCCGTACCTTCATCGATCGTCTTCCTGGGTTGCGCGCGGGCACGGCGCTCCGGTGTGGATGCTGGGCTCCCCACCGGGTGACCGGACCCGACTGTGGTGGACCGGCGGGGGAACCCGTCCGGTTGACTGGTGTTACCTGGGTGTGGTGCTACCGGTGCCGGTAGATGATGCGACCACGGTTGAGGTCATAGGCGGACACCTCGACGACCACACGGTCGCTGGGCAGGATCCGGATGTAGTGCTGCCGCATCTTGCCGCTGATCGTGGCGAGCACCTTGTGACCGTTGGTGAGCTCGACGCGAAACATCGCGTTCGGCAACGCCTCGACCACAGTGCCCTCCATCTCGAGCACGCCTTCCTTCTTCGCCATGATCCTCACATCGTCGACTCCGCGCCCACCGACCGATGGGCGCGCGGGTGCACCGACACAGGTGACCAAGGGATTACTTTACGCCGGAACGGGCACTCACCCAAATTTCCCCCGAAATCACGCCTGCCCGACGACCACCGGGTGCCCGGCGAGGTCGAAGCGCGCCGGCACGGTGCCCAGCCCCTTCTCCCGGTACAGCTCGACCGACTCGCGCATCCGGTCCAGGATGTACGGCGGGAACTGCATGCCCTTGTCCCGGGCCCACAGGATGCGCGCCTCCAGCCGGCCGATCTCCCGGGCGTAGCCCGCCAGGTCCTGATCCAGGTCGAAGGTCACCATCAGCCCGCCGATGTCACGCCGGTACTGGTCCATCGCGTCGGTGCCGACCAACTCGTACGTACGCCGGCGCAGCTCCCGCGCGACGAACCACTGCCAGGGCCGCAGCAGCGGGGCGAGCCGCTCGGCGGACATCCGGTAGTACGCGAAGTGGCCCGGCTCCTGTCTCTTGATCTGGCCGATGACGGACTCCGCGATGGCGGTCTCCCCCGCCTCCGTCAGGCCCTGGTGGAAGGTGTTGTACGCCAACACCGCCTGACGCTCGGTCGCCGCCCCGGTCAGGTAGAAGAGCATCCGCGAGATGTCCTGGATCGGGCGCCAGTGCGCCAGCGCGCCGAGCAGCTTGTACGTCCAGTGCAGCTCCATCTCGGTCTCGGCGGCCGGCAGGTCGATGTCCTCACACAGCGCATCGAGGATCACCCCGTGCTGGATCTCCTGCGGCTGCCACACGTCCTGGTAGAAGAAGCGGTCGTTCTCTTCGACCCCCGGGATGATGGTGAGGATCTCCAGGACGTTGCGGTCGACCTCGAGCTCGACCCGGGCCAGATAGTTCAGCACGTGCCCGTACCGACCACGGACGAGCGCCGGGTCGTGCACCGTACGATCGACCGTGCCGAGGGGGATCGGCGGGTGCATGTCGCCGAGCCTGGCGATGTGGTCGTGGACGTCCTGGGCGGTCGGCACCGGGCGGCCCCGGTGATCTCGTACCCGCCTCACAACAACACCACCAGCAGCACGACCAGCAGGATGAGCGCGGCCCCGCCGACGCCCAGCAGGACCAGACCGGAGCGTCCGGGGCCCGTGATCGGCGCCAACTCGCCCGGCCGGCCCGAGGGCGCCAGGGGTCCGGGGCCGTCCTGGGCGGCCACGATCGCGGGCACGTCGTGGGTCGCCACGGGCGGCAGGCCCTCGACCACCGGCACCAACTCCCCCAGCGTCGCGGCCGCCCAGATCCGATCCAACCTGGCGTGGTAGTCCTCGTCACCGAGCTTGCCGTCGGTGTAGGCGTCGTTCACCCGGGTGGTCAACTCGTCCCGGTCGGCGTCCGTCACCGGCTTGTCCGGCGTGGCCCGGTACTTCGACGACATGGGCAGGTTGCTCATGTCCCCCAGCCTAGCCGCGGGGCGGGCTCCGGCACGTCTCCGTGCCGGGGCCCGCCCGCCACGGGTCAGGACAGCGTCGGCTGCAGCCCCAGTTCCCCGACCAGCTCCTTGCGGTACGCCGGGGACGCGACCCGGTCGACCTCGGCCCGGACGTGGGCCAGCCGCTCGCCCAGCTCGAGCCGCTCGACCACGCCGTCGTTGCCGTCCACGCCGATGAACGACTCCAGGGTGCTCACGCCGGCCCGGGCGTGGGCCAGGTCGGCGGCCTGCTGGGCGTCCAGCCGGGCGGCGTACCAGTCGCTGCCGAGCACCGCTTCACGGGTGAACATCGCCCGGAACGACGGGGCGTCCGGTCCGCGTCCGTCGGCCGTCGCCCCGTACGCCATGATCTCCAGCAGCGCCCGCAACGGCGGGCAGGCCAGGTCGGCCGTGCCGTCGGCGAAGTACGCCCTGGCGACCCGCTGGTGGGTGGTGAGGACGGTGTCGACGCTGCGTACGAAGACGTCCAAGTCCTGCAACTCGGGCCGCAGCATCTCGTCGGTGAACACCACGTGCGGGTGCATGAAGATCCGCCCGAAGTACGTGGCCGCGAACCGGTCGGTCATCCGGTAGCCCAGCCGGCTCGCCAGCACCGTCCGGCCCTGGTACTCCAGGTCGGGCACCGGCTCGAGGAAGCCGTTGGCGATCAGCGCGTGGGCGTCGCGCTCGTCCGCCGACATCCGGGAGAAGAGCTCGGGGACGAGCAGGCTGATGTCGTGATCCACCCGGACGTGCGGGCCGACGTACCCGGCGCAGGAGACCCACCCGTCGTACCCGCCGAGGACGAACGACAGCAGCGACGCGTTGAGGTCGAAGACCGCCGGCAGCGCGTTGAACGGGGCCTTGGTCAGGGCACCTTCCGACCCGGCGCCGGTGGTTGACGGCGACTTGCCGGTCATCGAGCTGATGAACTCCATGAACAACTCGGGCAGCTCCAGGTAGTGCAGCGGGTTGAACGCGCACAGTGGCGGCACGCCGTCCTCCGGCGGGTTGTTCCGTCGGCCGGCGGCGACCACGTCGACGCCCACCGGGGCCGGACGACCCAGCGGCAGCCCGCGGTACAGATGCGCCGACAGGTCCGCCAACGCCGTCGCCCGCGGGTTGGCCAGGTCCGGCCGGACCTGCAGGTAGCGGGGGTTGCGGGACGGCTTGCCGTTGACCAGGCGCGGGTTGGCCGACGACACGAACCAAGCCGGGCCCTCGTCGTCGCCCATCGCCGCGACCCGCCGGATCAGGCCGGCCATCGGATCGGTGAACTCCGACAGCCCGACGGCGTCGTCGCGCATCTCGCGGGCCTGCGCGTGGGACAGCGGCTCGAAATTCGACAGGAAGGTGCCGGTGCCGGCCAGGTCACGCTCGGTCTGCTTGTCGTAGCCCCGGTGGATGGCGTCATCGGGCCGCTGGAAGAGCAGCCGCTCGCAGTTGGTGACGACCTTGCGGGACCGATCCTCCTCGACGCCGATCCTCGTCGCCGGCACCACCGTGCTGGCCGTGATGTCGTCCTCGGTCTGCACCTTCACCGCCGGGTAGAAGTCGGGCCGCAGCCCGAACAACCGCCAGGACCCGTCCTCGTCGAAGCCGACCCGCAGCATGTTGACGACGACCTTCTCACCCTCCAGCCGCAGGGCGTTGCCGGTGCGGCCGTTGATGATGCCGACGGAGAAGTGGTCGCGCCAGTCGCTGCCCCAATCGGGCTTGTAGTAGCGCTTGACCATGTAGACGAGTTCCTTGATGTAGGGCGGGATCGTCCGCAGCCACGCGTTGTACTCGTCGCTGAAGTCACGCGAGGGGGTGAGCAGCTTGATCACACTGCCCACCGACCGCCGGTCGGACAGGATCGGCCGGTGGTCGTCCCCGTTGCGGGCCGGGTCGGCGTACCGGTCGGTGAAGTCGCGCGCCATGATCTCGGCGACGGTGTCCATGTCGGCGTCGAAGTCCTTGCAGTACGCGCTGCCGTAGACGACCGCGTCGGTCAGGGCCTTGGAGATCTCCGACTTGCCGCCGCCGGACACCGTGCTCGGCTTGTGGCACAGGGTCGCCTCGGCGGAGGTGTTGACCAGGCTCCACTGGGTGCGGTCCACCCGCGACTGGACCATCTCGACGCGGAACCCGTGCGGACCCACGTACGTCCGGTCGGCCCGCAGCGGGATGGCGGCCCGGCCGCCGTGGCCGTCCTCCCAACTGACGGTCCGCTGCCGGATGCTGAAGTGCGACCGTTCCGGGACGAGGATGATCGTCGGATCGGCCCGGTAGATCGCGTGCCCCTCGGGGCGGAGGTCGAAGGCGTCGGCGTCCCGGGCCAGCACGTCCGCGATCGTCCAGGTGTCGCGGGCGTACTTGTCGAAGAACTCGTGGCCCTGCGCGTAGCTGGGGAAGACCAGTGCGCCACCGGAGTGTTCCTCCTCGGCGCCGCCGATGAGGTTGGCCGAATAGCCGATCTGGGTCTTCACCTCCTTCTTGCAGTAG
>Ga0334887_1005161_pt1 | contig 11100 bp, 8 predicted proteins | sample GraSluR1_MG_10_FD_207217 | JGI IMG/M metagenome (GOLD analysis project Ga0334887, IMG submission 207217) | Sludge microbial communities from methane-producing bioreactor in Wageningen University, Netherlands - Granular Sludge_18_07-R1 | ecosystem: Engineered > Bioreactor > Anaerobic >...
CCCTAAGCTTTGAGCAAGGCGCTCCATTTTTCGGGTGGAAACGCCATTGATGAAGGCTTCTTGAACCACCTGGAGGAGGGCTTGCTCCGAGCGTTTCCTTTCGGTCACAAAGAAGGGAATATAGCCTCCTTTCCTCAATTTTGGAACCAGAAGGTAGATCGTACCTAATCGGGTATCAAATCGTCTGACTCGGGTTCCAGAGAAATGGGTAGTTCGGGTTGGGCAATGTTCTCCCTTGTGAGCTCCGACTTTGTTTTCAGCTTCCAATTTCATGAGTTCATTGGTCAACCACTCGAGCATAGCATAGAGCGGATCAGGTTCAGTCATGAAGGCAAGAAGCATTTTTTTGAGAAATGGTGTATGATTATTTTGAGCCATCGGATATTCCTCCTCGATGAAGTTTTGTGTTATGTGTAACCTTCATTTTGGAGTCTCCGGTGGCTTTTTTCAAGGTGCGAAATTGCGAACTTTAGTATACGTTATCGTCTTATTTTTCAAATAATTCAATTTATGGTATATTTAAATTTATGATAATAATATTAAAGAATAATCAAAGTGATTCTTTTTATGTGAACATGAAAAGGCAGTTTTTACGGAGTTTATATGCTTATCTTTTTTATTAAGCTTACGAAATAAAAGATTCTCATTCTTCTTAATTCTAACTCCATCAACCCTGATTCATTTCTAAACACAGCAATTACTACCCAACCCAAAATAATTTATTCAATCAAAAAGACTTTTATGAAAGGGAGATAGAACATGCCTCGATTAGTCATTATTTCTAATCGGTTACCGATTAGTATTCAAAAAAAACCTGGAAGTGGTATTGAATATCAAAGGAGTGCTGGAGGGCTAGCCACTGGGCTCGGTTCTTTTTACAAAAATTTTGAAAGCCTATGGATAGGCTGGCCGGGCATAGTGCGCGAAGGTTTAAAATCAGAAGAGACCAAACTGGTAAAGGATACTTTAAAAGAAGAAAAATGCTATCCCGTCTTTATGGGAAGAAAAGATATTGATCGATATTACAATGGATTCTGTAATCGAACTATTTGGCCTTTATTCCATTACTTTCCCACTTATGTAAAGTATGACAATGAATACTGGGAAACCTATAAAAAAGTCAACAGAATATTTTTCGATACCGTTGCGGAAGTCCTTCAGCCAGATGATATGGTCTGGATTCATGATTATCAATTGATGCTTCTTCCTAACCTGATACGTGAAATGTATCCCGAAATAGCTATAGGTTTTTTTCTTCATATTCCATTCCCTTCTTATGAAATGTTTCGCTTGCTTCCTTGGAGAAATGAAATCTTAATAGGTCTTCTCGGATCCAACTTAATTGGTTTTCATACCTATGACTATGCTCGGCATTTTCAATCCAGTGTTCGGCAATTATTGGGATTGGATTCTTTGTTAGGACAAATCAATGTGAATGGAAGAATTGTAAAGGTAGATGCCTTTCCCATGGGCATTGATTATCATTTTTACTCACAAGCGTATAAAAATTATGAAATTATTAATGAAAGTGAAAAATTGAAAGAAAAATTTGGTAACCGTAAAATTGTCATCTCGGTTGACCGGTTGGATTATACCAAGGGAATAATAAATCGACTAAAAGCCATAGATCTATTTTTAGAAAAAAATCCTGAATATGGAAAGAAATTCACTTTTGTACTGGTAGTGGTTCCTTCACGAATCGGAACCAAGAATTACTTTCTTTTAAAAAAGCAAGTCGATGAAATGGTGGGATATATAAACGGAAAATACGGTTCTATTGACTGGATACCGATTTGGTATCTCTACCGCCAACTGCCGCTCATGAATCTCACTGCTCTTTATAATATCGCCGACGTCGCGTTGGTGACCCCATTGCGAGATGGTATGAACCTTGTTGCTAAGGAATATTTAGCAACGAAAGCCGAGAGAAAAGGGGTTTTAATTTTAAGTGAGATGGCCGGAGCGGCTCGAGAATTAGGAGAAGCCATCATTGTCAATCCCAATGATGTAGAAGCTATTGTTGAAGCAATAAAAAAAGCTTTCTTACTTTCTGAAGAAGAGCAGATTGAGATGAATCGAACTATGAACCACCGTTTATCGCGGTATACGATTGAAAAATGGGCGAAAGAATTTTTGGATAATTTAATCAAGGCGAGAGATACACAATTAGAATATTCGACAAAAAAACTGACTAAAACCATTCGAAATCGTATTCAGAATGATTATGTTACTGCTCACCACCGTCTGTTGTTGTTGGATTATGATGGAACACTGGTTTCTTTTGCTGATGCTCCTCGAAAAGCCAAACCCGACGAAAAGCTCCTTACTTTGTTGGAAAAGTTGACTAACGACGAGAGGAATCAGGTGGTGATAATTAGCGGTAGAAAGAAAGATACTTTAGAATCCTGGTTTGATTTATCCCGATTGATATTGGTCGCTGAACATGGTGCCTGGATTAAGAAAGTTTCAGCTGATTGGCAAACTATTGAACCTTTATCGAACCAATGGAAAGAGCAGATACGTCCGCTCATAGAACATTATGTCGATTGGACACCCGGTTCGTTTTTAGAAGAAAAAGATTTTTCATTGGTATGGCATTATCGAAAAGCCGACCCAAACTTAGCTGATGTCCGGACCAAAGAACTGGAAAATGCTCTGCTTGATTTAATTGCCAATCTTAATTTGGGAGTTTTGAGAGGAAATAAAATCATTGAGGTTAAAAATGTATCCATCAACAAAGGTCGGATAGCGAGTCAATTATTAAACGATTATCCAACTGATTTTATTTTAGCCGTTGGTGATGATTATACCGATGAAGATATCTTCTCAGTGTTACCAGAAACTGCTCATACCATAAAAGTGGGGATTGGTTCAACTCATGCCCACTATAGTATACAAAGTCCGGGAGATGTTCGACAGCTCCTATTGGAATTAACGGAGGTGACTCAATGAAAAGATTAGACGACTACCAAGAAATAGTCGGAGATGAGGTTATATTTCGGATTCATAATAAAATGACGAAATTATATGGGAAACATATTGTTCACGTTAACTCGACCTACCAGGGTGGAGGGGTAGCCGAAATGCTCTCTTCGCTGGTGCCCTTAATGAATGATATTGGTCTCGACGCTGGTTGGAGAATCTTGCACGGGAATCCGGATTTTTTTGGAATCACTAAGAAATTTCACAATGCACTGCAAGGAGACCCTCTCCATTTTACTCATATTAAGAGGGATTTATATGTTAAAAACAACGAAGACTTTTCGCAATTTACCCATCTTGACCATGATGCTTGCATTATTCACGATCCCCAACCATTGCCCTTAATTCGTTTTTATAAAAAAAGACAACCATGGATTTGGCGGTGCCATATTGATCTGACCGATCCCAATCAACGGCTCTGGAATTTCTTAAAGAGTTTTATATTAAAATATGACCTGGTAATTATTTCGAATGAAAAATATCTCAGAAAAGATCTTCCAGTTAGGCAAATTATCATTCCACCAGCCATTGATCCTCTGTCACCAAAAAATAAACCACTTACCGAATATACCATTCAAAAAACCATGAAAAAATTCAGAGTTCCTCTCAATAAACCGATCCTTACTCAGATTTCTCGTTTTGATAAATGGAAAGATCCCGAAGGAGTCATTGATATTTATCGAGAAGTTCGAAAAGCAATAGATTGTCGATTGGTTTTGTGTGGGAGTATGGCCAGTGATGATCCCGAAGGATATAAAATTTATTCAAAAATTTTAAAAAAGCATACCGATCTTATTAAAAAGCGAGATTTAATACTGCTTACCACCGAAAATAGTATTCTAGTTAACGCCTTGCAGCGTCAAGCAAATGTTGTTATTCAGAAATCAACCCGAGAAGGTTTTGGCTTGACGGTGACCGAAGCACTTTGGAAGGGTAAACCGGTGATTGCTTCCAACATTGGAGGGATCCCCTTACAAATTCAAGATGGGGAAAGCGGCTTTTTGATCGATCCTCACGATAAAAAAGGCACTGTTGAGAAGATCATTTCTCTTCTTGAAGATCCTGAAATGGGAGTAGAAATGGGAGAAAAAGGGAAAGAGCACGTCCGAAATAACTTCCTGATAATTCGATTATTAGAAAATTATCTCGATCTCCTATCCGAATTGATCAAATAAAGAAAGTAAATAAATTCTCTTTAATCATTTATTTGAATTAGTTGGTGTATCAAAAACTTTTCGGAGCTTTGGAAATGGCTCAAAGAGAGGTTTATTAAAAAAATCAAAAAGATAGTTACTTTTTTATGTCTAGCTTTGAGATTCTTCATTTCAAGTTCATTCTTTCTTTTTGACCTACTTTTAATGGAATGATAAAAGGGGCATTATTTTCAATTGGGATCATTGATTTTATTAGAGCAAAAAGTTAACATTGAAAAATTGGAAGGGATTTGTTCAATGAGTCATTAGATGAAATTGAAAATCGAAGAGGTTTTTATCCATGGAAATGATTGTATTGATTAAGCAGGTACCAGAAATTGGAGAGGCTAAGATCGATCCCCAGACCGGAACCTTAAATCGAAAAGGAATACCACTCACCATTAATCCAATCGATTTGAATGCCATTGAATTGGCTCTTCAGATAAAAGAGGAACATGGCGGTAAGGTACGAGTAATAACTATGGGACCAGAATCGGCCGAGAAAGCCTTACGAGAAGCATTAGCCCTGGGATGCGATGAGGCTTTTCTTCTCACCGGTCAGGAATTTGCCGCCTCCGATACCTATGCAACTGCTTATGCCTTAACCCAATTGGTTACTTTTTTAAAACCTTGGGAAATTATCATTACCGGAGAAAAAGCTATTGATGGTGATACTGGTCAGGTTGGCCCGGCTGTAGCATCGTTTTTAAATATTCCTATTCTCACCTATGCCATTCAATGTCAATTGATTAATAGCTCTCTTTTTTTAATCGAAAGAACCATTGAATCCGGAGTTCAAAGAATCACGCTACCTCCTCCTTTTTTGATTACCGTTACCAAAGGGATGAATGTCCCCCGATTTCCTACCCTGAGGGGGAAAATATCCGCCCGGCAACAAGAAATACAAAAATTAAATGCTCATTCTCTGGGTATTTCAGTGGATTCGGTAGGATTATTTGGTTCGCCTACCCGAGTCGTAAAAGTCGAAAACTTTAAAATTGAACGAAGAGGAAAGATTTTAAAAGATATGGATCCGACTATCATGGCAGATCAATTGGTTCAGTTTTTAATTGATCGAGGAGCTTGGTAAATGAATCACCATTTACTGATCATAGGTGAAATTCGTCGGGGTAAAGTCGATCCGACTACTTTTGAGATATTAGGAGCAGCTCAACAGCTTCGTAGTAAAGGAGTGGAAAAGGTTGGCGTTTTTTTTGGATCAAGCGAATTCAATATAGAAGAATTGCAAAGTCCACTTCAGTTTGGAGCAAATTATGTTTACGGGATTAAAAATCCCATATTTGATGAGTTAGCCTTTCACCAGTCAACACAATTCATCATAAATATCATACAAAAATTCAAACCTACCATCATTTTAGCTGCAGCTACCACCCAAGGAACCACTCTCATGCCCTATCTGGCAACTAAACTCCATACTGGCTTAACCGCTGATTGTACTGGTTTTGATATCGACTCTAAAGACGGGGCTCTGTTGCAAATTCGACCGGCTATTGGTGGAAACATTATGGCAACTATAAAAACCAGAACCTTCCCCCAAATGGCAACAGTTCGTCCCAATACTTTTAAGCCAGTTCAGAGTGAATTCCCTGATTCAGCTCTTGTGATCGAGGAGGATAATTCAACCTACTCCAGTGGTTTCTTAAAAAATGAATTTATCGAAGGAAATCATAATCTTGATATAGCCAAAGCAAAAATCCTATGCAGTGGCGGTCGGGGATTAAAAAATGCCAAAAACTTTTTTCTCCTTGAAGAATTAGCACAATATTTAAATGGTTGTGTGGGTGGAAGTCGAGTGGCGGTAGAGCAAGGATGGACCTCTTTTCCTCATCAAGTAGGTTTGAGCGGAAAAACTGTATCACCTGAATTTTATATTGCTCTTGGAATATCAGGAGCGATTCAGCATTTAGCTGGAATGCAAACGTCTCGTTATATCATAGCTATCAATCGGGACCCAGAAGCGCAAATCTTTCATCTCGCCGACTTTGGTATTGTTGGAGATGTATTAGAAATCCTCCCTCAGGTCATTCGAATTTTAAAACAGAGGAAAAATAAATGAATCAATTCAAACCAATCAATGATCAGGATATTCAGTATTTTAAAACAATTATTGGAGAGCAATTCGTATCTGGAGATCCAGAAGTCCTTAAGAATTACTCAAAGGATGAGACTCCCGATGAAACTCTGCGATTATTACCCGAAGTGGTTATAAAACCAACCACCAATAAGGAAATCCAGCTTATAACCCGATATTGTTTTGAAAAAAATATAGCGATAACCCCGCGGGGAGCGGGCAGTGGTCTTTCGGGTGGGTCAATTCCAGCCTATGGTGGTGTTGTGTTGTCTTTGGAGAGAATGAACCGGATTTTAGAAATCGATATTGAAAATCTAATCGTGGTTGTCGAACCAGGAGTCATAACCAACGACATTAACCGTCAATTAAAAAGCTATGGTCTTTTTTACGCCGGCTATCCGATGAGTCTGGAAACCTGTCAGATAGGAGGAAATGTTGCTGAAAATGCTGGAGGGGGCAAGGCAGTTAAGTATGGTGTTACCGGTCATTATGTTCGGGGAGTGGAGTTTGTTACTGCATCGGGAGATTTAGTTCATTTCGGAGGGAAAATTTATAAAGATGTTTCCGCTTACGATATCGTTCATCTTATGGTGGGATCGGAGGGAACTCTCGGAATCATTACCAAAATCTATCTTAAAGTCATTCCCCTTCCCAGGGAAAGAATTGTTTTGCTGGCCCCTTTTGATGATGTGAATCAAGCTTTACGACTACCAGTCATTTTGCTGAAAGAAATGGCAGTGGTGCCCACATCATTAGAATTCATGAATCATGAAAGCCTGGATTTTACCTATAATTATTGCAACCGTTCTTATCCATTCCCGGAAGCGAAGTCTCATATCTTGGTTGAGATAGATGGTGATGATGAAGATAGAGTGTTTTCGCTCTCAGAAAAAATAGGGAATCGGTTATTTGATATGGGAGCAAAAGAAGTCTACATGGCTGATAACTCGGTTTTAATTGAAGAAATCTGGAAGATGAGACGAGCCGTGCCAGAAGCCATTCACCTTGCTCTTCCTGTGGAAATGAACGAAGATATATCACTTCCAATCCAGAAAATCGGAGACCTTCTGCTTATTGTTGAAAAATTGAGCCAACAGTATCATTTATTTTCCCCGGTGTATGGTCATATTGGAGATGGGAATTTACATGTGACTTTAGCGCCAAAACGAAAAAAAGACTGGAGGAAAGACGAACCAGTTATCCGCAAAACGTTTTATGGAAAGGTAAAGGAATTGGGAGGGGTGTTAAGTGGAGAGCATGGAGTTGGATTGAAAAGAAAAAACTATCTCTCACAATTTTATTCACTAGAAGAAATAAACTTGATGAGAAATATTAAAAAAGCTTTTGATCCAAAAGGAATTCTCAATCCTGGGAAAATATTTCCTGATTCAGAATAAGCCACCCATGTCACTTCGCGGCACCAACTGAGGATGACAATACCTATTAAGGAACCAATCCCCCCTTTTAGTAAAAAGGGATAAAGGGGGATTTGAATTTTTACTGTTCCGTCATCGTGAGGAGCGCAGCGACGTGGTAATCTCATTTACTCAATGAGTCATTCTAAGGAGCGTCTTATGCGACGTGAGAATTTCATCCTTTAAAGTATTTATGAAGAAAGAACCTAAAAGATGAGATCCTCACGCCCTCAAAAAACGAGGGCTCAGGATGACGAGTGTGGTGTCAGAAGAGATCCTCACGCGGAAAAGCACCGCTCAGGATGACCGGATGAAAGGTACACCCCCCTAATCCTCCTCAATGGGGGAAACCATTAGATGGTATTTTCAATATAGTATTGACAAAAGGCAAATCATATGGTCAAATATTCACATTCGAGAATAAATAAACGCTGAGAAAAGGAAGAGTAGCTTCTGAATCATGCATCCAGAGAGAGCCAGGATAAAGGGTGGGAGCCTGGTGTTGCAACAGAAGTGAATGGGTCTTGGAGCGGCTCTACGAAAGCCAATGCGAGTAGGGTGGGAAGGGACTTTCCCTTTAAAGAAAGCTGGGTATCGGAGTAATCCCGTACCTGAGAGAGTGAATGGCTATGTTTGCCATTAATAAGAGTGGTACCGCGAGTGAAAGCCCTCGTCTCTTGACGAGGGCTTTTTTATTGCTGGCAATAGGCTGGAAAACCAAAATAATTCCAAAGAGGAAGTGAGAGCCATGTATACCAAAGGATTTATGGGAGAATTCGGAGGACGGTTTGTCCCAGAAATTCTCATGTATCCCTTGAATGAATTAGAAGAATCCTATGAATATTATTCTAAAGACCGGTCATTTCATGAGGAACTCGGATATTATCTATCCCATTACGCCGGACGTCCCTCGCCACTGTATTACGCTTCAAGATTAAGTGAGCATTGCCGGGGACGAAAAGTATATCTGAAACGAGAAGATCTCAATCACACTGGTTCTCACAAGATTAACAATACCTTGGGACAAGTATTATTGGCAAAAAAGATGGGGAAAAAACGAATCATTGCTGAAACCGGAGCCGGTCAGCATGGGGTGGCAACTGCCACTGCTTGTGCTCTTCTTGGAGTGGAATGCCAAGTGTACATGGGAGCCGTTGATGTGAAAAGGCAAAAACTCAATGTCTATCGAATGAAAATTTTAGGAACCGAGGTTATACCGGTTAAGTCTGGTACTCAAACCTTGAAAGATGCGATTAATGAGGCGATGCGGGATTGGGTACATAATGTAGACAATACTCACTATGTCATCGGTTCGGTGGTGGGTCCAGATCCCTATCCCCGCATGGTGAGGGATTTTCAGTCAATCATTGGTGGTGAAGCTCGCCAACAGATTCTTGATGCTGAGAATCGACTTCCTGACAAAGTTGTCGCTTGTGTTGGAGGAGGAAGCAATGCCATGGGTATTTTTCAAGGTTTTCGAAATGACCTCCAGGTTGAGCTAATCGGTGTAGAAGCTGGAGGTCTAGGTTTGGAGACTGGAAAGCATTCAGCTAGCATTGGGAAAGGTTCAAAAGGGATTCTCCACGGGAGTCTGAGCTATGTTCTTCAAGATCAATATGGGCAAATCCTTGAAACGCATTCGGTTGCAGCGGGTCTTGACTATCCGGGGGTTGGTCCGGAACACAGCTTTCTTTCGGTCGACGGACGAGCCCGATATACCGCAGTCACTGATTCAGAAGCAGTTGAAGCTTTCTTAGCTCTTTCTCATTTGGAAGGTATTATTCCAGCTCTGGAAAGCGCTCACGCAGTTGCATATGTGTTGAAAATGGCTCCAAGTACTCCGAAAGATTCAATTATTTTAATCTGTCTATCGGGACGGGGGGATAAAGACGTGGAAGAAGTTATTAAATACCAGGAAGGGATGAAAAAAAATGACTGATCGGTTAGCGGAAAATTTATATACCAAGGAAATTGAAAAAAAGAAACTTTTCCTTCCATATTTAACTTTTGGATATCCAAATATCCCAGTGTTTTTAGATTTATTGAAGATATGCCAGGATCAAGGTGTTGATGCTATTGAAATTGGAATTCCCCATTCTGATCCAGTTGCCGACGGTCCGATACTTCAAGAATCTTCCTATCATGCTTTAGAAAATGGGGTCACGCCGAAGATGATTCCAGAAGTTCTCTCCAGTTTCCAATTGAAGGTTCCTCTTATCGCTATGACGTACGGAAATATTGTTTTTCAATATGGAATCGAACGCTTTGGAAAAGATTATCACCAAGCTGGTTTTCAAGGTTTAATCGTAGCTGATTTCCCTTTGGAAACTTCCCGGATGCTTGATAATCTGAAAGAAATGCTTTCAGTTATCATCCTTGCTTCAACTAATACATCGGCTGAAAGATTACGAAAAATTAGACAAGAAAGCCGTGGTTTCGTTTATATCGTTTCTGGAAAAGGAATCACTGGAAAAACCAATATCGACCTTGAACAAATCAAACCGGTGATTAATGATTTGAGAAAAACAACCACAATTCCTCTCCTCATCGGTTTTGGTGTCAATTCGCCTGAAATGGCCCGGGAATTAGCGATAATTGCTGATGGTGTAATTGTAGGGAGTGCAGTAGTAGGCTTTATTGCTCAACACAGCGATGATCCTGAATTGATGAGCAAATTTGCTGGATATCTATCCCAATATCATCAAGCACTGGATTAAGCGAGTGCTATTTAGGATTTTAAAAGAGGGTTTAACCAAGCGACTTTCTTTTAAAAATAGAAGGAAGGTGAAAGAAAAATGAAAAAAATCTTTTTATCAATTTTAGTTTGCATCATTATTTTAGCTGTTCCATCGGCGTTTGCTGAAGAGATCAAGACCGTAGCTGTGATTACTCCCTACTTGGCTTCAGTAACGACCAATCAGATGATTAAAGCCTTTGAAAGAGAAGCCAAAGCGAAAGGATGGGATGTGGTTACTGTTGACACCAAAGGTGATTTTGGAGCACTGGCAAGCCGGATGGAAGATATGATCGCTCGAAAGGTTGATGCAATCGTATTGGGATCAGCAGATCCCAACCAACTTAAAGATCAAATAAAGAAGTCAAATGAGGCTGGTATCCCGGTTTTAGGAGCCGATGCCGGTTGGATTCCGGGAGTAACCTGTAATGTCACTTCTGACAATTATGTTATGTCGGCGATGATGACCACCTTTTTGTTTAATGCAATCGATCGAAAAGGGAATATTGTGGTTTTCACTCACCGGCCTCACCATGGAGTGAGAAAAAGAACCTTGATTCTGGATGCTATTATAATTGAAAATCCGGATATCAAAGTCATTACTGAACACCACGTTCAAGTTCCAGGTCCCATAGAAGATGCGCGAAAGGCAATGGAAAGCATCTTGATTGCTAATCCTCAACC
>Ga0334887_1005165_pt1 | contig 11097 bp, 7 predicted proteins | sample GraSluR1_MG_10_FD_207217 | JGI IMG/M metagenome (GOLD analysis project Ga0334887, IMG submission 207217) | Sludge microbial communities from methane-producing bioreactor in Wageningen University, Netherlands - Granular Sludge_18_07-R1 | ecosystem: Engineered > Bioreactor > Anaerobic >...
TGTCGTCCGTTATGTTCACAACGAAATTGAGCAGGAGCAGCCCTTCGAGCAGGTGATCGTGTCCGCCGGCGGCGCGGCATATCCTGCGCTGGGTTCGCGCGGTGAACTGTTCCCCGTGCTGGAGCGGCTGGGACACACCGTTTTACCCAAACGCCCTGCCCTGGCGCCGCTGGTGATTTCACTGGGCAGCTTGCGGGCGCTGCATGGCATGCGCCTGAATGTGGGCGCCAGCCTGTGGCAAGGTTCGAGGCAACTGGCAGCCACGCGCGGAAATCTCATTTTCACCGAGTGGGGGCTCAACGGACCGGCAGTGATGGACATCAGCCACCATGTGTCGGGCAACCCCGGGGCAAATCTGGAGCTGTCGCTCAACCTGCTGGAATATATTCAGGAAGATTTTGACCATCTGCTGGAGCAAAAACGGGAAAGCGACATGCCCGTGCATGTGTTTTTGGACGCCTTCTTCCCTCCCAAAGTCACCGCAGTCTATCTCAAGAACGCCCGCCTGCCGGATGACACCCCGCTCAGCCGGGTGGATGATGACGCACTGCAGCGGCTGATGCAACGCCTGCACGACACCCGCCTGGCGGTGAAAGATGTGCGCGGCTTTGAATTTTGCCAGGTTTCCGCCGGCGGCGTGCCTGTGAATGAAGTTAATCCGCGCACGCTGGAGTCGCTGCGGGTGAAAAACCTGTTTCTGACCGGCGAAACGCTGGACGTGGTGGGTCCCTGCGGCGGCTACAACCTGCAATTTGCTTTCAGCAGCGGCGCGCTGGCCGGCAGGACAGCGGCGGAAAAAATGGGATGAAAATTTCCAGGCAAATCCTTGCCAGGCTGCCCGGCTGGGTCGCGTCGGCGCTGATGATTTTCTTCAGCACGTTCTGGACCTACTGGGGCGCCAGTGAAATGTATCACGAAGGCTGGTGGGGGGCGTGGTATAACCGTCTGCCCTACCTGGCGCCCATTGCCGCCACCCTGCTGCCCACGCTGCTGGCTTTCCGCTTTCCGCTGGCAGGCGGGGTTTTGATTATGGGGTTCGGCGTGTTCGCGTTCTTCTTCTTCGGCAGCGATGTGGCTTTCATCGGCCTGGCCATTGCCCTGGTGGGCGCCGCTTTCGTGGTAGACGGCGTGCTCAAACGCAGGGTGGCGCAGCCAGAAACCGCCTCCAAACCACCCTCCTGGCAGCGCGACTGGCGCTACCTGGCAGCCCTGGGCATACCGCTGATCGTGTTTTTGGGTGTGTCAGCCTACATGCTGCCGTTTGTGTTGACCCGCGTAGATGACGGCGACCGCAGCGCCCGTTTGATTGAAGGCAACGGCGTCAGCCTGGTGTGGGCGCCGCAAAGCCCCGGCTGGAACTGGAAACAACCCTGGGGCGGCTACCCTTCGTGGCAAAGCCTGGCGCTGTATGGTATTCCACCCATCGGGTTGGAAGACAAGCCCGGCTACGGGCGGCAGGGAGATGAAAATGAAAACATCGTCTTTGCCACAGCAGAAGACATGCTGCAAACCAGCCTGTGCAATTACCTGAGCGCCGACGGCACAATGCTGCTGGATGAACCGCAGCACATCTGGCGCATGCCCACCACCGATGAGCTTGTGCGCTCGCTGGGACGGCACGGCGAAAACGCCGGCTGCCAGTGGCAGGGCGAATTCGCCCGGCAGGTGCAGTGCCGCATCACACCCGACAAAGAATCGCCGCTGTGGGCAACCGACCAGCCCGTCATTTACTACTACACAGCCGACTCATACAGCGAAAATCGCGGCTACTTTGTGGCATTTAATGGAACCATCAACGCCACCTACAAACTGGGCGGCAACCCGCGCCACGGTTACCGCTGCGTCAGAGAACCATAATTCGGCTCCTTTTCCTGGTAAACACTGTGTTTCCAAACCACCCAACCTGCGGCAATCCCACCTGCGGGTAGTCCAATTTAATGGATGCAAGAATGTAAGATTCTGGATTCATTTCCCAAAGACGTGAATGATTTACTTATTGGTTGCAAATTTATTTCAATAATTATGTATAATAAAGTAGATCGAGTTGGATTAATTTATTATCTGGTTGATTTCACATCGCTGATCCGTTAATTTTTGCAACACCAATTGCGAATAATAACTTCCCGCTTTTTTAAAAATATTTTGCAGAAAATAGTAATACAGAAAACAGTCTCATTGCGCTTTGATTCAGAACAATCTGAACAACCAACCAGATTGAGTATCTTGGTTACTTCAACAAAAAACACATTAACAGGAGGCTTTATATGAAACAAACAGATGTATTGGTTTTGGGCGGTCTTTCCGGTATTACAGCAGGTATCAGCTGCCGGCGGCATTATCCTGACAAAAAGGTTGTGCTTGTTCGCAAAGAAGGCACCATATTGATTCCCTGCGGCATTCCGTACATTTATGGCACAGTCGGCGGACCTCAAAATAATGTCATCCCGGACGGGTTGCTTGAAAACAACGGCATTGAACTTATTAAGAGCGAGGCGGTCTCTGTAGATCGTGAAAAGAAAGTGGTAACCCTGAAAGATGGCGAAACCATCAGCTATGACAAACTGGTGTTCGCCACCGGCTCTGTCCCCATGGTCCCGCCCATCCCCGGCATCGATAAGAAAAACATCTATGCAATTAAAAAAGAATTTGACTATCTCGGCGCAGTCCTTGAGGAAATGAAATCGGTCAAAGACCTGGTCATTATCGGCGGCGGGTTTATTGGTGTTGAATTTGCCGACGAGTGCCGCAAAGGGCGCGATATCAACGTCACAGTTGTCGAGGCGCTGCCGCACTGCTTGCAAATGGCTATGGATGAAGAGTTTTGCAAAGAAGCCGAAGCCAAACTGGCTGAAACCGGCGTCAAAATTATGGTTGACGCCAAAGTGGAAGCCATCCTGGGCGACGATGTTGTCAGCGGCGTCAAACTGTCTGACGGCTCCGTAATCAAAGCCGACATGGTTATCCTGGGCATTGGCGCAAACCCCAACACCGAACTTGCCAAAAAAGCAGGGCTTGAACTTGGTTTCAGAGATGCCATCAAAGTAGACCGCCACATGCAAAGCGTCACCGACCCCAACATTTTTGCCTGCGGAGATTGCGCCGAGAAACAATCTTTCTTCACTGGCCGACCCGTGGGTGTCATGCTGGCGTCCATCGCCACCTCAGAAGCGCGCATTGCCGGCGCAAACCTTTACTCGCCGGTTCATCACAACTGCGGCGCCATCAGCGTGTTTTCAACCATTGTCAACGGCCGGGCTTTCGCCGTGGCAGGTTTGACCGAACGGCTTGCCAGGCAGTATGGCATGAACATTGTGATTGGAACCGCTGAAGCGCCCGACACCCACCCCGGCGGGATGCCCAACTCAACCCTGATCAAGGTCAAACTGGTATTTGCCAAAGAGACCGGTGTGCTCATGGGCGGCTCGATCTCCGGCGGAAAATCCATTGGAGAAATGATCAACGTGCTCAGCGCCTGCATCATGCACCGCATGACCGCTGATGACATGGTGAAGTTCCAGATGGGAACCCACCCCGCGCTGACATCTTCACCCATTGTCTATCCCATCGTCAACGCAGCCTGTAAGGCAGTTTTACCCATTCGACAATAACCCCCACGGGTTTGGAATGGGATTTCTTATCAAATAAAACTTACCTGCCAGGAACAATGGTATCCGCCAAGGAAATCATTGTTCCTGGCGCCGTTTCTGCTCACAGAGCTTTTCTTCCATGACAAAATCAAAACAGCCAACACTGACAAAGATCATCTTTTTAACAACAGCCGCCCTGCTCGCCTCCCTGTTCCTGATCAGAACCTGGCAAAGCAATCAAATTGCATTTCTTGGAAAATAGTCATTTGATTGCATTTCAATCCACCGTGATGACCCGAAAGATCATTTTGACATTTATGTGATGAACGCCGACGGCAGCAATCAAAAGCCGGTGACAGAACTCAATAGCAACTCGCCCGCCTGGCATCCATAATAAAACACCCATTCTTTTCACTGCACAATGGCAAGTGGATGATTCCTGCCTGCCAGAAAGCAATATAATGAAATGGTCAGGGGGCGGAGGAATCCAATGGATAAACAGCCAACAATCGTTACACCGCGCGTTGTTATTCTGATGCTATTTTTTATTGTTGTGGTTCCCATGCTGCCCCTGCTCATCTCATGGCGCTGGAACTGGTGGGAAGCCTGGGCGTATGCCCTGGTTTCCATCCTGGGGTTTATCATCAGCCGTTGGCTGGCTGCCCGGCGCAACCCCGGCCTGTTGGCCGAGCGCGCCCGCTTTTTGCAGCACCCCAACGCTGAACCCTGGGATAAAATCCTGGCGCCGCTGGTGGGACTGGGCGGCGGCTTGATCCCGCTGACTGCCGGGTTGGAGGCGCGCTTTAACAGCCCAATGCCTTTCCCGCTGATTGTAAAAAGCCTGGCGCTTCTGATCATTTTGGCAGGCTACACCCTGGGGGCGTATGCCCTGGTTGAAAACCGCTACTTTTCGGGCATGGTGCGCGCCCAGACCGACCGCGGCCAGCAGGTTGTAACTGGCGGCCCTTACCGCTGGATGCGCCATCCCGGCTATGCCGGGGCGCTGCTGACCTACTTTGCCACGCCTTTCTTCCTCGATTCACTGTGGTCGTTTCTACCCACGGCTTTCATCTTTATCGTTTTGATTATTCGCACGCGCCTGGAAGACCAGTTTTTGCAGGCTAAATTGCCCGGTTATGACGAATATGCCCGGCGGGTTTGTTACCGCCTGCTGCCGGGAGTCTGGTAGGTTTGTGGATTCGTCTGATCCTGCAAATCTTTTCTTTGGATTATGAATTGCAACCAGCATCCGTCTTGTTCTGCACAAACAACCATTTCTGCCGATAATTAACTTGTAAGGGTATGCTCATCCCGGGCTTAAACCAGTAATATGCCGGGAATTCCTTAGATCAAATGGTATATATAATATTATTTATAGAAAAAATCACTCAAATGGAGCCAAGCTTTCTAAGCATGCCGCATACCATCAAAGGTGAACATGAGCCTGGATAATCATACCCTTGCCATTGTCGTAGCCCTGATCAGTAGCATGCAGGCATTTGCATTGCTTGTCCAACACCTGTTGTATAAAGGTCACTGCGGGCCGGGGTGGTGGACACTGGGCAGCGCCGCCTGGGCGCTGGGATATGTCGTCAATTTCCTCCTTGTGAATCCAGCCTTACAACCTGTCAACAGCATCCTGATCACCGCCCTGCTCACCATCAGCCTGGCGTTGTTTTATGTTGGCGTGATGCGCTTTTTTGGCAAACACGAACACAGCGGCTGGATCATCTTTTTCTGCGTGATGACCCCGCTGATCGCCTTCTTTTTCACCTTCATCTTTGAAAATGTATTCTTGCGGCGCTTGAATTTTTCAGTGGCATTGGCGGTTCTATCGTTCTTGATTGCCTGGAGGTTGCTCAAGTTTAAAATCCAGTCCATTGCCGGTTCAATCCATTTTTTGGCCGCAATTTTTTGGGTCAGCGGTTCCTTTTTTACAATACGCGTCCTGTCGCTTGTTTTAGACACCAACCTCGTAAACCAGCTCACCATTTCGCTGACGCAAACGCTCACTTATGTTGCAGCGCTTTTATTCAGCGCTTCGTGGACGCAGGGGTTTATCATTCTCATCAACCAACGTTTGAATGCCGAGAACCGCGAAGCCAGAGACAACCTGGAAACCATTTTCAACACCATTCCAGACGCCGTTATGGTGACGCGGCTGGCCAGCGGCGCTTATGTTGCCGTCAATGACGGCTTCACAACACTGACCGGTTTTACCCGCCAGGATATCCTGGGAAAATCTACCCTGGATGTGCACCTCTGGCAGCAATCTGCCGACCGGCAGCGGCTTGTTTCAGCATTGGAGAACAACGGGTATAGCAACGATCTTGAAGTTCTTTTTCAGCGCAAAGACGGCAGCTCTTTTCTCGGGCTGACATCCGCCAAAATCATCAGCCTGCAAAACGAACCGCACATCATCAGCGTCACACACGACATCACGCAGCAGCGGCTGGCTGAGGAAGAAAAGAAAAAGACCGATGCCTGGCTGCGCACCCTCTCGGTTGCCATCACGCAAACCCCCGTCACCACGGTCATCACCGATCTAAAAGGAACTATCGTTTACGTCAACCCCAGGTTCACCGAAACCACCGGGTACACGGCTGAAGAAGCCCTGGGACAAAACCCCCGCATTTTAAAGAGCGGTGACATGCCCGCATCCAGTTATCAAAAGATGTGGCAAACCATCGCAGCCGGCAAAAACTGGAACGGCATTTTTCATAACAAGAAGAAAAACGGCCAGTTCTACTGGGAATCAGCCATCATCTCGCCGGTCATCGATGAAAACGGCGTCATCACGCATTTCATGGCAATGAAAGAAGACATCACCGAGCGCAAACGCCTGGAGGAAGAACTGCAGAAGCAATCCACCATCGATGAACTGACCGGGGCCTACAACCGCCGGCAATTCTACAGGCTGGCAAACGCTGAAATAAAACGTTCCAACCGCCTGCGCCATCCCCTGTCCATTGCCCTGATCGATATTGACTACTTTAAGTCCGTCAATGACACCTACGGTCACGCCGCAGGCGACCGGGTGCTGGTCAGTTTTGCCAACACCTGCCAGCGTAATATCCGTGATATTGATACACTTGCCCGCCTGGGCGGCGATGAGTTTGTCATCATCCTGCCGGAAACCGCCGGCGACCAGGCCTATATTGCCCTGGAACGACTTCGCCAGAGCCTGACTTCACAACCCATTGAACACGATGGAAATTCAATATCCGTCACCATCAGTTGCGGCATCGCCAGCCTGGCAGGCAAAGCAGAATCGTTGGAACAGTTGATGGAACGGGCAGACCAGGCGTTGTATCAGGCCAAGCAGGCCGGGCGGAATTGTGTTTCTGTCATTTGACCCGCTGCTATGATTTACAGATTGTTAATTGACAAAACAAATTGAAAATGCGATGATGAGTATGCCATTAAAAAAATGGCTGCCAACTCGTTTGGTTTTCTACCGTTCATCGAACCCTTTATCGGTGCTTCCAAACAGGTTTTTGTATGAACGATCACCCTGACCCAACAATTTTTGAAAAACTTTTCAACCGCACCGGCAAGTGGTATCCCCTGGTGGTGCTCTTGATTGTCCAGGCCGTCACCACACCTGCACTGGTGGTGCTGACCGCCTTGCCCGCCTCAGACAATGCTGGGTTAACCTGGTACCAGGGCATCAACCTGACAGTGATAGGCAGTATTGGATTGCTGTTTCGAAACGCGCTGTTGTCCCTGGAACTCTATCTTTTCAATCGAGAGATGTTTGCGCGTCTGGAAAATTTATACCAACCGTCCACCGGTGCTGAAAACCCGCAGCGCGAATTGCCCGCCTGGCAGCAGGCCACTTCTTTTACCAGGAATCTGATCTTTCTGGAGTTTGTGCAGCTTTTTGTGCTGGTTTTGTTCCCACTAACCCTGCACGGTTATTACAGCCTGCATTTAACCGTTGAACAACTGGTTTATGTCAGCCTGGCTGTTGCGGCTTCAGGCCTGGTTATTTTCATCCTGGAAGTTATCACCCTGGACAAATTATTCCAGCCGGTCATCACTGCGCTGCTTCCGGTTGATTTTCAAATGCAGGTGAACGGCATCCAGGGCAGCCGCATCTGGGTGAAACTGTCCATTGCGTTCATCGGGCTGGCGCTGATCAGCCTGTTGCTCACCGTGCCTACTGCCTACAGACAGGCAAGCCTGCTGGCGATGAATACCGACTCATCCCCGCAGCAATTGGAAAATGCACTGCGGTTGATCGTGAAAGCAGGAATTGGCGCGATTGTCACGGGCATAGCTCTGTCCATTAGCCTGGTTTTCTACTTCACCACGCCGTTTCGCAAAATGATTCGCCTGTTTCGTGAAATTGAAAACGGCAATCTTCTTCAGCACATCCAGGTTTCCACGCCCGATGATTTCGGCAGGCTGAACATCTACATCAACCACACCATTGAACGCCTGCACAACCTCACTGCCAACCTGGAGCAGCAGGTGGCTAAGCGCACCGCACAGCTCAGCCAGGCCAACCAGCAATTGCAGCTTGAGCTGACCGAACGCCTGCGCGCGCAAGAGCAACTGGCCTATTCAGCCCTGCACGACCCGCTCACCAACTTAGCCAACCGGGTTTTGTTCGTAGATCGCCTGCGGCACGCCATGCAGCGCGCCAAACGGCATTCTGACTCAACCTTTGCGGTCATGTTTATCGATCTGGATCATTTTAAAGTAGTGAACGACAGCCTGGGACACAATGTGGGAGACCTGTTGTTGGTTGAAACCGCCCAACGCCTGTTAGCCTGTGTGCGCGATGAAGATACCGTGGCGCGCCTGGGAGGCGACGAGTTTGTCATCCTGCTGGAAGGTTTGGAAAGCCCTGCTGATTATCTCCGCATTGCCGACCGCATTATAAACAACCTGGTTTCACCGGCTGACCTGGCAGGTCACCGATTGTTCATCTCGACCAGCATGGGCGTTGTTTTCAGCGCCGCCCACTATGAACACCCCGACGATATTTTGCGCGATGCCGACATTGCCATGTATCAGGCCAAGAAACAGGGGCGTGGGCGTTATGCCATTTTCGACCCCGAGATGCTGCAACACGTGATGACGCGCCTGGAGTTGGAAGGTGACTTGCGCAAAGCTTTGGAACGCCGCGAGTTTTTCGTTCACTACCAGCCCATCCTAAACCTGGAAACCCGCCGCATCACGGGCTTTGAAGCCCTGGTGCGCTGGCAGCACCCCCGACGGGGAATGACCTTGCCGAGTGATTTCATCCCCATTGCTGAAGAAACCGGCCTGATTGTACCGTTGGGCGACTGGGTGCTGGACGAAGCCTGCCGGCAGATCAGTATCTGGCACAAGCAGTACCCCACCGCCCCACCGCTGACCATGAGTGTGAATTTTTCAACCAAACAGTGCGCCGAAACCAATTTTATTGAAAAAATTGTCGCCACCCTGCAGAAACACCGGTTGGATGCCGCCAGTTTGCGATTGGAACTGACTGAAAGCCTGGTGGTGGAAAATTCAGCGCGCACCTCAGCCATGCTGACGCAATTACGCGAACTGGGCATTCAGGTGCACATTGATGATTTCGGCACCGGCTATTCCTGGCTCAGTTATTTGCATACGCTGCCGGTGGATGTGCTGAAAATTGACCGCTCTTTCATCGGCCGGTTGGAAACCGGCGGCAACGGCGTCGAGATTGTGCGCGCCATTTTGGCGTTGGCGCATAACCTGAATATTCATGTGGTAGCCGAAGGCGTCGAGACCGATTCTCAATTTGCCAGTTTACAGGCCATGAATTGCCAGTATATGCAGGGTTTTCTTTTTGCCAGGCCGGTTGATAGCCAGGCAGCCGGCTTCTTGATTGCAAAGTCAATTTCCGGAGAGCTGGTTTACTAGACAGCCCGTGCATTGAATCAACAGACTATTGATTAGAGACAGGGTAAGGCGAGGTGAAAAATGGACGATTTCCCGTTGATTTTTGCGCTGCTTTGCGGCGGCTTTTTCCTGCTGCTCACCCTGGGCGGCGGCATCGCGCTCATCCTCTACAGCCAGAACAGCAAGAAGAAAGCCGGCGCCAGTTTGCAGTGGCCCGGCGTTGACGGCAGCATCACCGTATCAGAAGTGCGCGAGAGCATCAGCACAGATGAAGACGGGGGCACCAGCATTTCCTACTACCCGCGTGTGGAATATTCCTACACGGTTGGCGGGCAAAGTTACACCTCCAAACAGGTTGCCTTTGGCGGCGTCAAAGGTTACAACGACAGCGACCGCGCCCGTGCTGATCTGGCAAAATACCCGTTTGGCGCCCGGGTGCAGGTGTATTACAACCCGCAAAAGCCGGGCGAGGCTGTGCTGGAGCGCGTGGCGGGCGCGGGCGCCAAAACTGCCATGATCATGGGCATCATCCTGCTGGTGTTGAGTGTGCTCATCGCCTGCCCGCTGTTGATCGGCGTCATCCGCAACCTGTAAACGATTTTGAACAACCCCCTCCTGCCTCCCCCAAAATCCCAAAAACAGGATTTCAGGGGAGGCGTAAGCATTTTTAACAAGCAAGGCGTTTTTGTTCGTTTCCGAATCTGCTTTCTCCAACGCATTTTTTATAAACAGCCTGCCTTCCTCCCTAAAATGCGGCCGCATTTTGGGGAGGGCCGGGGTGGGGTTGGTTTGCCAAATCCCTGTCAGACGAATAAAATCAAAGCATGTATACTGAAATGGAACAGCCCTTGACTGGCGGCAACAGCGCCGCCGTGGTGCGTGTGGGGAACACTGTGCACCGCGAAAGCGGTTTCTGGACGCCGCAGGTTCACCGGCTGCTGCTGCACCTGAGAGAAAAGGGCATTTCAGAGACGCCGCTCCCCCTGGGATTCGATGCACAGGGGCGCGAGGTGCTCACCTTTTTGCCCGGCGTGGTCGGCAATGATCCGCTGCCTGCCGACCTGCGTAGCGACACACTGCTGACCGCCGCGGCGCGGTTGCTGCGCCGTCTGCACGACGCCACGCAAGATGTTGCCCCGGCCTGGCGCAGCGGCTGGCAGGCGCCCACCCGCGAACCAGTGGAGGTGATCGGTCACGGCGACTTCGCACCCTACAACTGCGTGTTTGACAACGGGCAACTGGTGGGGGTCATCGACTTTGATCACGCGCACGCCTGCCCGCGCCTGTGGGACCTGGCCTACGCCCTCTACCGCTTTGCCCCGCTGACCGACCCTTCCAACTCCGACGGCTACGGCGATGTTGTCGAGCAGTGCCGCCGCGCCCGCCTGTTTTGCGACGCCTACGGGCTGCAAGACCGCTCAATGGTGATGGAAACGGTCAAAATGCGGCTGAAATATATGGCAGATTATCTGCTTCAGGGGGCGGCAAGTGGCAACCCGCGCATGCAGGCCAATGTCGATGCCGGGCATGCGAACATTTACATCAACGATTGCGCCTATGTCGATTCACATTGCGCGCAATTCACCCGGGCGCTGTAAGACACCCCCTCCAAGCCTCCCCCAAAATCCAAAATGGAAATGAGCGAAAA
>Ga0334887_1005167_pt1 | contig 11096 bp, 8 predicted proteins | sample GraSluR1_MG_10_FD_207217 | JGI IMG/M metagenome (GOLD analysis project Ga0334887, IMG submission 207217) | Sludge microbial communities from methane-producing bioreactor in Wageningen University, Netherlands - Granular Sludge_18_07-R1 | ecosystem: Engineered > Bioreactor > Anaerobic >...
TGCAGATTTCATGATCGAGAATTTGAATGAGCTGCTGCATGCGCGGCTTACGCACAGCGAGTTGATTTGTGTGCTGTTGAATTTGAGCAGGCTTCATCCCGCAGAAGCGCCGGATGTACCCTGGCAGGCTTATTATGCCGACTATATGATTGAGCGGTATCATGTTTAAGTAGAAGTACGAATGTTTTCCTGAAACGGAAGGAAAGCAATCGGTGATACTTTATTACAAAATGATTGATCGATAAGGAGAAGCGTGATGCAAGGGTTAGCTGGAGTAGATATGGTGCAAGCAGATTTGGGCGGGTCCACCTGGTGGGTATGGGTTTTGGTCATTTTGCTGTTGGTGGCATTGGTGGTATGGTTTATGAGCTTAAATCGTAATGATGTGGTTGAGGTTAAGTCTGCTCCGGCAGCCAGAGTTGTGGCTGTGGAGATGACGGCAGATGATTTGACAAAGATTGAAGGGATTGGCCCGAAAATTGCCGCATTGATGAAAGCATCCGGTGTGGCGACCTTTGCGGTGATGGCAGAGACCAGCGTGGAGCGCTTGCAGGAGATTCTGCAGGGCGCCGATTTCCGTGTTCTGGCAGACCCAACAACCTGGCCGGATCAGGCCAGGCTGGCTGCCAAAGGCGACTGGGAGGCCTTGCAGAAATTGCAGGATGAGCTGGACGGCGGCCGTACCGCGTAAGAAGCTACATAAGGCGAACCACCTGACAATTCCCTCCCGCAGGGCTGCGTTAGGGACAGATGTATAGAAGCCAGGGGCTTGAAGGTGGGGGCCTGGTGGTTGCTTCGAAACCTGCGGGAGGGAAATTCCTACTTCTGTCTGGCGTTGAAGGCCGTGTAGAGGGCCACAGACCCGGCGACGGCGGCGTTCAGGGATTCGATCTGGCCGCGCATGGGCAGGCTGATCAGGACGTCGCAGGATTTGCGGGTCAGGGCACGCAGGCCGCTGCCTTCACTGCCGACGACCAATGCCAGCGGGCCGTCCAGACGCATCTGGAAAATGGGCTGCGCTTCCGGGCCGCCTTCGAGTCCCATCACCCAGCCGCCGGCGTCCTTGATGGCAGAGATGGCCTGGGCGAGGTTCCCCTGGGCGACGAGCAGATGCTCACTGGCGCCGGAGGAAGCATGCACGACTGCCGGGGTAACACCGGCGGCGCGGTTGGCGGGCATGAATACGCCGTGGATGCCGACGGCTTCGGCGGTGCGCAGCAGGGTGCCCAGGTTTTGGGGGTCTTGCAGCACATCCAGCAGGAGTATGAAGAGCGGTTCGCCGCGCTTCCGGGGCTGCTGGAGAATTTCGTGCAGGTCGCTGTAGGGATACAGGTTGGTTTGCAGGGCAATGCCTTGCGGGTTCTCGCCCATTGCGTCAATTTGCTGACGCGGTACGTATTCTACCTGGATGTTGATTTTGGCGGCCATCTGGATGATCTGGTGAATGCGGCCTTTTTGTTCTACGCCTTTGGCGACCAGCAGGCGGAAGACATGCCTGCGGCGGGCTGCCAAGACTTCATAGACCGGGTTGCGCCCGGTGATCCATTCTTTTGCCATGGGGATTCCTTTTGGGTTTTTCGTAGGGGCGTTTTGCAAAACGCCCCTACTGGATAATCAGTTTTATTTTTGATTGTCGAAAAAATTTTACCGGGGAGTGAGGATTTGAACCTTAATCCCTGCTTCTTCGGTGATTGTTGCAATTCAGGTTCCAGGAAAATACCGACGGAAGTCATTCCTGCCAAGCTTCTGTAATCAGGTTACACGATTGTTCGCTTAGAAATGCCAGGTGGTGCCTTGTTTGCTGTCTTCCAGGGTGACGCCCAGTTCGGCCAGGCGGTCGCGGATCTGGTCAGATAATGCGTATAGCTTTTCTTTGCGGATTTCGGTGCGCAGTTCGACCAGCAGGTCGATGAAGGGGGCTGCCGATTGGCTGCCTTCTTCTTTTTCGTTAAGCTGCAAGCCCAGCACGCCGGATAATTTTTTCAACATGTCTTGCGCAGGGATGAGTTCTTTATCTGCTGCGTTTTCGTCGCGGGCTTTGTTGATGCTGCGCACCAGGTCAAACAGGTTGCCCAGCGCGCCGCCGGTGTTGAAATCGTCGTCCATGGACTCAATGAAGCCAGCTTCGCTTGCTTCCATCTGGCTCCGCAACTCATTCAGCACGGCCTGGTTTGCCCCTGCTGCGCCGGGCTGTGCTGCTTTGAGGGCAGAATGCAGGCGGGCGAGGGCTTTCTCCGTCTGGGCGATGACTTCATCGTTGAAGGTGAGCGGGTTGCGATAGCCGGAATTGAGCACCATCATGCGCAGCACATCGGCCTCATGTTCAGCGAGGAAATCTTCGATGGTGACGAGGTTGCCGATGGATTTCGACATTTTTTCACCGCTGAGCTGTAACATGCCATTGTGCACCCAGTAACGGGCGAAGGGTTTACCAGTCAGGCTCTCAGTTTGGGCGATCTCGTTCTCGTGATGGGGGAAGATAAGATCATTGCCGCCGCCGTGAATATCAATCTCTTCGCCGAGGTGGTGCAGGCTCATGGCTGAGCACTCGATGTGCCAGCCGGGGCGCCCCATGCCCCAGGGGCTTTCCCAGGCCGGTTCGCCGGGGCGCTGCGCCTTCCACATGGCGAAGTCCATCGGGTTTTCCTTGCGCTCGTCAATTTCGATGCGCGAGCCGGCGTTCATGTCCTCCAGCTTGCGGCCAGAGAGTTTGCCGTAGTCGTCATCTTTGTCGACCCGAAAATAGACATCGCCTTTGACCGGGTAGGCATAGCCTTTTTCGATCAGTCCTGAGATCATCGCTTCGATTTGAGGGATTTCTCGGGTAGCGTAAGGGGTGACAGTGGGCGGCAGGACGTTGAGGTCTTCCAGATGCTCGCGGTATTCCTGGATGTAATTGCCGCCCAGTTCAAAGGGGTCCATGCCCATCTCGTTGGCGCGGGCGATGATCTTGTCATCCACGTCGGTGAAGTTCATCACATGTTTGACCTGATAGCCTTTGAATTCCAGATAGCGGCGCAGGATGTCGAATACCAGGGCCGACATGGCATGGCCGACATGGGCCTTGTTGTACACGGTGGGGCCGCATACATACATGCGCACTTTGCCTTCTTCAACCGGACGAAACTCTTCTTTGGTGCGCGAGAGTGTGCTATATATTCGTAAACTCATTTCTTCCTTCCAGACAACTCCATATGCTGGAGCATGTGAGGTCAATGTGATTGATGATCGTCCGGCCGGGCAAAGATCATGCGGCCAGCGGCGGTTTGCAGGACTTTGGTAACGAGGACTTCAATTTCCTGGTTCATAAAATCGCGGCCATTTTCAACGACGATCATGGTGCCGTCATCCATGTAGCCCACGCCCTGGCCGGATTCCTTGCCTTCCTGAATGACACGCATATTGAGGATCTCGCCGGGCAGCAGCACCGATTTGACGGCGTTCGCCAGATCGTTGACGTTAAGGACTTTTACCCCTTGCAGCTCGGCGATGCGGTTCAGGTTGAAATCATTGGTCATCACTGGACACTTCAACTGACGCGCCAGAATAACCAGCTTGTCATCCACCTCCCGGACGCCATCCACATCAATGTCGCTCATGCGCACAGGGATGCCCGGTTCTTTTTGCAGTTGGGAAAGCACTTCCATCCCCCGGCGTCCGCGCTGGCGGCGCAGGCTGTCGGGAGAGTCGGCGATGTATTGCAGTTCAGTCAGCACAAATCGAGGGATGAGCAGCGACCCGGGCAGGAAACCTGTGCGGGCGATGTCGGCGATGCGGCCGTCAATGATCACGCTGGTATCCAGCAAAATGGTTCGTTCTCCGCTCCAGCCCTCGCCTTCTTCTCCCTCACCACCTTCATTTGGTTCTCCTGTGCTGCGGTTGGCAGAGAAGGTGTGTACCAGACCAAAAATATCTTTTTGGCGCATGATGAAGACGGATATGCCCAGGTAGACAAACACCAACACACCGACAAAGGGCAGAATGTCGCCAAATGGACTGGGCAGCATGGAAAGGGGGAAGGCCATCAGGGCGGCAATCAACAGCCCGACCACCAGCCCGACCAAGGCAGCAACCAGAGTTTGTACGGAGATTTTGCTGAAAATGGTGCGCAGCGTGCGCATGGGACGGATGGTGATCAAGGGGGTGATGATCAATCCAAAAAGCGCCCCGACCAGGCCAATGGTGAAGGCGTATTGCTCGATGGTAAATGTGTCGGCGGTAGGACTGATGTTTGCCAGCCGCCCCAGGCTTGTTCCCCAGGAAACACCCAGAATGGTGAAGATGATCATGCCGATTAAACGGACAATAAGTTCTGCGCTCATAAATAATTCCTCCAAAATAAATGCGAAAACGAAAAAAAAGAGGTTGGAAATTTTTAACGTGCAAAATAAATAGTATGTTTATTGATGATAGCATGCTTGCGCAGTGCAGTCAATTTATTATACCGGGTCAATATCTAAAATATATAAAAGGAAAAAAACATTCGGGTTATATTTCGCGCAATGCTGGAAGCAGTAAATTTTTATTGAACTTCAAACAAATTGCGTTAACATTGACTGTCGGACATGATCATTCCCGTAGTGAAACAGCATGCTTCAACAAAGCATTGGAGACTGTGTTTCACTACCGGGTTTGTGCCCTCCGCAGTTGATTATTTCCACCAGTTCGTGAGTTCTCTGGTAGAATTTTAATAGGAATAAATTTCCTTTTTCAATTTAAGCACGGGCAGGCAGTTTGCACTGGGTTGTTCAATCGAATGTGCGGTCATCACTGACTGGATTGGAATCATTACGCTGATGCTGTTCTCAAACCAATCACCTCATCGCGGTACCGGAGAATTAAGAGCCAATACCGAACAATTGCGCGGCATTATCGGCGCATTGCCGGATGCAGCTTTTATTATCGATCAGCATGGGTTGGTGTGTTTTGTCAATCCGGCTGCGCTGGATCTTTTTAATCTTCCGGCTGACGCCCTGCTGAGCAAGCCTTTTGCTTTTTCTCTTTCTCCCAATAAGGTCAAACAAATTCAGATCACCCGTCCACGCATCAGGAATGTGATTGCCGAGATGCGTACTGTGGAAACACAATGGTCCGGGCAAAAGGCCCACCTTGTCTTGCTGCGTGATATTACTGCACAGGTGGACACGGAGCAGGCCCTGGGAGAAAGTGAGGAGCGCAGCCGTGTTTTGCTGAAAGCTTTCCCTGACACGCTTTATCTTTTGAATCGGGCTGGAGAATTCCTTGGTTATCAGGCCCAGGATTCGTCCCTGCTGTTTGCCCCACCCTCAAAATTCCTGGGTCGAAAATTGGCTGAGGTTTATTCTGAAGAGCACATGCAGCTGCTGATGCCTTTGTTTACAGCTGCTTTGCAGACCGGCCAGCCCCAGATGCTGGAATACCAGCTTGAGGTAAATGGGGAACCCCGGTTTTTTGAAGAACGTCTTGTGCTGTATGACAAGGATAATATTCTTTCTCTGGTGCGGGACATCACCAAACGCAAGCGGATTGAGGAGGCTTCTCATCGCTACAGTGCCATGCTGTGGGCGATCAGTCTCGCCGCTGGCGATTTTATGCGGGATGGCTATACCGATGCCACCATTTACAGCATGCTGGAGCGGATGGGGCAGGCTGCCGAAGTCAGCCGCGTGTATATTTTTAAGAATGTGTATCAAAATGGCAAGCCTGAATCTTACCGGTTGCAGTATGAATGGGTTGCAGAGGGGATTAGCGCCCGTTTGGGGAACCCCATTTTAGAAGAATTTCCGATGATATCGGTATTATCCGCCAATTTGGCGGAAGGTAAGGTCTTTTTTGGAAATGTGAGTGAGATGGAAGAAGAGGCGCGTAAACAATTAGCACCTCAAGGTATTCAAGCGCTCCTGTCTGTCCCTATTTTTGAAGGGGAGAAGTGGTGGGGATTCATCGGTTTCAATGAGTGTCTGGCAGAGCGTGAGTTTGCAGAAATTGAAATCGGTGCGCTGCGCACGGCGGCCGGCATTATCAGCGCAGCAATTCAGCACATGACGATTGACCGCGCCTTGCGCGAAAGTGAAACGCGCTACCGCGGCATTGTCGAGGATCAGACTGATTTTATTGTGCGCTGGTTTTTGGATGATATGGTGATCACTTTCGTGAATGAGGCGTTTTGCCGCTTTTTTGGCGGGACGCAGGAAGATTGGATTGGCAAGACGGTTCAGGACAATATTGTGACCGATGACGTGCCGGAAGCCCGTCAATATGGACTGCAACTTGGTGCCGAGGTGCCAACAGGGCTTCATGAGCACCGCAATATTGGTGCAAAAGGTGAGGTGCGCTGGTGTCAGTGGCGCGATCGGGTCATTCTTGATGAGGACGGCCAGGTGGTTGAAATCCAATCCGTTGGCCGGGATATTCATGAAGCCAAAATGCGCGCCCGTGAGCAGGAGGGGATGGCCGTGATTGCAGCTGCATTGCGCGGCATCCCTTCACGGCTGGAAACCTTGCGGGTAATTATCGCCACATTAATGGATCTGCTGGACGCAAGCGGCGTAGCAGTAGGCTTTTATGATGAGGACGACGATGATCTGCTCCATTTTGAGCTGGGACAAGGGGATCTGGATGTCCTCGTGGGGGAAACGATTAAGGAAGAAAATTTGTGGGCAGAATCGCGGATCCACAGCGGACAAATTTACCATGATAACGCCAATTTTGTTGGATCAGGCCGTGCGGGTATCCTGGCGCCTTTGCTGGTGGAAGGGAAAGCGATCGGGGCAGTGTTGGTGGTCAACCACCGCAAGATCGCTGAAGATGAGGAACGTACCTTGAAAGCAGTGGCAGATATTGCTGCCAGTTCTATACATCGCGTGACACTGTATGAAGATACACAACGCAGGCTGGTTCGGGTGACGGCGCTGCGCACGCTCAACCTGGCCGTCAGCGGGGATGTTGATCTAAACATTTCGCTGGAAGTGCTGCTGGATCAACTTGTTGAGCATTTTGGTGTGGATGCCGCAGATGTGTTGGTGTTAAATCCCAAAAATCGCGAGTTTGTCTATGCGGTCGGCCGAGGTTTTGAAACACAGTTCGCCAAGGATGGCGGTCTATGCGGTGAGAATGTATTGTCCGGGCAGGCTGTGCAGGATCGGAAGAACGTGTTTGTCAAAAAATTATCTGAACACAAGCAGATTGATGAAGCCTGTTTGAAGTTGATCAATGAAGAAAAATTCATTTCTTATCTTGCCCTGCCCTTGATTGCAAAAGGGGAAGTGAAGGGTGTTTTGGAAATTTTTCATCGGACAGAATATGAGCTTGAAGATGAGTGGTTGAATTTCATGGAAGCGCTGGCTGCGGATGCGGCCATGGCGATTGACCATGCTGAGTTGATTGGCAGTTTGCAGCGGTCGAATGAAGAATTGAAAGCGGCTTATGATGCCACCATTTGGGGGTGGTCCAAAGCTTTGGAGCTGCGCGACAAGGAAACCCAGGGGCATTCGGAGCGGGTGGTGGATTTGACGGTTCGTCTGGCACAGCGTTTGGGCGTTTGGGAAGGCGATCTGCCTGCGCTGCGGCGCGGTGCCATTCTGCATGATATTGGCAAGATGGCCGTGCCGGATTCGATTTTGCTGAAACCGCAGCCTTTGTCACCTGAAGAATGGGAGATCATGAGCAGGCATCCTGAATTTGCCCGCCAGATGCTGTCCTCGATTCCTTTTCTACAGAACTCGCTGGATATTCCCTATTGCCACCACGAACGCTGGAATGGTGGCGGTTATCCGCGCGGGTTGAAGGGAGAAGAGATTCCGTTGGCAGCGCGCATCTTCTCCGTAGTAGATGTGTGGGATGCGCTGACCTCACACCGGCCTTACCGGGATGGCTGGCCCCTTGAGGAAGCCTATGCATATATTCACACACACAGTGGCAATTTATTTGATCCGCATGTGGTGGATTTGTTCTTGAAGATGATGGATGATGAGGAAGCCGGCTAGGGTGTTTTTCGCCGCCAGGTTGAAGCCTCGCGCATGCTGGTTTGTTGGGGGATGGGGGAGTCCATTGCAGTACAAGCTTGGTTGATTGTCTTGATGAGACCGGCGGCAGGGGCGGTATGCAACTTTTTTATAAACCCTGCGTATTAATAAGTAGACAACAGGAGGTCTACTTATGGAAAAACGAAGATTATATCGTAGTGAGTCCGATCGGATGATTGGCGGCGTGTGTGGCGGGTTGGGAGAGTATCTGGATATCGACTCCACAGTGGTACGCATCCTTTTTGTGGTGCTGGCTTTGATGGGCGGCCCGGGTTTTCTGGTGTATTTGATCCTGCTGATCATTGTTCCGTCCGAAGATACATTGACGGCGCGCTCACACAAGGTGGTTGACGCAACGTCTGAAGCTGCGGAAGTGGATGTAGAAGTTCTCGAAGACTGATTGTTTCGGGAGTCAATGTCACGGGGCTGCCTTAATGGCAGCCCCGATGCGTTTAATCATTCGTCTGATTAGCGTCCAAAATTCTTCTTTTGGCTTGCCAGCCGCCAGTGATTGATAATTTTGTTCAATTCAACGATTACCAGCATCTTGTTTTTGGCGTCGTCGGGTGCGTCGGTTAGTTTTTGGCGGATATCTTCGGCCAGTTCAATCGTCAGGCCGGTGTCCTGGATGGTCTCCACCCATTTTTTGGTCTCTTTTGGGTCTACCGGCATTTTCTTGATCAATTTGACCAATTGCCGTTCCTCTGCTGAAATTTTGACTGCCATAATGGCCTCCTTTTATGAAGAATGTACTGCTGTTTCGGGATAAATGACCCGGAATCGTTCACATGCGACCGGCATGGTTTCCACGGCTTCACGGCCGATGGCTTTCATTTCTTCGCTGAAAAATTCCCAATGTACCTTTTTCCAGTAGGCCAGGCTCTTATCACCTTCGCCTTCTACATGGGCAAATGCTTCACTGACTTCATTGTACGGAACGATGTCAATTTGTGTGGTTTCAATGATACACACCGGTTCTTCCTGCCAGTTGATGATGATGCTCAAGTCGCCGGGCTGGGGGATGGCCTCGCCTTCGGCTTCATAGCTCCACACGGCGCCGGCGGTGGCGCGCTTGGTGCCATTCAGGGTCAGTTCGGCCAGATGGTTGGCGGATTCTTCATCGTTGCAGAAATGCCAGACCTCCGGCATGGTTTCGGGCTGGTCTGCTTCGGGCGGCAGGCTGTTCAGCCAGGCCTGCCAGAAATCCTTGATTTGTGGATTCATTGAACCTCGGTCTGTGTGTTGTATAGGGTGATTATACTGCATAGTGGGAAGGTGTTGTCACTGCGTAACGTCCCCAAAGCGCAGGCTGAGCTTGTCGACATCGGGAGCGGATGGGAAAATCCCCCTGTTCCAAGACGGATTGCGCACCTGCACCCTTCGGCCCCCTTCGAGGGTAATAACAAGCTCAGGTTGCGGCTTATTTTATTATAGCGGCCAGAAGAGCGGCACGAGGACGATGGCGAGTCCATACGTCAGAACGGTCAGCGGCAGGCCGCTTTTGAAGAAGTCGAGAAATTTGTACCCGCCCGGGCCGTAGACCATCAGGCAGGCTGGTTCCAGCGGGGTGAGGAAGGAGCAGCTTGCGCCGAGGGCAATCATCACGGCGAAACTGCGCGGGTTGAGGCCGAGCTGGATCGCGGTTTGAACGGCCAGGGGCAGCACCAGCACCGCTGCGGCCTGGTTGGACATGGGCTGGGTGAGGAGCATGGTCAAGGCGAAGAAGGCGGTCAACAGCAGGCGCGGGTCTCTGCCGCCAAATTGAGCCACGACCCATTCGGCGAAATATGCCGCTGCACCAGTCGATTGCATCGCTGCCCCCAGAGCGAGCATGCTGCCAATCAGGATCAGGGTGGACCAGTTGATTTCCCGGTAGGCTTCCTCCGGGGTGATACATCCGCTGAGGAACATGACCGCAGCCCCCAACAGGACGGCCACCGGCAGGGAGAGAATTTCGAGGGCGGCAACCAGTAAAGCGGCGACAAAGATGCCGATTGCCAAGGGGGCTTTGGCGAAGGCCCCCTCCTTGCTCTCGATAATTTCCAGAATGCGGAAGCGGTTATAGCGCCCCAGCTGCATAATGGTTTCGTGGGCGCCTTGCACCAGCAGCTGGTCGCCGACCCGCAGGCGCAGACTGCCCAGTCCGGTCTGGCGGATTTTGCCGCTGCGGTTGATTCCCAGTACCTGCATCCCGAAGCGCTTGCGAAAGTTCAGCGCGGTGAGGGTGCGGCCAATCAGGGGCGAGCCGGGCAGCAGGATCAGTTCAAATAGTTTGATGTCCTTTGGCGGGTTTACCGGCTGGGTGATGTCCATTTTTTCTTTTAACTGAAGCCCGATCGCTTGCTGCAGGCCGGGCAGCCGGTCACGCGGGACTTCAACGGTCAATGTGTCGCCGGCTTCAATCGTTTGGCTGGCGCCCGGAAAGAGGAGCCGCTGGCCTGCTTTCACCAGTTTTAATACCACAATGTCATAATCCTGTCCCAGACGGGATTCTTCCAGGGTTTTGCCCAGCAAGGGAGAGTCAGGCAGGGGCACCACTTCGGTAATGTAAGGCTGTGTGCCATTGACATCGGAAAGCGGTGTGGCGGTGTCGCGCTCCGGTACGATGTGCCGCCCGATCAGGAGCATGTAGCCCAGCCCGATCAGTAGAATGGGCAGGCCGACTTTGGTCAGCTCGAACATCCCCAATGGTTTGAGGCCGTATTGCGTGATGAGACCACTGATCACGATGTTGGTGGAGGAGCTGACCAGGGTGATCGAACTGGCAAGGATGGCAGAAAAAGCCAGCGGCATGAGCAGTTTGGAGGGGTTGGTTTTGGTGCGGCGGGCGAGGCTGATCGTGATCGGCATGAAAAAGGCTGTGGCGGCAGTATTGCTGAGAAAAGCGCTCATCGCTGCGGCGGCGATCATGATTACCGGAAAGAGTTTTTCCGGTCGGCCAGCGGATCGCTTCAGCAATGCCTCGCCGGTCATTTCGATCACGCCGGTTTTGGAGAGGCCGGCGGTCATGATGAGGATGCCGAGGATCATCATGGTGGTGTCACTGCCAAAGCCGGCGAAGGCGTCTTTGGCAGGCAGCAGGCCGGTCAGGAT
>Ga0334887_1005171_pt1 | contig 11093 bp, 10 predicted proteins | sample GraSluR1_MG_10_FD_207217 | JGI IMG/M metagenome (GOLD analysis project Ga0334887, IMG submission 207217) | Sludge microbial communities from methane-producing bioreactor in Wageningen University, Netherlands - Granular Sludge_18_07-R1 | ecosystem: Engineered > Bioreactor > Anaerobic >...
GCAGAAAGTTGGACAGCTCACTATTGAATGTGACTGGCTCAAAAAAAAATATAACGAAATATTTGGCCCCGAAGGAGCGCCTAAAACTCGTTTCACCAGAAAACAAAAAACTGCATATTCCGCTCAAAATAAACACCTCGACCGTTTCAGATTGAACACCCTGACCGCTTCAAACTGAACACCATTGCCGCATCAACTGGACAGGCTCAAAGTGCCCGGAGGGAGCCGTCCTCCGGGCCATGATTTTTACTTTTTGTTCTTTACCCCATTCTTCTTCCTCATGGATTCGCCTTCGATCATTATCGTATATGAATCATGTACGATCCGGTCGCATATGGCGTCAGCCAAAGTTGGTTCGCCTATCTTAAGATGCCAGCCGGCAACGTCGAACTGGGAACAAAACATCGTGGACGCCCTTTTATGTCGCGCTTCTACTATTTCAAGCAGATCACGGGCCTCGTTCTCCTTTAAAGAGAAGAGCAGCCATTCGTCCAGAATAAGAAGCTTTACCTGTTTATATTGCTTTATTACCTTTCGATACGTACCGTCACCGCGGGCAATGGCCAGCTCAGCGAAGAGTTCCGGCAGACGCACATACCTGACGGAATAGAAATTTCGGCTGGCCGCCATTCCCAGTGCACAGGCAATATAAGTCTTCCCGCTTCCGGTTGCGCCAAGAATGCGCAGGTTATGATTTTCCTCAACATATGCGCACGTAGATAGCCTTACTATCTGGGTCTTATCCAGTTTCCTGTCAGGATGGTATTCGATATTTTCTATGCAGGCACCAGGAATCGAATAATTAGCTTTCTGTATCAGCCTGGTCAAACGGTTGCTCTTCCGTGCTGACCATTCTGAATCAACAAGCATGCCGAAGCGCTCTTCAAATGACATTTCCGAGAAGCATCCGTTTTTGATCTGTTCGTCAAAAGACTGGGCCATTACAGAAAGCCTCATCTCATGCAGCTTGGATATAGTATTGTTATCCAGCATCATCCATTCCTCCTGTAGTACCCTGCTCCGCGCGTAAAGCCGTACTGTTCTGTCTTTTGTGCCGCATCATTATTCTTGTCTGTCTCCTGCGTAAGTTTATCCTGACCTGATATAAGGATGGCCTGTATGTTCTTAAGGCTGGGGCAGGTGGTAAATGACAGTGCTTTCTCACATGATGCCTCAAGGCGTATGGCTGAATATTTATCCGCAAGCTTGAGCATCGCCATGCATGACTTGTATCCCTGCTGTTCTATTTTGTACCTGCTTAACAGCAGACGGATCACGGCAGATGTGTTCTCACCAATTTTTTCAGCCCATTTGATGAAACGCTCCGAATCCCATGAGACATAATGCTTATGATCCGGCGGCATATGCCCTTCATTGGTGCTATATTGATTCATATGACCATATAACCTGCGATGAGACGCTATACGGTTTCCCTCGAAGAATATCTCGACCATATTCTTCGTAAGGCGTACATCTACCTTACGTTTGATGTATTCGTATGGGACAGAATAGTTGTGGTGGTCCGTGCTGATATGGTAGTTATACTGTACGGTAGCTATTTTCCAGGTCGCAAGTTCATATGGGCGCGACGGCAGAGGCAGCAGGAATATCTTTTCTTCGGAGAATGCCGCTGCCCTGCTGCCCTCTTTCTTCTGAAAGGGTTTGTTGTTGAATTCAATGAGCTTTTCAGCTATCGCCTCATTCAGTTCATACAGGGAGAGAAACTGGACGTTGCGCAAAGATGCAAGTATCCATGTTGAAACGATCCCGACGGAACATTCAACTGTGGCCTTGTCTCGCGGAGACCTTGGACGTGCAGGGATGACCGCGGTTCCATAGTGTTCTGCAAGCTCAAGATATGTCCTGTTAATTATGGTCTCGCTTTTAGATACACTTGTTACACCGGTTTTAAGGTTGTCCGGCCTGAGGATGCGCGTTACTCCACCGAAATATTTATAGGCATTGACGTGTGCGGTGGTCCAGCTTTCCTGTTTCTGGGACATAAAAGCCTCAACGTATGCATAACCGCTGTATGGCAGGACTGCCACAAACACATGTGACTTTATCTGTGCGCCTGTATCGGTATCCATTATGTAGGCGTTCTGACCAGCCCAGTCGACTTCCATTATTTCTCCCGGTTTGTGGTCCAGATGCATAGTTGCGTTGTTTTTAAGAACATAGTCACGGTAGTATTTGTTGAACTGAGTGGATTGATATGGAAGTTCGCCTGTTTCTCTGCACTGGCTGCAGTATTCAGCCCAGAGCAGGCTCAGCGTTACACCGTTTTTGCCCATTTCTTTGTGGATTTGGCTATAGTCCGGCATTTTGTAGCAAGGTTTTTGCAGCCCCGGCGGGAAAAGCCTGTCTGTTATCTCCTTGTCGCTTAAGTCTTTTGCGGATCCCCACTCGAGGCTTGTTTCCCCGGCACGTTTGAGCACGTCTATGACAGTTGTCCGTGAACAGTGACATGCTGCGGAGACCTGTTTGTTGCTGATCCCAAGGCTGTGAAGCCTTAGGATCTCCCTGTAATTGGCCATCTCTAATGACCCCTCCTCAAATAATGTATTTGCATCACATGGATGCTAAATGCATTATATTGATAGAGGTTCAGTGAGGTAATAAAAAGGTGGAGGGGTGTACAACTCGTCCGGTCGGAGTGTTCAGTTTGGAGCGGTGAGGGTGTTCAACTCACGCGGTCAATGTGTTCAATTTGACGCGGCGTATGCAAAACTGACGGTTAAAAGGCAGTGCGAACTTTTGGAAGTCAATCGCAGCAGTGTGTATAGAGAGCAGATCCGAAATCTTTTTGATCCGACCCATGGAGAATCCCCGGAGAACCTGAACATAATGGAGATCATTGACAGGACACATTTGTCCAAGCCTGCCTGGGGATATCGCAAGATGACTGACTATCTGAAAAATCATTACGGCTGCAAGGTCAACAAAAAACGCGTACGCCGCCTGATGCGCCTGATGGACATTATTGCACTGTATCCGGGACCCAACTTGAGCAAACGGTATCACAAACAATATGTACGGCCATATCTGCTGCGCAATCTTATAATTGACCATGAGGACCAGGTATGGGGCATAGACATAACTTATCTGCCGTTTAAGAAAGGTTTTTTGTACTTGTTTATCATCATCGACTGGCATACCCGCCAAATCGTGGACTATGAGGTCAGTTACACATTGGAAAAGGAATTTGTATTACGCTGTCTCAGGCGTGCTCTTTGCAATCGCAAACCGGAGATCATCAACTCTGATCAGGGCAGCCACTTCACCAATCAGGCCTACCTGGATCTGATGGAAAGCAATGGAGTAAGGATATCCATGGACGGCAAAGGCCAGGCACTGGACAATGTTCGCACAGAACGTTTTTTTCGCAGCTTGAAATACGAAGATATCTACATCAACGAGTACGTCACACCCAGGGAGATGATCAGCGGAGTCAACAGGTACATGCGCGATTACAACATGATCCGCCCCCACGCATCGTTGGGGGGACTTACACCCAATGCTTTCTGCCAACAGCAGAAAATACACGCAGCCTAATGAAAGGAGCTATTCGGATCATTAAAAATTTCGTGTCTTGACTTTGGGGGGCACTTTACTTCTCCTCAACTCAGGTGGCTCTTTATATTTGTGTTTGCTTCGATGGCTCTCGGCCCCGCGCCGCCGGCTCTGATCTCCGCGCGCCAATGGCTCTCTGTACTGCGATCCGGTGGCTCTAAAAAAACGCGTTTCGCAAAGCTAAATAAAAACAAACAATCCCCCTAAAATGTATAGTCTAAGGGGGATTGTTTGCTGAGTTTTTAAAAAATAGCAAAAAAACTAAAATAGATCTATTTTTTTTTATAAAAATCTATTGCGAAATTTAAAAAATTACTATTTGTTGTGTTTAAATACCTGTCTTTTTTCCAAAAAATCGATTGAGTTCTAACATATTTAGGTTCGGTTATCTCAATAAAAACTGCATCTCCAAGTGATTCTGCCGCTTTAACTGATTCAGTTGTAAAGACGATCCCATATTTATTTTTCAATAAAGTGCTTCTAAGTGAATAGTCGCATTCAATCACTATTTTGGGTTCAAAGCCACCCAACATGCAAAGATCATCAAATAACTTTCTTCCTGAAAATCCCTTAGGAAGTGCAATGAATTTCTCTTCTCTTGCCTCAATAAAGCTAATTTCTTTTTTTGATGAAAATTTATGTCCTTGCCAAACAGCAAGAAAGGGTTTGTCATTCATGTTCAATATTTCTGAGACCCAAAGTGGATTAGATGAAAGATCGTTATGTGCGGTTATTATAAAATCGAATTTATTAGAAATATTTGAGTCATACAGCCCATTTAATCTTAAAACTGAATGATTTAAATTAACGTTGGGATATTTCTTCACAAAAGCCATAAATAAGTCATGCCAAATTAAAGGGCTTGTTGTTGCTACGGAAATTTTCATTTCTCCTGTATTTTTTATATCTTCTAATTCCTTCTGAGCATTTTCAAGTAATATAAATATTTCTTTAACATAAGTTAGTAATATTTCCCCGTAATTATTAAGAAAAATATTCCTTCCTTTTCTGTCAAATAATTGTACTCCTAATTCATTTTCTAATCTTTTTATTGTTGCACTTAATGAAGGAGAAGATATTTTAAGCTGTTCAGCAGTTCTTGTTAAATGTTGGTTTTCTGCTAATAAATTAAAGTATTTCAGTTGAAGTAAGTCCATATCAATTCTCCAGTCTTGTTTATTATCCCCACTAACAATATTCAGAAAATTAAAAATTTTGACGTGTGTGAAATGCATTTTAGCACAAGGTCCTGATTTATTGTAGCAAATAATTTTCAGCTAATGATGTAGAAATAGAATAATTAGCCCTTAAATTAACGACTGTAATTAAACACGTTAATAAACGACAAATTTGAGGAGAACCGTTAACTATAAAGCTAAGTATATGTAGGTGCTTTGGTAATATACGATTGTGAACTTTCAATTTATATTGAATGCAAACATATTAAACTTTTTTATTTCGCAGAAAATATACTGTCGAAAAATGAATTGGGGGTAGTAAATTTTGGAGCAGGTGGTTGTAGTTTCAGCGGTAAGGACTCCGGGAGGCAATATCGGGGGTGTATTTAAGGATGTTTTGCCTGAAACTCTACTTTCTGTTGTTATGAATGCAGCAATTGAGAAAGCCGGAATTGCCAAGGAAATAATTGATGAAGTAATTATGGGACAGGCAAAACAATCAACAGATCAACCTAACATTGCAAGATTAGTATCATTGATGGTTAAAATTCCCGAATCAACACCGGCATATACGGTACATCGTCAATGTGCATCTGGTATGCAGGCGATCCTTTCCGGGATGCAACAAATACAGACCGGATATTCGGATGTTGTATTAGTGGGTGGCGTTGAAAGTATGAGTACAGCGCCTTTTTATGTCAGAAACGCTAGATTTGGAGTGGGAAATGGCAGTACATTTTTTATAGATCCTAATACTGAAAGTCAACCTAGAAGTCAGCCCAATGATATTTATGGAACATTCAATATGATACAAACAGCAGACAATATTGCTGTGAAATATGGCATAACTCGTGAAGAATGTGATGTCTTTGCTCTCGGAAGCCAACAAAAAGCAATTTCCGCCATAGATAATGGCCGATTTAGTGATGAAATTGTCCCAGTTTATGTTCCTCAAAGAAAAAAGGCTCCGTTATGTGTTGACACCGATGAGTTTCCAAAAAGAGATACTAACTTGGAAAAAATGTCCAAGCTCAAACCTGTTTTTGAAAACGGAGTTACGAGTGCCGGCAATGCTTCAGGGCGGAATGACGGTGCTTCAGCCCTTGTTCTAATGTCATTGTCAAAAGCTGAAAAGTTAGGTTGCATTCCTATGGCAAGAATAATAGCTGGCTCTGCTGCAGGAGTTGATCCGCGTTATATGGGACTAGGGCCAGTAGCCGCAACAAAGAAACTTCTAAAGGCACTAGAAATTGAAAATGAAAATCTAAAATTGGAAGACTTTGGGTTAATTGAACTGAATGAAGCCTTTGCAGCGCAGTCACTTGGTTGTATCAAGGAAATGAATTTCGATCAGAGTATTTTAAACGTAAACGGTGGAGCTATCTCGCTTGGTCATCCTCTCGGCTGTTCAGGTGCAAGAATATCAACAACGCTATTACACGAGATGCAGAAGCGCAATGTTAAGTACGGCTTAGCTACTATTTGTATTGCCGGTGGACTTGGAATGTCCATGGCATTTGAAAATATTTAAAGGATAGTGTTGAAGAATGAATGATGTATTGAAAACAATGAAACTTAAGTCAATCGAAGATGCCATGAAATTAATCAAAAGTGGAGACAGAATAATGGTCAGTGGTTTTGGTAATTCCGGGGATCCTAAAATGCTTGTTCAAGCACTTACTGAAGTAGATGCAAAGGATCTGACTATTATCAGCAACGATCTGGGTTCGCCGAATGAAGGTCTCGGAACGTTGTTGACCGCAGGCAAAGTTAAAGGGCTTATTGGAAACTATTATAACTGGAATCCAGACGTTGCGGATGAATTTAATGCTGGGAATATCACGGTCGATCTGATCCCTCAAGGTTCTTTTGCAGAAGGAATACGTGCCGCAGGGGTTGGAGTTGCAGGATTTTATACAAAAACTGCTGTTGGGACAGGCCTTGAAAACGGAAGAGAAGTTAAGGAATTCAACGGGGAAAAATACTTGCTTCAAGAGGCTATTCCTGCTGATGTTGCTTTGATTTCAGCATGTAAGGCAGATGAACTTGGTAATTTAGTTTATTACAAAACGGCACGTAATTTCAACCCATTAATGGCAATGGCAGGGAAATTAGTCATTGCAGAAGTATCAGAAATTGTTCCTGTCGGAAGTTTAGACCCAGAATCTATCGTGACACCGCATATTTTTGTTGATGTGCTTGTTAAAAGGGGTTGTTAGTAATGTATTTATTTGATGAAGAAACTGCCAAAAAAAGAATTGCACAAAGAATAGCCAGAGAATTTTCGGAAATGAGTAAAGATAGGAATATTTTTGTAAATCTTGGTGTGGGTATACCAACCATGGTTGCTGATTACATTGAAAGCAAGAAAGTTTTTCTCCAGGCTGAAAATGGGATGCTAGGTGTGGGGCCCGCTGCGTGTGAAGGAGAATGCGACCCTTTGCTTATCAATGCAGGCCGAATAAAAGTAACAGAAACACCTGGCTGTAGTTACTTTGACAGTAGTGTTTCTTTTGGAATGATAAGAGGAGGTCATGTCGATTCAACGGTTATAGGAGCATTCGAAGTTGATCAAGTCGGAAATGTAGCTAATTGGATTATTCCAAATGGCAAAATGCTTGGAGTTGGCGGAGCAATGGACTTGGTTACCGGTGCAAAGAAAGTTTACATTGCGATGCAGCACGTAAGTAAAAAAGGAGTACCAAAACTTTTGACTAAGTGTAAGTTGCCTATCACAGGATACGGAAAAGTATTCACTGTTGTTACTGAATATGCATTATTCAGATTTAGAGAACGAAAAATGTATCTCGAAGAGATCAGTTCAAAAATAACTCTTGAAGAACTGAAGAGCATCACACCTGCAGAATATATTGTTTCCGGTGAATTAAAACATTTTTAAGTAAAATAAAGGGAGGTATAGAGATGAATGTGTTCCCAAGAAATTTTAATAGGGACTTCCCAATTGTGGATCACGGAGAAGGTATATATATCTATGACAACAAAGGCAACCGATATTTAGATGGTTGTTCAGGGGCGGTATCCGCAAATATCGGATACGGGAACAAAGAAGTCGCAACTGCTATTTACGAACAAATATGCAAAACTTCTTTCGCACATGGATCCATATGGGATACTGAGATTAATGAAATTGCGGCAAAAAAAATATTAAACATTGCTCCTGAAGGTTTTACCCGCGTTTGGTTTGTGAATGCCGGAAGCGAGGCTACTGAGGCTGCAATAAAAATGGCACATCAGTATCATCTTGAAAAAAACAATGGGGTGTCAGAAAAAAGCCTTGTCATAGGCAGGGAAAACAGTTATCACGGAAGTACTTTAGGGACCCTCGGTATAGGTGGAAATGTAAACAGGCGCAGGTTGTTCATGCCAATGATAGTTGACCATCCAAAAATTGAAACACATTACTGCTACAGATGCCCATTCAATAAAGAATATCCAACTTGCGGATTAGAATGTGCGAACAAACTGGAAGAAAAGATTAACAGAGTAGGAGCAAAATATATCTCTGCATTTATAGCAGAACCTATTATTGGGTCTACCGCAGGAGCTGTTGTAGCACCGGAGGGTTATTGGAAGAAAGTTCGTGATATATGTGACAAATACGATATCCTCCTTATTGCCGATGAAGTCATGACCGGTGTCGGCAGGACCGGCAAGAATTTCTGTGTTGATCATTGGGGTGTTAAACCGGATATCATCGCCTCTGCAAAGGGACTTGCCGCTTGTTATTTCCCCGTTGGAGCTACCCTTGTAACGAAAAAAGTTGCAGATGTATTCTCAAAAGGAAGCGGAGTGTTTGCTCACAGTCATACATTTAACGGTATGCCTGCCGCATCCGCTGCAGTTTCTGCTGTAATGGATTTCTATGTGAAAAATGATTTATGCGGAAATGCATACAAAATGGGCGGCATAATTGAGACGAGATATGCAAAAGAAGTTGCTGATTGTGATTATGTTGGGGATTTTCGCGGCAAGGGTCTTATGTGGGGTATTGAATTTGTAAAAGATAAAAAAACCAAAGAACCCTTTGCCCGTAAAGACGATGTAGCAACAAAATTCAGGGATTTTTGCCTTAACAAAGGCTTTACCGTATATCCGGGGACAGGCATGGTTGATGGAATTAATGGAGACAATATTATGATTGCCCCTCCGTTAATAATAAATGAAGAACAGCTTGATGAACTTTATGGAAAGTTTGTATCAGCTTTGAGGTTATTTTCATCTCAATTAAAAAAAAGCAGGTGATATTGTGAAAATTCCTTCTGCAATTGAAAAAAAATGGGACTTATTGGGCAAGATTAATGGTTTCTTCGTAGTCCTATTTTTGGTTGGAGTTACGTTGTTAGTCTTTGTCCAGGTAATCCTCAGGTATGTTTTCAATGCCCCGCTTATGGGTATAGAAGAATTCCTTCTGTTGCCAATAGCCTGGCTATATATGTTAGGGGCAGCATTTGCATCTTATCACAGGGCGCATATAGATTGCGGAATCATCATGTTATACATCGAACGTCCCATGACATACAAAATACTTAAATTCCTGCGCAGCGCTGTAGTTCTTGGAGTGTGTCTGTGGCTACTTAAATGGAGTTGGTGGTATTTCCAATATCTGGTACGTGTTGATAAATACAGTCCGCTTGGTTATATAAGGCTTGTCTATGTGGAATCTAGTGTCTTTTTTGGCATATTGCTAATGACCATTTACTCATTTGTGGAATTTGCCGATTGGTTGCTGATTTTGCTGGGCAAAAAAGAAATCAATTTTGTACCGATGAGAGGTGTCAAGAAAGATGGTAATTAGCTTCTTTATAGGACTTGCGCTATTAATAATTCTCCTGTTGCTAAGTTTACCAATCCCATTTGTATTTGGATCGGTTGTAGCATATATGTCAGCCACAACGACTGTTGGCATGAAGAGTCTCATGTTGTGGGCGCTTCCTCAGATGTGTAGCTTTGTACTTTTGGCCAGTCCATTGTTTATCGTTGCCGGAACATTGATGGGCGGAAGCGGCATAGCAAAAAGGCTTTTGGCTCTTGTCGATTTAATGGTTGGTCATATTCGCGGTGGATTGGGTATGGTCGCTTGCGTGACCTGCGCAGTAATTGGAGCTATATCGGGCAGTGGTTTTACCGGAGTGGCCGCTACTGGTCCAATATTGATACCTCGTATGGTTGAGCAGGGATATCCCAGAGGATATTCAACAGCATTAGTTACATCAGCTTCAATCCTTGGATTGCTAATCCCGCCAAGTGTAATAATGGTCATATATGGATGGGTTACTGATACATCGATTTTAGCATGTTTTCTTTCTACTCTGATACCAGGTGTAATAATTTGTTTCCTAATGTGTATAATTAATCTATGGTATTGCCGCAAATTCGATTTGAAAGTTGAAACAAGAGCAGAGATTCAAGAGAAAAGAAAACAGAAGATACCTATCACAATTAAAGCCATTCCCGCACTGATAATGCCAATTATTATTCTTGGTGGCATTTACGGAGGAGTATTTACTGCAACAGAAGCCGCAGCTGTGGCTGCGGTATATACGATACCGATAGGCTTGTATGTATATAAAGCTATGAAAATGAAAGAGTTGTACTCTCTACTCGTAGAAGCAGGGGTCATGGTCGGATCAATCATGGCGATGATTTTCACCGGACTGATGCTGGGGCAGATATATGCAATGCTGCAGATCCCACAAACGGTTGCTGATCTGTTGTTCGCATTGACCCAAAATAAATATGTCCTGCTCCTCCTTATCAACATATTCCTTTTCTTCGTTGGTATGGTTATGAGTGATACGATGGGAATGTTGATTTGTGCTCCTCTGCTTCTTCCGCTTGTAATCAGATTAGGCATCGATCCGATCCAATTTGCGGCAATTATGGGGGTCAATCTGGCTATGGGTGGGATTACTCCACCGTATGCCAGCATACTTTACTTTGGCATGAAGGTTGGCAAGTCTGAATTTTCTGCTATCTTGCCTGCGACATTGTCCTTCATATTTTTTGCCTATCTGCCGGTTATTATTTTGACGTCATTGGTTCCATCATTATCTTTGGGATTACCAAGACTTCTAGGCTATTAGCGCTAATAATATTTTTAAAAAAAGGTTGTAAGCCTTTTAGCTGTTAATTATGTATCATAATTACAAAATCTTGACATATCTTTAATAAAAGACCAAATATAATATGTAAAGGGGGGGATATTAATTAGTTTAAAGTTTTAAAATGATATTTTGTATTAAAATTTGAAAGGAAGTGTACACATGAAGCGTTTAAATTTGTGTTTGTTTGTAATTTTAACGATAGTTATGTTATTTTCAT
>Ga0334887_1005172_pt1 | contig 11092 bp, 9 predicted proteins | sample GraSluR1_MG_10_FD_207217 | JGI IMG/M metagenome (GOLD analysis project Ga0334887, IMG submission 207217) | Sludge microbial communities from methane-producing bioreactor in Wageningen University, Netherlands - Granular Sludge_18_07-R1 | ecosystem: Engineered > Bioreactor > Anaerobic >...
CTGGGAGATCGAAGAGGCGGCCATGTTCAGAAAGGAAGATCTTTCCCTCGCCAACGCGGTCAACGATATCATCAAGGTCATGAACAGCGATGGCACCAACTACAAACTGGCCGAAAAATACTTCGGCAAGCTAGTCGCCGACGGTATTTCGATCTATAAAAAATAGTCGGACGCCAAGAAATAAGCTGACTGCGCCCCAGGCGTAAAGCCCGGCACGAGGGAGGATGACGATGGATGAAGTGATGAGAATATCACGTCTCATGATGGATTCGTTCTGGCCGCTTCTCAAGGCGGGATTGCTGACCACGGTGCCCCTCACCGTGATCTCTTTCGGCCTCGGCCTCATCGTCGCCTTTCTCGTGGCTCTCATGCGCCTATCCAACATTAAGCCGCTCTCGGCCCTAGCCGCCTTTTACGTCTGGGTAATCCGAGGGACTCCCCTCATAGTCCAGCTCTTCATAATCTTCTACGGCCTTCCCAAAATAGGCATCGTCTACTCGCCCTTCGTCTCGGCCATCCTCGGCCTCACCATCAGCCAGGGCGCCTATAACTCCGAGGTTATACGCGCAGCCCTCCTGTCCATCTCCAAGGGCCAGTGGGAAGCCACCAAGTCCTTGGGCATGAATAAACGAATGACATTAGCCTACATCATAGTCCCTCAGGCGGCCCTGGTCGCCGTACCCTCCTTGGGCAATTCCTTTATAAGCCTATTAAAGGACACGTCCCTGGTCGCCACCCTTACCGTGGCTGAAGTTTTTCAAATCGGTCAGCAGATTGTCGCCGTAACCTACGAACCCCTTTGGCTCTATATTGAGGTTGGCTTTATCTATCTTCTCTTCAGTACTGCCCTCACCTACCTCCAGGCCTACATGGAAGGAAGACTGGGCAAACATATTGTGGCGCAAAAAAGTTAAATCCCGAATCAGTGAGTCAGGGGCTCCGTCCAAATAGAATCAATGCCTTCCAGGCTCTAGCTTCGATCTTCTACTGGTGCGAAAATAACAATGGAATTCGTAGGAGGCGGTATGAAGAAATCGATAGCGTTGGTGGTTGTTTTATTTGTCCTCTGTTATTCCACCTTTGCCGGAAATACTGAACAGGTCCTCGCTCCCCACGCGAACAAGGGCGATGTTATCGCCAACGCGGGCCTTCTCTACGGATGGTACGGATTCGGGGCCGGCGGTGGGGCGGAATACATTTTCGCGACCTGGGATATTCCCCGATTCGCCCCCTTGGGTTTCGGCGCGGCAGGCAAGGCGAGCTTCGGCTATCCCGGACTCACGGTGGATCTGAGCGCCCTGGCCACCCTTCACTTCGGCCTGAACAGCTTTTCTTCCCTTCCCCGATTTCTCCGCAACTTCGATTTTTACTGGGGCCTCGGACTGGGCGGCTGCCTGGGGTCCTACTTTGGCTTCGGGCCCGCGCTCGCCACCGGGACCGCCTATTTTCTTTCCCCGAATCTCGCCGTCCACGTCGACTTCTACGCCCCCTATTACATAAACCTGAAAGGAATAGGTTATACGGGAATGATGGGGATCAAGTGGAAAATTTGATCATACGATCCTCCAGCGTCCTAGAAGGCTCGTGATTGCGCCGCTGCTCACTCTCTTTCTCATCTTCCAGCGGCAATTCATCGAGAGCTTCGCACACTCGGGCATTAAATAAGGGCCGTTTTAAGGCTAAAAAAGAGAATTTGACAGGATACTCGGTATATAGGGTCAACTATCGAATTCTTTGAACACTTTTTCCTAACCTAGGAAACGCTCCAAAATCAGAGGTTATCAAGTCCCTTTTGCTCGTTATTGGAATCGATCCAGCCCCTGAGGCTCGGTATATCAGGCCTCGCTTTGGGAATATTCAGGTAGTTCATGACTGGCGAATTGCCGTCCAAACCAACATCGCAAGGGCAAACAATGTCAGCTAACCTATCGAAACGCTCTAGTTACTTGTATAATCAAAAAAGGAGGCTAAAGATGAGCGAACGACATCTTCGGTGTTCTTCTGACGATATTGCTGGGGCTGTAATTCTAGTAGGAGACCCTGGCCGGGCAGAACAAATATCGACCATGCTTAGGAAGCCAAGTCTTGTTAATGCTAATCGCGGCCTACTTACCTTCACCGGTGACTACAAGGATACTAAGATTACGGTAGCATCGACCTCCATGGGAGCGCCCTCGGCCGCGATTGTCGTGGAAGAACTCTGCAATCTTGGCGCATCGGTATTTATCCGAGTAGGTTCGGCGGGAGGCATGGCTCCGGATATTGGTTCGGGCGATCTTGTGATAGCCACCGCCGCCGTTCGTGAAGAGGGGACTTCCTCGGCGTATATCAAGCTTAGCTTTCCCGCCGTAAGTGATTATGCCCTCACTAATATCGTTATGCGCCGTGCGCATCAGGTCAATCCGGCGGCTTTGTCGGGAATTGTTCTGACCCATGATGCGTTTTACAGGGGGCAATCCGAAGAAGATTTAAAAAAATATTGCGAAGCTGGAGTCCTGGTCAGAGAGATGGAGACCAGCTGTGTTTTTATCGTGTCAAAGATTCGTAAAGCAAGAGCGGCCGCCCTCTTCGCTATCGGGGGTAATATACTGCGCCCCAAAGAACGTTCTCCAAAGGACTTTTTAAAAGCTGAAGCTGACGCGATTCAGATCGCCCTGGACTCCCTTGTCGAAGCGATAGAGAAAGGATTGCTCAGAAAATAGATATAACTTGAGTATTGAAGCGTCAAAAACCCATTCCTGAATCGGGAACCGCTTTCAAGCAAGCCCCATACCTCCATCAGAAAGAACAACTTGTCCTGTGATCCAGTCGGACTCACCCGATGCCAAGAATACCAAAAGACCGGCATGATCGCTGGTGCGGCCTATTCGCCCCGCCGGCGTACGATTCTCTATGCTTTTTAATGCTTCTGGATGGTTTATATAATATGGCGAACTGAAGGGTATGGTTTCGGTTGGACCAGGGGCAATGACATTAACCTGTATATTATACTCAGCCAGTTCCAGTGCCATCACCTTTGTAAGAGCAATGACCGCCGACTTGACGGCGCAGTGTCCAACATGTTCTTTTTCCGGCCTTGTGCCTCCAAGCGAAGCGATATTGATGATTTTCCCGGATTTTTGCTTGGCCATCAGCTTAGCCACGGCCTGGGCAACCAAATAGACAATTCTGAAATTCGTTTGCCATTGCTTGTCCACTTCTTCAATACTATGTTCGAGAAAAGGGGCCCTGTATATGTAAGCCGGCGAATTTAAAAGGACGTCCACCCGGCCTAATCTTTCCACTATAAAATCAATAAGCCTTTGTACATCCTCTTTTGATTCAATCTCGACACAAAGTTTTTCACACATACCAGGAAAGCTCAGATTAAAATCTCTTGCGACCGAATCCAATGCATCCAGCGCCCTATCGACCAGGAGAACAGAAGCCCCTTGGGCAAGGAATGCCTCAGCCGCAGTCCGGCCTATTCTGCCCACACCACCAAAAATCACAGCCATTTTGCCTTCAAGACGCATTTCTTTGTTCATGTTTTTAATCCTGTACCGCTTATGCCTTGTATGAAGTATTTCTGGAGGAAAAGAAAAACAACAACAGGAGGAAGACTGCCAGCAATCGCCGCACTAAAAAGGTTGGCCCAGCTTGTATCCTCGCTCATCCTGTTTGCCGCCACCGCAACCTGCACAACTTCGAATCTGCTCGAATGGGTTGCGACCAAGGGCCAAAACAAAGAATTCCATTGGAACATAAAAGTCATGACAACAACAGTCGCGATCGCAGGCATGCATAGGGGTAGAAGAATTTGCGCGTATATTCTAAACCATGAAGCCCTATCCATCCTTGCGGCTTCCAGGAGTTCGTTAGGAACTTCTTCAAAAAACTGCTTGAACAGAAAAATTCCCAGGCCATTCCCTACACCGGGCAGTATCAGCGCGGCATAGCTATTTTCGAGCCCAATTCCCCTTACAAGTACATAAAGAGGAATCACGATCGATTCGAAAGGTACCATAAAGGTAACAAGCACAATGACGAAAATCAGCTGTCTCCCGCGGAAGCGAAATTTTGCCAAGGCGAAGCCAGCCATCGAGCTGACAAGGACACCAAAGAACACTGTGGATATGGAAACAAAGAGACTGTTAAGAATCGCTCTCCCAAAAAGGAGGTCGACGAATATTTTCCTATAGTTTTCAAGCGTAATATTTGCTGGGAAGAAGGTTTTCCATGTCAGAGGATTAGCGTATTCGTATAGTGATCCAGCTGGCCTAAGCGAGGAAGCCAGTACCCAGGCCAATGGTATGAGAAAAAAGGCGCTGGTCAACGTTAGTATTGCAAAGATAAGGATGTTTTTTATGGTTACAGGCTTTTTCATATCATGCCTTTCAATACTCAAACTTGGCTTTTGTGATTTTTAGTTCGATAAAACTAAAGACCAGTATAATGGCAAGAAGAATCGAGGTTATTGCCGAAGCTCGCCCCATGTCGGAATTGACAAAGGCACTTGTATAGGATTCGTACATGAGTAAATTCGTGGATCCCCGGGGACCTCCTCTGGTAATAATGTATACGGGAGCGAACATAAGAAAATTGAAGGCGGTATTGGAGACAAGAACAAAGGATGTCGTCCTGGTTAAAAGGGGAAGAGTTAATTTAAAAAGGCGCTGAAAGCCATTGGCGCCATCGATTTCCGCGGCCTCGTAGATGGTCTTAGGAATATTCTGAAGACCTGCTAGATAATACATCATCCAATAACCGGCGCTTCGCCAGACACTCAACCAGATTATGCACCACAAGGCTTGATCTTGTGAGCCGAAGAAAGGCTGGCCGGGAAGCCCTAGCAGCTTGAGAAAACTATTCGCGAGACCGTAGTAAGGATCAAGCACTACGGCGAATATGACCGCAACAACTGAAAAAGAGATAGCTGTTGGAAGAAAAAAAACCGTTCTGAAAAACTTTGTAAACGCATGGCCTCCATTTAAAAGAAGCGCCATTGTGAGGGATACAATGATGATTAACGGATTAACGAGAATTGAATAAAAAAAGGTAACCTTTACGGAATTCCAAAAAGTAGGATCATGTTTAAAAAGATACGAGTAGTTTTCAAATCCGACAAAACTTCTTCTGCCAGAAAAGCTCGTCTGCATTACACTTTCAAAAAAGGACACTCCTATCGGCCAAACCTTAAAAAGCAATAGGAGAATTAAAGCGGGTAATACAAATAACCATGCCGCTCCACGACTCTTGAACATGATGGCCTGTCCCCTATAGTGCCGGGATAAAGCATAAGCTCATTCCCGGCACCCTTGTATTTATCTATGCAAAATGTTTCAGCCTATTTGAAGCGTTTCAGTTCTCTGTCAATCCTAGCCGCAGCATCCTCGAGAGATTTTTTCGGATCCGCTCCATAGTGTATCGCATTGAAAGTCTCCCGCAGAATTAATTCATACTGGGAATATCCAGGCGTATCAGGCCTCGCCACAGCAGTATTGTTCATTTCATGAAGGAAAAGCTGCCACATAGGATTCGAGAAATCAGCGGGGAGAGCCGCATAGACGTCAGGTCGAGCCGGTGCGATGCCATTGAGTTTGTACCATTTCATCACCGCGTCCTTTCCTGTCATATATTTCACGAAAGCTATCGCCGCTTCCTTATTTGCTGTTTTAGGATTAATGCCTACGTGCCAACTCCCTGTAGGCGTTACAGGAACGCCCCCTGCAAAATACGGAAAGGGAGCCAAGCCATACTGGAGATTAGTGAACTTTGAAAGTCTTGCGATATTCCATTCATTTCCAAGCATCATGGCCGCCTTGCCGGTTCCGAAATACTCTCTGGCTATTGCCGAGTCATTGATCCCCTGAGGACTTACCTTCCACTCGTTAAACAGCTTACCGTAGAAGCTTGCCGCCCGAACAAACTTGTCCGAAGTAATATATCCTTTGGTTTCAAAGCCGTCGGGCGATAAGACCTCAGCGCCAAGCGATTGCATGAGCGGAAACAACAGATATGGTCTATCGATTTGTTCAATGCAAATGCCCCATATCTCGGGCTTCCCATCCTTGTCGATATCGATGGTAAGTTTTTTTGCCAGGTCCACGACCTCTTCCCATGTCATGCGACCTGATATTTTTTCCGAGGGAAATGGAACACCATATTTTTCGAATATCGCTTTATTAAAGAATAAGCCTGCCGACGATGTTCCATACGGAACCGAAACAAACTGGCCATTATAGGTTCCCGTCTTGATCGATGATTTGAACCAGGCATTTTTTTCCGCCGGGCTAAAGTACTCATCGAGAGGCAGCAGATACTTTCTCGCCGCATAGGAGGCCGTATTGGGGCCATCAACGATATACACATCGGGAGTGCCGCCTCCGGAGGCAAGTCTCACCTCGATGGTTTGGAATAATTGACCGAACGGAATTAACTGGATGTCGATTTTTATTCCAGGATTTTTCGCTTGAAATTCGTTGATCAGCGGCATAACCTGGTCCTTCGGCCAGCCCATCCACAACACTTCCAGATTTTGGGCGGTCGTCATGCCGACCGCCAGGAATAAGACCAGGAGCACCACAATAAACCTTTTCATGTCGAACCTCCCAACAATCGAATTAGCTCAACGTTTCCGTATGAGTTTGAATGAAAATCTGCTAGAAGGGAAAAAACTGCGCGAGTACAACACCTTGTCACCCCTATCGTTGTAATGTACCTGCTCGAGAAGAAGGACGGGGCTTCCCGCATCAAGACTCAACTTTGAGGCAAGGCTGTCATCGGAAGTAGTCGCGATCAAATCACATTCCGCGAATGCGATAATAATACCATGGTCTTTCTTGAGATTTTCAAAAATAGACTCATTAAATCCTGATTTTTTTACGGGTTTTTTCAGATATCTACATGGAATCAGATCAATACAGCTTGCCACCGGCTTGCCCGATGCTGTTTTAATAGTTTCAATGAACGTAATCAACTCCCCAGGTTTTATATCGAGTATAATTGCTATTTCCTCATCACATATTTCAGTGTCGATTTTTACAATGATATTGCCTGGGATGTAGCCCCTTTCACGAATAAAGTCGGCGACACCTTTAAGTCGCTCTATGCCGCCTTTAATAATAGGCGCGCTATGGGTGACAAAAGTACCGATACCCTTACGCCGATAAAGGAAGCCTTCATTTTCAAGGAGTGTAATTGCTTCACGCAGAGAATTTCTGCTTACACCAAGCATCCCCGCCAGTTCCGGCTCGGAGGGCAAGCGATCACCAGGCTTATACCTTCCGTCAACAACCCTATCAAGTAAGTTTTTTCTGATTTGATCAATTATTGAAGGGTTGCGTAGGCTGCTAAATGAATTATCGCTCATACCTTAGCCTTTTCCCAATTAACGATACTCATCACTTGCTGTTGGACATCCAACAAGAGTCTAATGCTTAATTATTGATTCGTCAAGGAAAAATTTTAATAGATTATTGCTTATGACTCTGTTCCGGATAAAGTCGGTGCTATACTAAAAAGCTATCACAAATCCTTGTATATTAACGAGAAACATATATAGAAGACCTCTGGAATGCTTTATCCTGGAACTGATGATCATATCCGCAGTAACTACGCATTTGAACCATCCCACATAACCTGGCCCATCCTGACGCCTATCGCAGAGCTATGATGCATTGAGCATCAGCCGATTTCATCTCCACCGAATAAATCATTCAAATATATTTGTTGAGGAAAAATCACATCAATGAAATCGAAACCTATTAGAATCAAGTTGGCGGATCTTGAGAAAAGATAATGATATCAAAAGGTCTTCATTGGTAAGAGTATTTAATACAATAAAAATCTAGTGTACGTCAAAATCATTTGAGTATCAGTAATAGCATGAGTACTATTACAGTAAATTAAGTATATGTAAATTATTCAAAAAAAGTTAATACACGATTTCCTTGTTTTTTGACTTCCTTTGAATCGTTATATGCGTAGCTGATTTTAGTTGACAGCGCACATCTTTGATGAGACTCTCAACTAGGAGGATTTTATGAAGAAGATTGTCTTCTTAGTGTTATCAGCGTTTATCCTGCTTTTTATTGGTTGTACCACAGATAAGGATTTAAATTCTTCCAGTGAAAAGTCAACAACCGCGAAACTACAAGACCTAGTAACTATTAAACCAGATGTTATAGTTGTTGGAGGCGGCTTAGCGGGTTGTACGGCGGCTTTACGAGCCTCCGAATTAGGCGCAAGAGTAGTACTTTTTGAGCAAAGTGACAAACTAGGCGGTTCAGCCAATACTGCCGGTGGTTCAATTAGCGGCGCAGGTTTTAAAATGCAAAAAGAAGCAGGTATAGAAGATAGTCCTGACAAGTTTTATAATGACTTTATCACCATGGGTGGTGGAGAAAAAAACTTGAACAAAGTAATTGCTCGAAAGCATGCCGAGGAATCGGGCAATGCAATAGATTGGCTTCAGGATTATGTGGGTGTCAAGTTTAATGGCAAGGTGGATAGTGGCGGGTATCTTACCATGAATACCAATAGAGTCACGTATACCGCAGGAGGAGCGGCATCGGGAGGAGCCAGGTATTTTCTTGAGGCAATATATTCGAAATTGGATGAATTTGTTAAGAAAGGAACCACGCAGTTATTTGTTAATTCCAAAGTAGAAAGTTTGTTATTTAATAAGAACAAAGATGTTATTGGTGTCGTAATGAATGGAAAGGAATATAAGGCGCCTTCTGTTATTATTGCAACCGGTGGATATGGGTATAGCGAAAAATGGCTCAAGGAATTTAACTTCACCAACATAACTTCTAATGACCCTAACACTGCTATAGGCTCTGGGTATGATTTTGCCAGGTCCGCTGGAGCCGCATTGGATAATATGGATTATTGTTCTTGTTATGGCGGATCAGTTCCTGTAAGTGGCTTCCAGGCCTCACTAAGATGCAATATCAACTATAATGGAGCCATATGGGTAAATACATCCGGAGAAAGGCTGTTTAATGAACCGGTCGCCTCATCCATGGATAAAAGGACTGTTTGGAGAACTACCGATCAAAATATAGTCTACATTATAGTATCCGAGAAAATGATATCCGATGATAAGCCCCTTTTCTCTGGAATGATGAGCAATTCAAAACCATTTGATAACAAAGAAAAACTAAACGAGTTGCTTTCCGAAGGAAAGTATGCTTTTAAAGCAGATACGATTAGCGAGTTATCAAAAATGATCAATACAAAAAATCTTGTCAATACTGTTACAAAATACAATAGTGATATAGCATCGGGAAAAGACACGGTGTTTGGAAGAACCAAGAATTTATTAACTTTTGACAAGGGGCCTTATTATGCCATTTATACAGTGCCTTATCTAATGATGACCGCTGGTGGACCTAGGATTAATGCTGACGGACAATTGATGAGAGCTGATGGGTCTAAGGTAGGCAACTGCTATTTAGCTGGTGAAATCATCGGTTCAGCAAATGTCGCCGGCCATAATACAATAGGAGGTATTGGTCACAGCTTATGTACAACTTGGGGACGAATATCTGCCGAAAGCGCGGTTAAAAATTCCTTGGTTTTAAAGAAATAGTACAAAACCAATATTACTATCAATCGTTTTTGAATATTTTAGTTTCGTTAGTTTCATATCTTTTACATGAAACTAACGAAACTTTATTTGTAATCTGCCACTAGAATCATCATGTTTTGTATTAATCTTATGCTTTTTTAGATTTACTCACCTCGTCCTTGATGTATATCAATGATTTCATTAAAGCGTACATATCGAGTCTGTTATCTTTAATGCCGAAGGAATCATGGGCATTGCGAAATAACGAAAACAGCTGATTGTAGATCATTGTCTTTTCTGGATCAGGCGAATAACTAACTCCAGATACCCTCGTCATCGCCTTAATTGCTGAGGAGAAATCAGAATATCCTCCCGCTTCCCTACCTGCCGCGACAGCCGCTGATATTGCGCTACCTAAAGCGGCGGTTTCTTTTGATTCTGAGACTTCCATTTTTCTGCCCAAGACATCGGCGTATATTTGCATTACAAGAGGACTTTTATAGGCTATCCCACCACAATTGATTATCCTGTCGATTCCAAACCCTGATTTTTCGAAATGCTCAACAATAGTTCTCGCGCCAAAGGCGGTACCTTCTATCAGGGCCCTATAAATTTCGGCCTGCGACGTATGAAGTGTTAATCCAATAACGATCCCTGTAAGTCGCTGGTCCATAAGAATGGTCCTATTACCATTAAACCAGTCCAACGACAACAATCCCGAAACGCCTGGATAAATTTTCGAGGCATCGGTCTGAAGCTTTTCATACATGTTACTATTGGAATTATTCAATGAACAAGATGATTTATCGGATATTATCGAAGAATACCATTTAAATATATCACCTACCGCAGATTGGCCCGCTTCCAGGCCGTAATAACCGGGCAAAATAGAATTAGGTATTATTCCAGCTAAGCCCGCAACGTCTGAAAGACCTGATCGAAGAGGTGATATCATCATATCACAAGCGGAGGTACCGATATTTCGTACAAGAATATTGGGCGCAATTCCTGCGCCAACAGCGCCAAGATGTGCATCCAAACCACCAACAGCTACTGCGATGCCCGTTTTCAATCCGAGCCTATCGGCCCAGTCCGAGCATAAGTGGCCTGCCTTTTCACCAATAGGGAAGGTTTCGCGCCCTAGTGTTTCGCCAATCCTGGCCAGCTCTGGATGCAATAGAGAGAGAAATTCTCGATCAGGCCATCCATCCCAATCAGGATGGAACATAGCCTTATGTCCGGCCGAACAAATACCTCTCTTAATTTTTCCCGGCGTGGTATCTCCCGCCAGCAATGCTGGAATCCAGTCGCACATTTCCACCCAGGACCACGCCGATGAGGAAACTTCTGCTGTGGTATGTACGCAGTGTAGAATCTTCGACCAAAACCATTCGCTTGAATAATTTCCACCAGTCTTATATAGATAGGACGGCCTGATTTTACGAGCGAGTGTTGTTATCGCTTGAGCTTCGTCGATAGAGGAGTGATCCTTCCAAAGCCATACGTACGCATTCGGCTCATCCTTGAATCGTTCAT
>Ga0334887_1005176_pt1 | contig 11088 bp, 12 predicted proteins | sample GraSluR1_MG_10_FD_207217 | JGI IMG/M metagenome (GOLD analysis project Ga0334887, IMG submission 207217) | Sludge microbial communities from methane-producing bioreactor in Wageningen University, Netherlands - Granular Sludge_18_07-R1 | ecosystem: Engineered > Bioreactor > Anaerobic >...
CCTCTCTCATTCAGATTCTCAGTCAGCTCAAAAATGATCAGGGACAAATCACCATTCCAGGCTTTTACCAAGATGTCCAAGAACCAGAACCTTGGGAACGAGAGCAAATGGCACAACTTCCTTTTCAGGAAGAAAGCATAAAAAAAGAGCTGGGTATTCGTGCTTTTCAGCAGGAAATGGACTACACTCCCCTGGAAAGTATGACCGTTCGACCTACTTTTGACATCTGTGGAATATGGGGAGGGTATACCGGATCTGGCTCAAAAACCATTATTCCTGCCCGCTGTAGCGCAAAATTTAGTTTTCGTCTGGTTCCTAATCAAACCCCTTCGAAGATAGCTACTCTTCTTTTAGAACATCTCAAATCCATAGTTCCTCCCGATATCGATTATCGTGTCGAGGTTCTTCCCGGAATCGAACCGATTATAACTGATCCTCACAAGCCGATCTTTACTGCTTTTAACCAAGCTATCAAGAATCATTTTGGTCGTTCTCCGGTTCTCATCCGAGGCGGTGGTTCGGTAGGGGTGGCCAATTTATTTAAAAGATATCTCGTTCCCGATTCGATCTGTATGAATGGTTGGGGAAGCCCTGACGATGGAGTTCATTCACCCAATGAGCATTTTTCTATAAATGACTTTTTCCGTGGGATTCACTCCATCATCGATTTCCTTTATGAATTTTAAAAATCTAGCCAGTAAATCCAGTATATTAATAATATCTCAAATCTGACACCCTGAAGATTCACTTTATAATTCGAAGGTGTTCCTTTAATCTGTCATCCTGAGGCTTTGTATTCAGAAGCCGTGAGGATCCCATCTACACCTCCGTCATCCTGAGGCTTTGTATTCAGAAGCCGTGAGGATCCCATCTACACCTCCGTCATCCTGAGGCTTCGTATTTAGAAGCCGTGAGGATCCCATCTACACCTCCGTCATCCTGAGGCTTTGTATTCAGAAGCCGTGAGGATCTCGTCTTTTAGGTTCTTTATCCTGTATATCCTTTAATGAATAATAAGTAAAACATTAAATAATAAAATCTAGGAAAAAACTTGTGTCTTTAGACAAAGGGAGATTGGGAAGGATTTTGATTCTTACCTAGGCTTTTGAAATCCTCCTTTTTCCCCCTTTACCAAAAGGGGAGACCTATATGTCGCTACTTATTACCAAAGCTATACTTTGATTCACCAAGCCCGGGATCGTAAGGAGCTCTTCTTCCCGGGCAATTTTTTCTGGGACAAAGTTGACAACTTTCAAATTTGCTATTGGTTGGGAAAATAACCCCGGAAACCGATTTAATTGGAACCATCAAAAAACTATCGGTTAATGTAACTCCGATAAGTTTTTTAGGATCTCCAAATAGCGAAAAAAGTGCTACTTGTTCCTTCATCGGCCAATCCTCCAAAGATCCCGGATTCATGGTCGAGGTCATCCCCAACCGGTAGCGATCTTCGAGTTCGCTCTGAACTGCTTGATAAGCTTGCAAGGCAGCTTGCTCTTTAATGGAGTCCACCCAAAACTGCTCCATCATATCGGTTATTATCAATGACCATTCTTCAAGCTCCATTCCACAGGTTACAATAAAAGGAAATGCTCGATGAACTTCGTCCAGGTTTACCCGAAGCACTCGGCTAGTAAATTTCGTTTGGTCTATAATTACGGTATTTTCAGTTTTTTCATCAATAGTTGAAAGTTTATATATTGCTTTTCGGCTTCGGCGATTAACTGGTCAATTCGTTTTGAATCGTCGCTTCCCTCTTCAATATGATACGTTTCGAATAGGGTACCTCGATCCACATTAAAGGGTATATTTTCCAATATTCGTTGCTCCATGTGCAACTCTCCTTTATTAGCTAAAATAATCTTCATTTTTTAGTTCTCAAATTTCGGTTCCAATGATTGGTTCATATTATAGCGTATCCTTCTCCAAATGCTCTTTTGGATACAAACTAATTGCGCTCCTCCATTCTTTTAAATATTTTTTTTAAAGGCTTGATTCAGTTTCTCACGACACATAAGCCACCGGAAGCTCTCCCCAGTTGGTGGTAAAGCAGGGAGAAAGCCTTTCCCGACGCATTGCCCAGGGTTGTGCCAGTCCTACTGCTCCAAAATGGACCACCTCCCGCCCCCATCGGTCGTTGATTTTGTCGATCGCCTGTAGCAACCGCTGCTCTTTCCGTTCCAAGAAAGAAACAAAAAGGTTTCCTTGGATCAATTTTTCATTACAAAGTTCAGGAAGAATAACCCCGGCTTTTCGGTAGGCGTATCCCGAACGATAAATTCGGGGCAGGATTGCCTGTATTGTTCGAATAAAAGCCACTGTGGAATTGGTAGCCTCTGGGAATCTGGCGGTAGCAATATTGGCATATTGAGGACCGGGGCGAAAAGGACTGGTCATGATGAATATGCTTATGGTCTTAGCAGCCAATCCTTCTCGGCGTAATCTCCAGGCAGCTAAAGTTGCATAGTCACACAAAGCTTCTTCCAATTCCTCCCGGACTTCGACCACTTTCCCAAAACCTCGGGATACGACCATCTGCTTCCGGGTCGGTCGTTTTTCTTGCAGCGGCAGACAGGGAATGCCTTTAAGTTCCATTTGGGTTCGAAGCCCATCCACCGTCATGTGTTTTTGGACCCATCTTTCTGGAAGATGAGTGAAATCAAGAGCGGTAGAAATTCCCCAGCGGTGGAGAAGTTTGGTATACTGCCATCCGATACCCCAGACATCTTCAACCGGAAACTTTTCCAAAATGGCTTTTTCGTTACCCCGAATATCATATACCCCATCGGGGAGTTTCTTGGCCACCTTGGTTGCTACCTTGGAAAGAGTTTTAGTGCCGGCAATTCCTACCGACATCGGAATACCTACTTCTCTTTTTACCGATTCCCGGATGGTTCTCCCGTAATGGGTTAGATCAAGATCGGCAAATTCCGATAAACTCAGGAAGGCTTCGTCAATGGAATAAACCTCATAGTGCATGACAAAGCGGGCCATGGTTTCCATCACCCGTTCGGAGAGATCAGCGTAAAGAGTATAATTGGAAGAGAAAACCGCAATACCATGTTTTTTGATTAGAGGTTGAATTTTAAAAAGCGGCACTCCCAGGTCAATTCCCATTGCTTTTGCTTCCGCTGAAGCTGCCACCACCATGGTATCATTGTTGGAAAGAACCACAATTGGGCATCCATCAAGGTCCGGTCGCATGGCTCGTTCGCACGAGGCATAAAAAGAATTACAATCAGCCAAGGCCACAATGGTCTTCATGATTTTACCTTGGAAAGTGAATAATGGCAGTCACCACACCGACCACCCGGGCTTCTCCCCCGATGGCAAGCAATAGCTTTCCATACTTTTCTTTTACCCGTGACAATCGTAATACTCCTTCTGCTGCCACTACCACCAGAGCGTTGTCTCCGGGTTGAATTGACCGGTCAACCACCAGGATGTCACCCGAGCAAATACCAAGGTTCTTGCTGTCTTCTCCTTTCGCCCGTAAAAGAAAAGTGGCGGCTGGGTGTCGGATAAGCAGGGCATTCAAATCCAGGCGTTTCTCGGCAAACTGTTCCGATGGATTGGCAAAACCGGTAAATCTCAAGGCAAATCGCCTCTCCTTTTGTTGCGTTATATCAATTTTATAATTTTATATTTACTGTACTCAATAATTTAACTGGTGCGTTGGTGTTTTGTCAAGAGATATGAGTTGTGTTTACGCAATTTTTTTTGTAAAATAATAATGCTATGAAATTTAACTTATGGTTATCGGAAAAGCTAAAAGAATTGAGATTGACTCAGAGGAAGCTGGCCGAACAAGCTGGTGTTTCTCCTGCAACGGTGTCTCGCTGGCTGAGTGGAGAATTTGAACCAGATTTAGCCAACCTCCGGAAGATTAACCAGGTATTGGGAGTCCCAGAGCGTGAGCTCTTCTTACAGTTGGGTTTGGTTGGGAAAGATTTCTTTATCCTTGATGAGGGCGAAGTTATCGTACCAGTACTGGGAAACTCGATTCCCTGTGGGAAACCTGGCGGTGAGCTGGAAGAATGTATCGAAGGGTACGAGGTTTTTAAAAGGAGCCTTCTCCCTTTCCCGGTGTCGGATTCATCTCTGGATGGAATCCGATCTTACCTCATTCATGCCAAAGGAGATAGTATGCAGGGCGATGGTATCCGCAATGGTGATCGAGTCCTTTTTTCTCCCGACTTGGAAGCCTGCAGCGGTGATATAGTCATTGCTTATATTGAGGATGAAGGCTTCACTATCAAGAGAATTTTTTTTCAAAATAGTACCGTTATTCTGCAAGCCTCTAATCCAGCTTTCCCCCCTATCGTTGTTCAACCAGGAATTCAAGAAATCCGGATTATTGGGAAAGTAATCATGCATATTGGGTTTCATTGAACAATGTTTTTATCTTTAAAAAATCCTCAAATAATCTCTGAACAAATAGCAAAAAGATAAAAAAACCATATAATAATTGAAAGGTTTTCTCTGTCTCTATAAATCCCCCATGCCAGTTGTGTGGTACCAGATGAGGGTGAAAATCCAAGGGTTCGACATGCCATGGAATGTCGATCCAATAATCGGGCGCAATAAATTACGCCCTTACAAATTTATATTTTTTGTAGGAGCTTGATTTATCAAGTCCGTGGGTTTTTTCAGGATAGGATAGACCCTCATGCTGCTTAGCAGCACCAGATGAAAAGTGAAAAATGTATGCGCCGATCAATTTCCCTCTTTAGAAAAGGGGGTTAGGGGGATTTGAGTTTTTTCCTGTTCCGTCATTGCGAGGAATCCAACCGTTCTTTGGTTGGATGACGTGGCAATCTCATCCACCCGCCCCGTCATTGCGAGGAGCGTTTTATGCGACGTGGCAATCTCATTTTTTGTTTTTTTCTTCACAAAACTTTAAAAGACGAGATCCTCACGGCTTCAAAAAACGAAGCCTCAGGATGACGCCTGTGGCGTCGGATGATATCCTCACGCGGGAAGGCACCGCTCAGGATGACGAATTAAAGGCACACCCCCCTAACCCCCCTCAATGGGGGAACTTGTTGGATGGGATTTTCCAGATAGAATTCGATCTTTCATTAAACCAATGGAATAGGTAAAATAATTTCCAGATCCAGTGAAAACAATATTTAAAAACAGTATCACTCGAGGAGGCTTAATAGCATGAATACAAAACTGATTTTTTTGATCGGCATCATAACAGTACTCATTTTAGGAACATCGGCTTTTGGTTCAGAGAATTTCTCATACAACTGGTGGAAAGTGACTTTCAAAAGCCCGGTCGAGTTCTCCCAGCCTGTTGAAGTTGGCTTGGATGCGGTTTCATTGTTGAATCCTCCTAACGTCGACTTCAAAACTGTACAGATTGAAATAACTTTGGTAGCTGTGCCAAAAAACATGAAAGAAGACCTGGGGAATACCGATGAAGATGTTATTGAGTATGTAAAAGCTGTCTTTTTGGGAACCACCGAACCACCTCTTGAAACTATGGATCGTTCATTTCTGGAAAACACTATTACTGGTCAAGTTTTGGACATGGCAATTCCTCATGATGGACTGATGGAGTTCTATTTAGTACCTCTTTCCAACGGTGATTCTTTAGCTATAGCTTTCCGGTGGAATCTCTCGATTCAAAGAGAAGAGGTGGAAAAAATTATCTCCATGGTATCCAGTACTCTTAAAGAAATCCCTAAAGAATAATTTCTCAATTCTATTAAATTTCTCTCATAAGTGTATAAATAATCGCATTCATCGGATATTATTTTATTAAGAGGTTTATAAAAAGAGGAGGATAAACCATGAGGCGAAAAGGAATTAACATTGCAGCATTAAGCATTGTAATTGGAATACTATTAATAGGAGTTGTTTATGCCGAAGACCAGATTCAAGAAACTGATAATTTCAAGTTTTTAGTACCGGATACTTGGCAATTTATCGTTTATGAAAACGGTGCAGTTCAAATTTACAACCGCATGGCAACCTACATGGTGGAGTTAAAAAAAGAGGGATACAATCTCAACGATGCTGACTGGAAAAGCTCCATGAAAATTTTTGTTGAACAATACAAAGGGTCAGATCCGGTTGTGGTTGAAATGTTAGGGTTCCAATTCCTCAAAACTACCTTTGATTATTCGGGAACTCATCAATCTCTCTATACGACTCTATTAAATGGCGAGAAAATCTCAATCGGTATAATGGGCCCAGAACATGAAACCGATGAAAAGATTCAAGCAATTTTAAAATCTATCGAAATCAAAAAAGAAGCTGCTGCAGAATAAAAAAGTTTATTCTTTTCCGAGCCTGGCTTTAATAAAAAGCCAGGCTTTTTTTGTGGTAATTTTTCGCAAAATTTATAGGCTATTTTTTAAATTTAGTAATGGTTTAAACGCTGTCATTTTAAGGCTTTGCCCATTTTCTTTTCTAGCGGGAAAGTCATTTTATTATTTCCTCTCCCTTGGTGGAAAAGGATTAAAGTGAGGGGGTAATTATTCTCATTCTCATCTGGTGTCATACCGTGGCATGAAGGCTTATCTCCTAAAACAATTTTTTAAGATGATTTTAGTTCTTCTTCTACCTTCAAATCCAGCTTACCCGCCGATCTTTGTTCCAACTAAAAGCCCCGATATCCAGATCGTGGGTAAGGTAATTATGCATATTAGATATCACTGAGCAATTAATAATATAATTTTTAAAATTCAACGGTATTAAAATGAACCTTACTAGAACTCTTGTACTGTGTTATTATAAAAATGGAAAGTATCTAACCGTCTTTGTATTAAATACTATGAGATAATCACTAACCAGGCATTATAATTTTTATTTCATCACTGTCACCTGGGGAGGACTGAAGTTGAGAATTACCTATCTGTTTCATGATATTTTTGACATCGTTAAAAGTATTATCCCAGTGGTCTCCGTATTGGTTTTTTTCCAAGTAGTAGTGTTAAGACAACCCTTAGCTCACCCTAAGACTTTTTTTTCTGGTATCGTACTTGCCATTGTCGGTCTCTTCCTCTTTCTTAAGGGAGTTACCATGAGTCTAATTCCACTTGGTGAATCGGTAGGTCAAAACATTGTGACCTTGGACAATAAATTATTAATCTCAATCTTTGCATTTGTGGTTGGCTACGGGGCAACCCTGGTAGAACCAGCATTACGTACTCTGGTCTTAGAAGTGGAAGAGGTATCAGTAGGAGCTATTCCAGAAAAAGTCCTTTTGCATACTATTGCTATCGGATTTGGCTTGGGAGTAACCCTAGGTATTATTAAAATTGTTAGCAATATACCAACTGTTAAAATTGTAATCCCCCTTTTATTATTTGCTTTGTACCTGGCTTATTTAGCTCCCGAAAAAATGGTTGGTATCGCATTCGACTGCGCCAGTGCCACCACCGGACCGGTAAATATTCCCATCAACGTTGCCCTTGCTCTTGGCTTATCCCGAGTAGTTGAAGGAAGCGACCCACTACTCAATGGTTTTGGAATTGTCGGTTTGAGTTCCCTGGGAACCATTATTGCGGTTTTGATGCTTGGAATTATTACTAAAGCATGAAATGAGGTGTCATAATGGATGTCATCGCCATATTTGCTGTGGTTGAGCGAGGCAAAGCCGACCACCTGGTAGAAAAGGCTAAAAAAGCTGGAGCTAAAGGCGCCACTATACTTTATGGTCGAGGAACCACTGCCGAAAATGATATAAAGCATTTTTTAAGTTTCCATGTGGAATCCTCAAAAGAAGTTATTATCATATTAGCCGAAAAAGAGCATGTTGAAGCTATTCAAAAAGCACTGATCGAAGCCGGAAGGCTTGATGAACCCGGTACTGGAATCCTTTTTAGCGTTCCTGTTCTCCATCTTACCGGCTTAAAACACCTGGGACTTCCTTAGATCGGTCTCAAGCCGCTACCGTTGATATAGTAAAAAATATAAAAATATCCCTCCAAATTTCCATAATCACTCTTTTCATTTTTTTCTTCCCTGGTGGAAGAGGATTAAGGTGAGGTGGATACTCAATATATCCCTCAATACCTAATTTTAAAGCAATTAACCTGGATTTGAATCTCAGTTTACACCCTCATCCTCACCTTCTCCCATCAAGGGAGAAGGAACTATAGTGATACGTCTTTCTAAGCCCACGCTTATTGAGGGCGTGAGTATCTCATCCTTTAATTATTTTATAAAAATTTTCTAAATGAGATTGCCACGTCATCTAACCAAAAAACGGTTAGACTCCTCGCAATGACGGATTTGGAATGGACTTGATAAATCAAGCCCCTACAAAAGATTATAAAATGTTGGGGTGCAATTTATTGTGCCCGATCTTCATATAATGTAGCGACATGCCATGGCATGTCGAATCCTTGGTTTTCATCTTCATCTGGCGTCATACTATAGCATGAAGGTCCACATTCATTAAAACAAAATTTTTTTAGAGCGGTTTTTCGCTACCAGGCAATTATGTTAATTATGCTTTCTACCCCTTAACTGCTCCGGATAGTAAACCACCGACGATATATTTTTGGAAAATCAAAGCAATTATAACCGGTGGAATTGCTGCTAATATTCCACCAGTAGCCATCATCCCAAAATCAATTGAATGGCGGCCGGAAAATTCAGCAATCGATATGGGAATGGTTTTTGATACAACCGATGAAGTCATAATTAATGCCATAAAAAACTCTTCCCAAGACATTAAAAATGCCAAAAGGAGAGTAGCTACAATCCCTGGCGCTGAAAGAGGAATCATAATTCGAAATAACATACCTAAATAAGTGCATCCATCAATTTTAGCTGCATCTTCCAAATCCCGTGGAATACTATCAAAATAAGTTCGCATTATCCAAATCACAAAAGGAGTGATGATAGCAGAATAAACCAGTATTAAAGCTGTTTTCGTATCGAGCAAATTATATCGACTAAATATTTGATAAATAGGGATAATGATGGCCACTGGAGGAAGCATGTATGAAAAGAGAAGTACAAATAAAATTTTATCTTTCCCAGGAAATCTGAGTCGTGAAAAAGCATAAGCCGAGAGCGAGCCAATTGAAACACAAATAATGGTAACTGCAGAAGCTACCACAAAACTATTCATCATTGTTTTCCGGAATTCACTTTCAGAACCCTGGGAAAAAAGTATCTTTGAATATCTTTCAAAGGATATGTTTTCCGGTATCCATTGCAGTGGAATTTTTAGCAAATCTTTTAAATCAGCAACACTTGATATCAACAACCAAACTAAGGGTGCTAATAAGCCTGCTACTAAGATAATTGACCCAACGGTGATACCAATTGTTCGGTATATTTTATACTTTTTAACAATCATTTATTCACTCCTGAATAAAATCCGTTTAAAAGAATTATAAAATACTCTTTTTTTTAATATTCGATATGTTTCCCGATGTTGATGGTATAAATATAAGCCAAAAGAGCCACTATTAAAGTAATGAGATAAGCCAAGGCAGAACCACGACCAAAATTTAAAAATTTAAAAGCTTCTTGGTAGGTCATAAAGGAAATAACTTTGGTTGCATTGGCAGGTCCACCCGAAGTCATAATATATACGATATCGAAAACTCGAAAGGCATCTAAGGTACGCATTACCAAAACTACAGTTAGCGTAGGTTTTAATAGAGGCAAGGTAATGGAAAAAAGGCTTCTCCACCAACTCGCCCCATCAACAGTAGCAGCTTCATACATTTCTCGAGGTATGGTTTGCAATCCTGCCAAAAGCAACAGGGCAACTAATGGTGTAATCTTCCATACATCAGCTACAATAACGCAATGCATAGCACTCCACGGACGAGTTAACCAACCTCGGTAAGAATCAATTAAACCAATTTGTTTGAGTAGAGCATTAAACGCTCCATAATTAGCATTAAATATCCATTTCCACATAATAGCATCAACGGTAATCGGAAGTGCCCATGGAACCAACAATAAACTGCGGAGAATCCCTCGTGCCCAAAATTTTTGGTTTAGAAGAAGAGCAATTAAAAAACCAATTACCATTTCAATGGCAATAGATACTACGGTAAAATATGCAGTGCGGTTAATTGAGGCCCAAAATCCGCTGCTTTTCAATATATCAATATAATTTTTAAAACCAATAAAGGGCATTCCCTGGGCTTTTCGAGTTAAGTCAACCTGATGAAGACTGGTATAGAAAGCCATCACCATTGGATAAAAAATAATAATTCCAATAAAAATAAAAGCAGGAATGATTAATAGCCAGGCAAATCTGACTTCTCTTCGGTTGTACTGGTTTGATTTCATAGTTAATTCAATCTACAACCTAAACAGCAGGAGTATTAATCCCTGCTGTTTAGGTTGCATTCAATAGACTAATATCTTTCTTGAATTTCTTTCATCCGTGCAACAGCATCATCAAGTGCCTGCTGAGGAATCTTAGCTCCAGTAATAGCTGATTGCAACTCTTCTCCTAACAATTGGGAAAATTGCGAATACCAAGGAAGTTGTGGCCGATCAAACACATACTGAATTTGTTCCTTTGCAATAGGGATAGCTTTGGGTTGAAGAGCGATTAACTCTGGATCATCATAGAGGGATATCCAAATGGGAAGAGCGTTGGCACTGTATTTTTTCTGTATATCACGACTGCATAAGAAACTTATATAATCCCATGCTACATCTGGATTTTTGCAGGTATTCACTATGCTCAAACCCATCCCACCATTACAGGAAGCACTCTTGTTCCCATCGGGAAAACCGGGTATTAATGCTATTTCAGAATCTCCGGCAATTTGTGACTCTTGTGGATCATTTGATAAATTATACATATAAATCCAGTTCAGACCAAAAGCTGCCTGACCGGAAGAATAGATTCGCCGTACCTCTTCGTTAAAACTTTCAATTGAAGCTGGATTATAAATTCCAGCTTTTAAATTATCCACCATATAGCTCAAGGCATCCAGGCCTTTTCCTTGGTTTAAAATCGGCAAACCATTTTCATCAAAGGCTTTCCCACCCATGGCATTTAAATAGGTCAAATACTGAACAACTACTACCTCTCCTTGCCCCCAGGAATCAATAATTGGATATTCGATGATTCCATTGGCTTTCATT
>Ga0334887_1005177_pt1 | contig 11087 bp, 8 predicted proteins | sample GraSluR1_MG_10_FD_207217 | JGI IMG/M metagenome (GOLD analysis project Ga0334887, IMG submission 207217) | Sludge microbial communities from methane-producing bioreactor in Wageningen University, Netherlands - Granular Sludge_18_07-R1 | ecosystem: Engineered > Bioreactor > Anaerobic >...
CCGCGGCGGCGATGCCGGTGATCAGGTCACCGTCTCTGTTCTTCTCCAACCATGCCTGGTAGATCGCGGTCTGCTCCGGCCCATTGTTCGAGCCGTTGAACAGAACCAGTCCCTCGCCGCGACCCGCCTCACGCAGTGAGCGGGCGATGTACTCCTGCGTCTTGGTCGAGTCGGTGAAGATGATGGCCTTCTCGGGAGCACCCAGTTCACGCAGCCGCTCGAAGCCGAGGTCGAGCGCCTCACCGAGCTTGACCGCCTTCTGGTTCTCGGTGATCGAACGAGCCAGATCCGCGTACTCGCGCAGCTCCGCAACCTCGGCACGCATCGCCTCCAGCAACGACTCGTCCAGCGGCAACGACGACGCACGGGTACCGGTGTCCGTGCCGTCGATCTCGTCGGCCTCCTCCAGTTCCTCGCTGGTGATCTCGTCGTCGACAGCGAAGTCTGCTGCCACGAGGCCACCACGGCCGTCGCGGCGCTGCCCAGCGGCAACCTCATCGGCCAGGCGGTTGGCGATGTTCTCCAGCGTGCTCGCGACCGCGTAGGTCGACGAGCCGAGACGCTTGCGGATGATCAGAGCAGAGAGGTGACGCTGACTCCCCGCGAAGGCGAACAGCTCGTCGCGCTGCAGGTAGTCGTTCACCAAGTCATAGAGCCGCGCCTCGTCCGCCGACGGGGTGAACTCGACCGTCAGCGGCAGGCGCTTCGTGAAGTGGATGTACTTGTCCGCATCGCGTCGCAGCGTGCGCTTCGAGACGGTGGCGACACGCTCCACCAGATCGTCATCGCCACCGAGGTCGCGATTCTTGACGTACCGCTCCCGGAAGGCATCGAGTGAATAGAAGTAGCCAGGGTCGAAGATCGAGACCAGTCCGTACAGCTCCTCGAGCTTGTTCTGCAGCGGCGTCGCCGTCAGCAGCACCGTCTTGTGCGCACCGCCAACGATATGCGCGACTGCCTCGGCAGCCTTTGTCTTGCCTGTCCAGTAGTTGCGTAGCCGGTGTGCCTCGTCCGCAACCACCAGATCCCAAGCCTTCAGAAGCGACGTCTCGTGCCGGAGCGCGAACTCATACGAGCAGATCAACACCTGCGCCGAACGACCGCTCGCAGCAGCAAGCAGCGAGTCCTTCGACTTCGGGTCGAGGATGGCGGACGAGATCAGGAACTTCTCGTCCAGCTCCTGCTGCCACTGCTGCCGAAGGCTCGACGGGGCGACGATCAGAATGCTGCGGCGGCGCTCGGCCCAGTACTGCGAGATGACTATGCCAGCCTCGATCGTCTTGCCGAGGCCGACCTCGTCAGCCAGGATCACGCCCGGCAGGAACGGCGTCTGCAGTGCGAACAAGGCAGCATCGATCTGATGCGGCTTCGGCTCTACCTGCGCATCGAAGAGTGACCCAGCGATCTTGCCGACGTGATCGTTCGCGTAGCTGCGCTGCAGCTCGTGCGCGTAGTACTTCGCCTGGTAGTCCGTGAGTGGGGAGGTCATCGGCACCCCCTCCGAGCAGAGCAACGCGAGCGCAACAAAGCCGCGGCGGCCTGGCGGCCGTCGCGGCGGGCTGATCGTGCCGCTCTGCGCTTCATCGGGTCGTTCTCCTCCGCGCCGAGGGCGCGTCTTCAGTTGTGCTAATAGTGCCAGTGCCGCGTCCTACGCTACCGACGACCTCCGACACTGCTACGGTGCCGCGCCGCTGGGACTTTCGACCGGCAGAACTGGCCTACTTTCCGACCGGCGCCGACAACGGGTCGTGCTGTCTGTCGCAGGCGGGAGCCGGACGGCTCGACCGGGACGCTGCGCTCTGCCTTCTATTCTCCCCTGATCATTCTTGATAGCGGCAGCTGGCGCTTCGGTGTTGATAGTAGCGGACATCTGGAGATACGCGTGTCGACTCTGTCGCGCTCGACGGCTCTCCTACTTCCGCTCTCCGGTCGCGCCTGTCGTGTGCTGGGTGGTCAGCTCGTTGCTGCTGGCGGCGGTCCGACGGCGATTCCCCGCAGGTTCGTCCACGCCGTCTGCCATGGCCAGCGGTGGGCAGACCCATGACCATGCGCCGCCCGGTGGCCGCGAGGCGGGCGGGCGTCGCGATGATCTGCCGGAGAGCGGTGGTCATACTGGCCGTACCGGTCCCGGCTGCGACGGCCGCGACTGTCGACGGCGGTTGAAGACTGGTCGGTAACGGCGCTCGAAAAGTGAACACTCTGTCAACGATTGGAGTGTGATCACTGTGGAGGATTGGGCGTTGATCAGGAGGCTGTCGGCGGAGGGTGTGCCGAAGGCCAGGATCGCTGCGAGGTTGGGGATCTCGCGCACGACGGTGGTGAAGGCGGTCGCCTCTGATGGGCCGCCGCAGTATGAGCGCAGGGCGGGCCCGACCTCGTTCACCCCGTTCGAGGAGCGGGTGCGGGAGTTGCTCGCCGAGACCCCGGACATGCCCGCGACGGTGGTCGCCGAACGGGTGGGGTGGACCGGCTCGATTCGCTGGTTCCGTGACAACGTGAACCGGCTGCGGGTCGAGCAGCGCCGGCCCGATCCGGCTGACCGGTTGTCCTGGTCGCCGGGAGATGCGGCCCAGTGCGACCTGTGGTTCCCGCCGAAGAAGATCCCGCTTGAGGACGGGACATCCACCCTGTTGCCGGTGTTGGTGATCACTGTGGCGTACTCCAGGTTCATCTGCGCCCGGATGATCCCGACTCGCAAGACCGAGGACTTGTTGCTGGGCACCTGGGAACTGGTCCAGCAGCTGGGTCGGGTCCCGCGCCGGCTGATCTGGGACAACGAGGCCGGCATCGGCCGTGGCAACCGGCGGGCCCAGGGCGTGGACGAGTTCGCCGGCATGCTCGCGACCAGGGTCGTGCAGCTCAAGCCCCGCGATCCCGAATCGAAGGGAGTCGTGGAGCGGCGCAACGGGTTCTTCGAGACCTCGTTCATGCCGGGGCGCCGGTTCTCCTCGCCGGCCGACTTCAACGCCCAGCTGGCCGGCTGGCTCACCAGCGCCAACCAACGGGTCGTGCGGACCATCAAGGCCAGGCCGGCCGACCTGGTCGACGCGGACCGGGCAGCGATGCTGCCGCTGCCGCCGGTCATCACCCAGCTGGGCTGGCGCGCCCAGACGCGGCTGGGCCGGGACTACTACGTGCGCCTCGACACCAGCGACTACTCGGTCGACCCGACCGCGATCGGAGGGATGGTCGCCGTCGCGGCCGATCTGGAGCGGGTCCGGGTCAGGGCGAACGGACGCCTGGTCGCCGACCATGACCGGCGCTGGGCCCGCGGACTGACGGTCACCGACCCCGCCCACCTGGCTACCGCCGCCCGTCTGCGCTACGACTGCCAGCATCCCCGCCCACCTGTCTGCGCCAACGAGGGCCTGGCCCCCGATCTGGCCGACTACGACCGGGCGTTCGGCCTGGACCAGGCAGGTGGGCGATGACCCCGCCGACAACCCCGGCCGAACAGACGCTCAAGCAGCTCGCGCATCTGGCCGCCGCGCTGAAGGCACCCCGGATCACCCAAGCCGCGACCCGGCTGGCCGACCACGCCCGCGACGCCGGCTGGACCTACGAGGACTACCTCGCCGCGGTCCTGGAACGCGAGGTCGCCGCCCGCAACGCCTCCGGCGCCGACCTACGGATCCGGGCTGCCGGTTTGCCCGCCCGCAAGACACTGGAGGACTTCGACTTCGACCGCCAGCCGGCCGTCCGCTCCCAGATCGCGGCCCTGGCCTCCGGAGCGTTCCTGACCGAGGCCCGCAACGTGGTCCTCCTCGGCCCGCCAGGCACCGGCAAAACCCACCTGGCGACCGCCCTGGGGATCGCCGCCGCCCGCCACGGTCACCGGGTCCTGTTCGCCACCGCGACCGACTGGATCGCCCGGCTGGGCGAGGCCCACCAACGCGGCCGGCTCCCCGCCGAGCTGACCCGGCTACGGCGCTACGGGCTGATCATCGTCGACGAGGTCGGCTACCTGCCCTTCGAACAGGACGCCGCGAACCTGTTCTTCCAACTGGTCTCCTCCCGCTACGAACACGCCTCGCTGATCCTGACCAGCAACCTGCCCTTCTCCGGCTGGGGAGGCGTCTTCGGTGACCAAGTCGTTGCCGCCGCAATGATCGACCGCATCGTCCACCACGCCGACGTCATCGCCCTCAAAGGAGCCAGCTACCGACTCCGTGACCGCGGCATCGACACCCTGCCAAGCATCAAAGCCGACCAAGACCAGAGCTAAACTACCCACCAACCGTTCACTCTTCGCCCGCCGTTACCGTCCAGTATTCGAGCGCCGTCGACATCAGGCAGTGGATCTGTGGCAGAGCTTGCTGGCTGAGGCGCATCCGACCCGTCAGCGCCGACGAGCAGCCAGTCGGCCAGTAGTCCGATTTCTGCGGGCCTGCATCGAGGCCACCCTTCGGGACGACATCCCGGAGCGCATCCAGCGGATCCCGGAGCATCGAGAGGATCGAACGGAGATGCTCACCTATCACATCTTGCGGCAGACGCGCTGATGATGCCCATGCCTTCCTTGACCATGAAGTGTGTTGCCGTTCGTCGCACGATTTCTCCGGCTGTTCCTCGGGCGTGAGTTCGGGTCCAGTCCCGGGCAGTGTCGGGGTTCAACGCGGGGAGGGTGCGGCACGGACCGGAGGCCGACTGCTCCATCCGTAAGTCGAGCAACAATGTACAAGTAGTCGCTTGCTATCTCGTACTCGTCTGTTTGATATAGGCCAGATAGGCGTGAGTGCAACTGACCGATCAGGTGCCGCGACGACGAGACTGTCAGAACAACCGAGTGTGAAGGCCCGGCCTGACTCCGAGCGCAGGCCCGCCGTCACTGGCGCCGGTTCGTCAGCGCGAGCAGGGGGGCGGGATTCGCCCGCAAGAGGTGTCCGATCTCGTACGGGAAGCGACGTATCAACCTCCATGCTGCGGCGGCCGCGCCACTATGACCCCGGCGATGTTCTCCGGCAGGTTCGATTGGAGGCGCTCCTCATCGAAGTCGTTGGTCATGATCCCGACAACGTAGGCGGGCGGCGCGTGTCTGAGCGGCCTTAGGGTCCGCTCGAAGTAGGGCAAGCCGAAGTGTCCCGTGTCGTCGGGCACGTACTTGAACACTGGGCCAAGCTGGTCGTGCTCGCCGAGAATTATGCTTGCAGCAATCGGCGACGGCGCGCTGAAGGCTCCCATACGTGCCCGAAGGATGCGGTCGATCATGGAGCGGGTGATCGCTCGTGTTCCGCTCTGCGGCGCCTGGAGGAAGTCCGCGAGTTCCGGTGCGAGCTGGCTCTCCAGGAGTGGTGACAGAAGTGCTGCCTCTGTCGGCGGTGTCCACAGCTCTTCCAGGGCGACCGACGACTCATAAGTCGATGCGGCGTCGTTGATGATGCATTCGGACGCAACCAACTCGGGCATAAGCGAGATAGTTCGCTTCACGCAGGCGGGGCAGCGTCCGCTCCGATGAGTTTCGGAGCAGCGCTCCCATCGCCGGTAGTCGCCTGTTCCGAGATACAGCGCGTAGACCGGAAGAAGATCGAGAGCCTGGGCAGTCGATCGGAGCACCTCGCGCTGCATACGTCCGGTACCCCCGATCTCGTACCCAAAGTCGAAGCCCCATTTGCCGTCTCTCACCGTGACGCGCTTCGCCTGCACAAGCATCCCGTACGCGCTCGTGGCATCGACCCACCACCAGATCCAGTCAGCGCCACTGAGAGCTTCGGCTGGCTGCGTGAACGGAACGACGGTGACAGCTCGGGCGGCTTGCGAAGCAATGATCTCCGTGATCGACGTTTCGCTCCACCGCAGGCCCGCACTCTCGCAAGCGGCCATGTGACGGGCAGCGCGAATCCGCGCTTGCCTGAACGAATCCTCCACTTCCGTCATGAACCCACCCTCCTACGGCGACCTGACCTGCCAGGGGCCTGGGATGCTCCTGCGCGACCCTCTACGCCCGCACCAACGACCAAGGCAAGCGGCTGGCCAACCAAGCACCCACCAACGGCATCGAGATCAGCGAAGACGAAAGGGCGACGATCCGGCTCTCTGAGCCCTTCGCCGCCCTCGTACCCGAGCCCGCATCGACCGATGTCGGGGGTTCTGGTACGTCTTCACTTGTGGAGCATAGGGGATTCGAACCCCTGACCTCTTCCATGCCATGGAAGCGCGCTACCAACTGCGCCAATGCCCCTCTCGGGCGCCGTTCCTCTCAGACCGACCAGAGAAATCTAGCGCACGGGCGCCGATCCGCCAAATCGCGGGCCCTCACGTCCGTACGTTGTACTCCTTGATCTGCCAGGACCCGGTCCAGGCCGGCGCCAGGGTGATCCAGGCGCAGTTGTGCATCCCGCCGAGCAGCCGGGTCTCGGCGTACGTCCCGCCGGCGAAGAACACCGAGCCGATCCGGGCGGCCATCCCGTGGGTGACAACGACGACCGTCCGCCCGTCGGCGGTGGTGCCGGCGATGTCGCCCAGGGCCGCCGCGATCCGCTCCCCCACTTCCGAGGGCTTCTCCCCGGTCGGCGAGCGGCGGATGTCCTCGCCCCGGACAATGGCCTCGGCCAAGTCGGGGTCGAGGGCACGGATATCGGCGAAGTCCCGACCGCCCCACTCGCCCACGTCGATCTCGCGCAGCCGCCGGTCGATCTCCACCGGCACCCCGGTCAGCGCGCCGAGGAACCGCGCCGTCTCGTACGCCCGGGTCAGGTCGGAGGAGACGATCCGGTCCGGCGGCAACTGGGCGAGGACACCGGCCGCGGCCCGGGCCTGGTCCAGGCCGACGTCGTTCATCGGGATGTCCTGCTGGCCCTGCAGCCGCCCCGACACGTTCCAGTCGGTCTGGCCGTGGCGCCACAGCACCAGCCGGGAAGCGCTCACCGGGTCTCCGAAACGCCCAGGTCCAGCCGCGGGCAGTCCGCCCAGAGACGCTCCAGCGCGTACAGGGACCGTTCGTCGGGCTGCATGACGTGCACGACCACGTCGAGGAAGTCGACCAGCACCCAACGGTGGTCCCGGTCCCCCTCGATCCGGGTCCGTGTCACGCCCTCCTCCCGCATCGCCTCCTCGACCGCGTCGACGACAGCAGCGACCTGCCGGTCGTTCGCCGCCGTACAGATGAGGAAGACGTCGGTGATGGCGAGCCGGTCCGAGACGTCGAAGGCGATGATCTCGGTGGCGAGCTTGTCGGCTGCCGCCGTGGCGGCGACCCGGGCCAACTGGACCGAACGGTCAGGGGATGTCACGCAATCACTGCTCCTGGTAGAGGCCGCGTTTGTTGATGTAGTTGACGATGCCATCGGGCACGAGGTACCAGATCGGCAGGCCGTCGTGGACCCGCTGGCGGCAGTCGGTGGAGGAGATCGCCAGCGCCGGGACGTTGAGCAGCGTGACCCGGTCGGCCGGCAGGTGCTCCACCGCCGGGGACTCCAGCGTCACCCCGGGGCGGCTCACCCCGACGAAGTGGGCGAGCTCGAACAGCTCGTCCCCGCCGCGCCAGGTGAGGATCTGGGCCAGCGCATCGGCGCCGGTGATGAAGAACAGGTCGACATCGTCGCCGCGCTCGGCACGCAGGTCCTTGAGGGTGTCGACGGTGTACGTGTCGCCGGCGCGTTCGATGTCGACCCGGCTGACCGTGAAGCGAGGGTTCGACGAGGTCGCGATGACGGCCATGATGTAGCGGTCCTCCCCCGCCGACACCCGCCGCCCCTTCTTCTGCCAGGGCGTGCCGGTGGGTACGAAGACCACCTCGTCGAGCGCGAACCGGGCCGCCACCTCACTGGCGGCGACCAGGTGGCCGTGATGGATCGGGTCGAAGGTCCCGCCCATCACCCCGAGCCGGTAGCGCCGGCCGTGGACGAGGTCGCGATGGCGGGCCAGGCCGGTCTGTGTGGAGGCCACGGATGGCTCAGCTGTGCGGACGGTGCTTGCCGATCATCCGAACGGCCTCGAGCAGGGCCAGCAGGATCGCGAACGCGATGAGGAAGAAGACCCACGTCGGGAAAGGCAGCGGGTTGACGACCTCGTGGCCGCCCTCCAGCAGCACCAGGCCCCCCAGGAGCAGCACAGAGTTCATGCCGGTCATGCTAGCGGCTCGGCCCCGCGGCCGACGAGCCTCGGCCAGGATCGGAACGGGTGTCGCGACACGCCGATCCCGCCGGCCTCACCCGCGGACCTGTCCGTGACCCTCGACGACGTACTTGGTGGAGGTCATCTCCGGCAGGGCCATCGGCCCACGGGCGTGCAGCTTCTGGGTGGAGATGCCGATCTCGGCCCCGAAGCCGAACTCGCCACCGTCGACGAACCGGCTGGACGCGTTGACCAGCACGGCCGCCGCGTCGATCGACGCCACGAACTTCTCCGAGGCCGTGATCGAGTCGGTGACGATCGTCTCCGAGTGCCCCGAGGAATAGCGCCGGATGTGCTCGATGGCCTCGTCGATCGAGTCGACGACCTTCGCCGACAGGTCGAGGGACAGCCACTCGGCCTCGAAATCGTCCTCGGTGGCGGGCCGGACCGCCTCGCTGTAGTCGGCGGTGCGCGCATCGCCGTGCACGCTCACCCCCGCCTCGCCCAGCCCCCACAACGCCCGCGGCAGGAATGCGTCGGCCACGTCCCGGTGGACCAGGAGGGTCTCCAGCGCGTTGCAGACGCTGGGCCGCTGGGTCTTCGCGTTCATCATGATGTCGTACGCGATGTCGAGGTCGGCCGCCGCATCGACGTAGAGATGGCAGTTGCCGGTGCCCGTCTCGATGACCGGCACGGTGGAGTGCTCCACGACATGGTTGATCAGTCCGGCGCCACCGCGCGGGATGAGCAGGTCGACCAGCCCACGGGCGGTCATCAGCCGGTCGGTCACCTCACGGGGCCCCGGCACGAGCTGGACGGCCGCAGGCGGCAGGCCGGCCCGTTCCAGGCCCGCCCGGAGGGCATCCACGACGGCGACGTTCGAGGCGTGGGCCGACGAGGAGCCGCGCAGCAGCACGGCGTTGCCGGACTTCAGGCAGATGCCGCCGGCGTCCGCGGTGACGTTGGGGCGGGCCTCGTAGATGATCCCGATCACCCCGAACGGCACCCGGACCTGGCGGATCCTCAACCCGTTCTCGGTGGTCCAGCCGCGGACCACGTCACCGACCGGGTCGGCCAGCCCGGCGATGTCGCGCAGTCCCGAGGCCATCTGCCCGATCCGTGCCTCCGTGAGCCGGAGCCGGTCGATCAGGGCGGGAGACGTGCCCGCGGTCTGAGCGGAGCGGACGTCGTCACCATTGGCGGACAGGATCGACCCGGCCCGCTCCACCAGCACGTCGGCCATGGCGTGCAGCGCGTCGTCCTTCTGCCCGGTCGGGGCCTGGGCCAGGACCCGGGCGGCGTAGCGGGCGGCATGGGCCTGATCGAGGAACTCCATGGTGTCAGCCTACCCGGCGGGCGGCGCCCGGCCCCGTCACGCAGTGACCTGTGGGCCCGCTACGGAGTGACCCGGACGCCTGTCCATACCTCGGCCGCGTACGGGTCGACCGGGTAGTCGCGGACCCCTTGGCCCAGCGCCACCTGCTCGGTCGGGAAGGCGAGCGGGACGACCACCGGATCGGCGGGGCCGGTCAGCAGCCCGGTGGCGGCATCCTCGGCCTCTGCGGTCCGGGTGGCGCCGGCGGACAGGCGTTCGATTCCCTCCAGAGCGTCGGTGACCCGAGTCGCGTCCAGACCGAACTCGACGTCACCACCGGCCAGAAGCTGGGTGACCGTGGAGGTCGGGTCGTCGTCGACCATCGCCACCCCCATCAGGTGCAGGTCGGCCGGCCTGTCGGCGTCGGAGGACCCGAGCCGGGACAGATGGGTGGGCCAGGAGGTGGCGTCCGGTTCGACGGTGATCCCGACCGCCTCGAGCTGGTCCGCGATGACCGCGTACAGGTCCTCGGGGGACGGCAGGTAGCCCTGGGTCACCCCACTCGGGTAGGCCAGCTTCAGGGTCAGGTGGGTAGCCCCGGCCTCGGCAAGCAGCCGCCGTGCCTTCGTCGGGTCGTATCCGGTGGCGTCGCTGGATCCCGGGTCCCCGATCAGCACCCCGTCGGCGGCGGTCGACCCGCTCGGCATCACCGCCAGCACGGCGCTCGGGTCGATGGCGTACGCCACCGCGCGCCGGATCCGCGGATCGCTCAGCGCCTCCGAATCGGCCGACATACCGAGGTAGGTGACGTTGCGGCGGGCCCGCGACTGGAGTGTCGCCTCGCCCTCGGGTGCGGCTGCCAGGTCGGGCTCGTCCAGGGCACTGACCTGGTCGTACGCGTCGATGTCGCCCTTGAGCAGTTGTTCGGCGCGGGCCTTGGGGTCGCTGATGGTCTTGATCACCGCCCGCTCGACGCCCGCCTCCACGCCCCAGTAGTCGGTGTTGCGTACGAGCACGATCTGGTTGTCCGGCTCCCAGGCGCCGAACCGGAAGGGTCCGGTCCCGGTGGGGTGAGCGGTGGCGTAGGAGCTGGTTCGCAGGTCACCTGCCCCGTACGCCCCGTGGGTGGCCAGCGCCGCCGGCGACTGGATGGCGAACTGGGGGCGGGCCAGTTCGGTCGGCAGGTCGGGTCGGGGTTCGGTCAGGTCGAGGCGGACCCGGTGCGCGTCGAGCACCGTGCAGCCCTGCAGCCGGGTGTCGGGATCGTCGATGGATCCGCCGAAGACCTCCTGGAACACGCCCGAGACCCCGGGGTCGGTCGACGGCCCGGTCAGCGTCCACCAGCGGTCGACGTTGCTGCACACGGCCGTCGCGTCGAAGGTCGTGTCGTCGTGGAACGCAACACCCTCGCGCAGGGTGAAGGTCCACGTACGGTCCCCGTTGGCGGCCTCCCAGGAGGTGGCCAGGCCGGGCTGGTCGGACGGGTTGACCAGGGTCTCGAAGATCTGGCGGGTGATCCGTACGCTGTCGGGGTCGGTGACCAGCGCCGGGTCGAGGGCGACCGGGTCGACACTGGCGCCGAAGACGAAGGTGCCCTGGCCCGGGCTGGCCTCGGTCGCCGGGTCGGCGGGGATGGGGGTGGTCGACCGGCAGCCGACCAGGACGAACGGGACGGCCAGGCAGACGACGGTGACGAACCAACGGATGGGGGCGGGGCCGG
>Ga0334887_1005179_pt1 | contig 11082 bp, 6 predicted proteins | sample GraSluR1_MG_10_FD_207217 | JGI IMG/M metagenome (GOLD analysis project Ga0334887, IMG submission 207217) | Sludge microbial communities from methane-producing bioreactor in Wageningen University, Netherlands - Granular Sludge_18_07-R1 | ecosystem: Engineered > Bioreactor > Anaerobic >...
AAAGTCCCTATCTGGTGTGATAAGCGTTCTGCCGATATATGTCAACATTACCAAAAAGAGATTTTGCCCCAAGAACAGATCCAATTAACCGCTAATCTCATCATACCAAGTTGGACTGGGCCAAAAATGAAGTGGATTAAAGATAACCTTCCTCAGATCTATCAACAAACTGAAATTTTCCTTACAGCGAAAGACTACCTTAACTACCGTTTTACTGGTGAAAAATATACCGATTTTTCTGAAGCATCCGGTAGTTTCCTTTTTTCCTGGAAAACCAAACAATGGGATAATGAACTGATTAAGTTGTTTGGGATTAATAAATTAAAACTACCGGAAATTTTACCTTCAAACGCGATAATTGGAAAATTACTTCCGGATATCGCTGCTCAAATCGGCTGCCAACCTGTTATTCCAGTGATTTGTGGAGCTGGTGATATGTTGTGTCTCCTTTTAGGAGGAGGAATGGTTCGAGAAGGACGTTCTTGTGATGTAACCGGTACAGCTGCAGATGTTTCAGTATTGAGCCCCAAGCCTCTTTTAACCGAGCATTTAATGAATCTCCATCATGCTGTTGATGGGTGGATTAGTTTTGGAATTTTAGACAGTGGTGGTGGAAGCTTAAAGTGGCTTCGAGAGGCTTTTTATCATCAGGAAGATGGTAGAAATCTATCTTACACTCAGATTGATGAAGAAGCAGGTGATGTTCCAGCTGGTGCCGATGGCTTGTTGTTTTTTCCTTATTTAATGGGAGAGAGGTTATTAGGTTCTTCCTCGGCTCGGGGAAGTTTTTTTGGTCTGCGTCCTCACCATCAGCGAAAGCATTTTGCCCGAGCAGTGATGGAGGGAGTTTGCTTTGACTTAAAAATGAGCTTGGATGAGATTGAAAAGCGGTATTCGGGGACGATAGAAGAGATGTCAGTGATAGGGGGAGGAGCCCGGAGTTCTCTATGGTGCCAACTCAAAGCCGATATCTATCAAAAAAAAGTTTTTACTCTAGCTGAATCCGAAGGTGGAATCATCGGAGCCGCCTTATTAGCTTTTTCTGCCATAAGTCATAATCCGGTTGATGAGATAGCCGAGGAGTGGTTAAAAATAAATCAGGTCTATGTTCCCGATGAATCGCATTTTTATGAATATCAAAAGCAGTATAAAAATTTTCGCTTGTTCCATGATATTTTCCAACAGGCTTATTTTCATTTTGGAAAGGAGAACTAAAAGTGCAATATTATCATTCTTTAATAAATGGAAAATGGGAAGAAGGAGAAGGTTCTTTTGAGGTTACCAATCCGTCCAATGGTGAAGTAATTGCGTCAGTGTCTAAAGTGACGCTCAATCAGATGAAAAATACCATTGATGCTGCTCATTCTGCCTTTAAGACCTGGTCAAAAAAGCTTGCCATTGAAAGGAGTCGGTCACTTTTTAAAGCAGCAGCAAAAGTAAGGGAAAAAGCTGCCGAGATCGGTACACTCTTAGCCAAAGAACAAGGAAAGGCGATTAAAGATGCCGAGAAAGAGATTATTGGAGCAGCCGATTGTTTGGAATATTATGCTTGTTTGGGAGTAAATATTTTAGGCGAAGTTCCACCCCCGAATGCTATGAATTTGAGAAGCATTGCCCTACGGCAACCAATAGGAGTCGTGTTTGCGGTTGCTGCTTGGAATTACCCGGTTAGTCTTATTTCTTGGAAGGTTGCTCCAGCTTTAGCTGCCGGTTGTACGGTTATCGTCAAACCATCTCGAGAAACCCCCCTTTCCACCATAGAATTTGTGCGAGTTTGTAATGAAGCCGGGTTACCGGCCGGAATTTTAAACGTAGTAAGTGGTGAAAATGCCTTGATCAGTAATGAAATATTTTCTAATCCATTGGTGAAACTGGTAGCTCTTACTGGTTCGACTGAAACTGGAAAAGAATTTATTAAAGCTTCTGCCCATACCGTTAAAAGACTGATGTTGGAATTGGGTGGGCATTCCCCCTTTATCGTTTTTGCCGATGCTGATCTGGATCGAGCTATAAAAGATGGCATAAAAAGATCATTCCGAAATACTGGTCAAATCTGTAATTCAGTCAATCGAATTTTTGTTGAAAAGAGTGTTTATGACCAATTTGTGAAGAATTTTGTTGAAGGGGCTAAAAAAATACGTATTGGTGATCCCTTTGAGAATCCAGCTCCTGACTGTGGACCAATGGTCAATCAATCTGGTGTGAAAAAGATGGAAGAATTCATTCAAGATGCGAAAACTCATGGCGGTCGAATTGAATGTGGAGGGAAGAGACCGGAGGATCCAAAATTCAGCAAAGGGTTTTACTTTGAGCCAACAGTCATAACCAACGTTACGCCTGCAATGAAAATTATGATGGATGAGCCCTTCGGGCCAATCGTAGCTATAGACACTTTTTCCAGTGCCGAGGAAGCGGTTATCAAAGCCAATAACACTCGATATGGTTTAGTTGCCTATGTCTATACCAGCAATATCAAGAAGGCTGGATGGGTCGCAGAAAATCTGGAATGGGGGAATGTAGCTATAAATAATATTAGTCCGGACAGTCTCTATGCTCCTTATCCGGGATGGAAAGAAAGTGGAATCGGTTTAGAACTTGGCCATTATGGACTTGACCAATATTTAGAATGGAAAAATATCAAAATAGAAATTTAGTTGAAACCCAGTTATAAGCGTTTAATTGCTGTTTTTTTTACCAATGATTGAAAGTCAAAATACAAAATTTTAAAAAATGCTCGGAGGTTTTCAGCCGGGTTTATAAAAGCTAAAAGGGGGTGGTTGGTTTTTCATTAGAACCCTGTGTAATTATGAGGGTGTGAATGATTTTGTGTTAATTAATAAAAAAAATGGGTCTTTTCCATGGAGGGATAGATTATTGGCATAGTTGTGGTCGGATTGACCCAGTTTTAAAGGATATTATGGAGATTCCTTTCTTAAAGATGGTTCACGTTAGCCCCTGGACCGATTTAGAAAAAGCTGCATTGGTTGCCAATCAAGATATCATTCTGGAAATTGTGCTCAATCCGGTTGATGATGTGGAAAAAGCAACCCCTCAAGAGATGAAGGAGAAACTGAGAAGGATTAAAGATTGCTGTCAGGGTCTTCATTACACTGTCCGTGCTGATGCTTTTCAAATTGTCAGCACTCTTGAAAACGACTTGAAACAGATCAAGCAATGGATTGAAATCGCTCGAGAAGAATTATCCAGTAAATAGTTAAAGTTGCCACAGTACGGAATAAGAAATCTGATAAAAAATCGAAATATTTTACTTATCCTCTCTCGCCAAGAGAGCAGATATTTTATCTCCCCCATTTTTCAGGAATAATTGCCTCTGGCTCATTATAAGCTTCTTATGACATTCAAGAGAAAGACATGAGTAAATATAAAATAATGTTAAGATATTAGATAACTATGAAATAAATTAAAAATTATTTGCAATTGGGAGGTGACAGGATTGACCTCAAGAGAAAGAGTACTCGCTGCTATCAACCATAAGGAACCAGATCGGGTCGCAGTTGATTTTAGTGGTCATCGATCCAGCGGTATTATGGCAATAGCTTATGCGCGTCTAAAAAAGTATTTAGGAATTACCAGCGGGGATATCTATGTTTACGATATTCCTCAGCAATTAGCTATTGTCGAACCAGAAGTGTTAGATCGCTTTCATATCGACGTTATTGAATTGGGCCGTGGCTTTGGCCTGGAGAAAGAGTACTGGAAAGAGTGGGAACTTCCCGACGGGACTCCTTGCAAGATCCCTGCTTACATCAATTTGGCTAAAGAAGCTGACGATTGGTTTGTCTGCTCCGATGATGGGACTCGAATTGCCACCCAGCCGAAAGATTCACTGTATTTTGATCAAATCTATTTTCCTTTAGAAAACGCTAATGATTTAAAGTCTGTGGATTTTGATGCTGCTTTTGAAAAATCGATGTGGACTAAGTTATCTAGTCCTCCGGCTCCATTAAGCTATGATCCTGAAGGTATTCGATTGTTGAGGGAAGGAGCCAAAAAACTCCGTGAATCGACTGATCGAGCAATCGTTGGTCTTTACGGTGGGAATCTGCACGAAATCCCCCAATTTCTCTTTCGTGCCGATAATTGGTTTATGATGTTAGCATCAGAACCGGAAAAAACCCACCATTTTTTAGACCAATTGGTTGAATATCATTCAAAAAATCTAGAAAAATATCTCTCCGCAGTAGGTGATTATATTGATATTATCCAATTTGGGGATGACCTCGGAATGCAAACCGGTCCTCAGATGTCAAAAAAGATGTATGATACATTTTTTAAACCTCGTCACGGTTGCCTTTGGAAGCAAGCCAAAAAACTTGCTGATGTAAAAGTTATGCTTCATTGTTGTGGTGGAGTTTATCCTTTGTTGCCGAGCTTGATCGAGGCAGGATTGGATATTATCAACCCTGTTCAAACCACTTGTAAAGATATGGAACCCGAACGTTTAAAAAGAGAGTTTGGACAAGATATGGTTTTTTGGGGAGGGGGATGCAACACTCGAGATGTTTTAGGGGTTGGAACTCCTGAACAAGTAGCTGAAGATGTTCGAGAAAGAGTAAGAATTCTTGCTCCAGGGGGCGGTTTTGTATTTCAGCAGATCCACAACATAATGGCGAATGTTCCTCCAGAAAATATCGAAGCAATGTTTAATGCTATTCATTCGGCTTAAAATGAAATTTAAAAAGAGACGGTAAGTTTTTACCGTCTCTTTTTAAGAAAAAATTTTATCGAAATAGCTCTTCATCGGTTGCCGATAAAATAATTGCTTCTCTTTCATAGAAGTAATTGGCAGTTTGCCCTACTAACTCATCTAAACTCTTCGGATCCGGTTTTCCCCACATGGCAGGATAAGGGTCTCCGCCGGGTCCTAATGGCTCAGGGGTAACATAGCAAGATTCGTTATTATACCCAATACAGTAGAGAGCCATAATAACCATATCAACATCAAGGAACCCTTTTCCCAGTGCCCCTCTTTGGGTATCAGCGGTGTGGAGGTTGGTTAGATAGTTGCCATATTCAAGGATGGTGGTTCCAATGTGATCTTCACCAACTAACATATGGTAAAGGTCTCCTCCAATATGCTGAACACCAGGATGATTAATGTAATCAATAAGAGCTTTCGCTTCCTTGAAGGTATGACAAAAACTAACCTCAGCAGCTCGAACTGGCTCTATTGCAGCTCGAATTCCATGTTTTTGAAAATCATCAGCGAGAATACGGATAGCATCGCCCGCTCGGTAAAATTCACTATCATCGTACTTTTGAGGCCGACCGACTGCTCCAGGTGAAAAAAGAATATATTTTCCGCCCATCTCGGCGCAAAATTCTATATGTCGGTGAAAGTAGTCAATTGATCTCTGAGTAATATGGGGTTTGTTGCTGGAAAGTTCTGAATCAGGGGAAACCATACCACAGATTCCTCCGACTTTGATTCCGTAATCATCTAAAATTGGACGTATATCCTTGGCTTTATACCCTAAATCAGGTCCATACTTGTTACCGTGTAATTCGATGTAGTGAATATTGTGCTTTGCTAAACGAGCGCAAGAGGTTTCAAAAGGTTCAATACCAAATCCCCAGTTGCTCCAGGATAAGTTCAAGCGATTTTTCCAGTTGGTTTTTTTCCGTATTTCGAGAAATTTCTTTATAACTAAGTTGTCTTTCATTTGAAAATTTTGGAGCTTCATACAACCACCACCTTTATTCAATTTAATAAATTTTAACCGAAACCAATAGAAAAGTTTACTTTTATTTATTTTCCACCTTCATATGTTGTCTAATTCAACAATAAGCGTCATAATATACTCTTTTTTGTCATGAATTGGTAAAATAATTAAAATTATTGAAAAAGAAACTAAAGTAGTTTTTCCAAACCTTTCAACAGAAAATTTATCAATAATTTTTTAAAAATTAACAAATTAAATTAAATTGTATATTTTTTGTCTCAAAAGAAAGGGAGGGTTACAGATTTGAAAGCAAAATTAGTTCCTCTTTATCTTAAATCAGATCCCGATGAAGAGTTTTATCAGCAAATGAGCAATTTGAAAACACTCTTTGAAGAGGAGGCTGATTTGTTAAATCCTATTCCACTGGGAGCAAAACTTCCCGAAGCTGATGCAGTGGTTTTTCCTCAAATATTAGGAGAAGCTTATCGGAAAATTAATGATTTTTATAATATTAAACTCCCAATTTTGGTAATAACCTCGGAGTTTGGTACAGTTTCCATGTGGGACTGGGAAGTGGTGAGTTTTTTAAAAATGAAAGGCCTTGAAGTATTTGCTCCTTATAATATCGAAATGTCAAAAAAAATCCTCAAATGTTTAGCTCTAAAAAGAGAAATGAAAACAACCAAATTTCTTATTTTTCAGGAAAATCCCGGAGAGGGTATGCAAGCCAGTATATTTAAACGTTTTTATTGGTGGGAGAAGGAATGTACTGAGCAAATCAACCGAAAATTTGGTGTTGAAATCATTCGGAAAAGTTTAAAACTGCTCGCAGCAAATGTTGAGAAAATATCAGAAGAAGAGGTAATTAAGATTCAGGAAAAACGAAATATACCGATTGATGGTGTGTCGGATCAAGCCCTTAAAAATGCCCTCAGGCTTTATCTTGCTGTTAAAAAAGAAATTAACAGAGATGCTGCGATCAAAGGGATTGGGACGAACTGCTTAAATGAATCTTATTATTTTAAAACCACTCCCTGTTTGGCATGGGATTTGTTGTTTCAAGAAAAAGGAATCATGTGGGCTTGTGAAGCCGATACTTTGTCTATGCTCACCCAGTACATACTTTATAATACATTAGAAGTCCCAATCATGATGAGTAATGTCTATCCATTTTTAATGGGAATGGCTGCCTTAAAACATGAAAAGATTGATACTTTTCCCGAGATTCAAGACCCCGATAACCATCTCTTAATTGCTCATTGTGGATATTTTGGGTTCATTCCTCGTTCTTTTTCTCATGAATGGAAATTAAAACCAAGAGTTCTTGAAATTGTTCATGAAGATGCAAATGCCATTGATGCAAGATTTCCCGAAGGGGAGGTTACTCTGGCAAAAATTGGTCCCTCGCTTTCTTCTTTATCCGTAGTAGAGGGATATTTAGAGAAGTATGTTCAATATCCTGGTTCTGATTGTCGAAACGGTGCTTTAATTCGAATCCCCGATGGTCACCTTTTGATGAATAAGCTTTATTCTCATCACAATTGCATATTAACCGGACATCATAAAAATGACTTAGAATTAATCGCTTCGGTTATCGGATTAAATATTGAGGTATTGTCTTAAAATAAAAAAAAATGATAAATAAATAATCGTGGAGAAGGAGATTTATTTCATGAAAATCAAGTCGGCTGAAAGCGGCAAGATGATTGAAATATAATGAGGATAGACCCTCATGCTGCTTATGCAGCACCACATGAGGATGAAAATGCCTTCCCAGGAATCGTTTCCCCCTTTAGCAAAGGGGGTAAGGGGGATTTGAGTTTTTTTCCTGCTCGGTCATTGCGAGGAGCGTCTTGTGCGACGTGGCAATCTCTACCATCCACTTAGTCATTCTGAGGAGTCCGGTGTTTTTGCCGGACGACGTAAGAATCTCATCATTTAAAGTATTTATGAAGAAAAAACTTAAAAGATGAGATCCTCACGCCCTCAAAAAGCGAGGGCTCAGGATGACCGATTAAAGGCACACCCCCCTTTATCCCCCCTCAATGGGGGAATTTATAAGATGGTATTTTCAGGGTAGAACACAAGAATATCGAGGATTGTATTAATCCTGTATTTCCTGACGAATACGTTTAAATTCCTTGTCAAGAAGTCGAAAAGCCTTAACCACATCGGGGTCAAAATGTCTCCCACTTTCTCGATAAATCATTTGAATTGTTTCTTCATGGCTAAAAGCCTCTCGATAGCAACGGATTGAAGTCAAAGCATCGTAGTAGTCAGCCAGAGCAATTATCCGAGCACTTAGTGGTATATCCTTCCCAACCAGACCTTCGGGATAACCAGTTCCATCCCATTTCTCATGATGATATCGAGCTAGTTCGACACCCATTTGTAAAAATTGATTCTCGGGAAAATATTTTAAAACCTCAGCCAAAGTATCGGCGCCATAAATGCTGTGCTTTTTGATTTCTTCATATTCTACTGGGGTCACTTTCCCAGGTTTTAATAAAATGGCATCAGGTACTCCTACTTTCCCAATGTCATGAAGACAGGCAGCTTGATAAAGGTTGTCTATAAAAGATGGAGTTAAAATATCCTCATATAATCCCATTTCCCGCATTTGAAGGGCAAGTTTTTTAGTAAAAATGCGGACCCTCTCAAAGTGCTGACCGGTTCCCTTGTCCCGCGATTCTGCCAACTTTGCCAGGGCAAAAATGGTTGCCATTTGAGATGCAGTAATAATTTCAACCTGTTTTGTGACAATTTCTTCCAATTGTTTATTGTGATAAACCAGCTCTTCTCGAAGTTTTTTAAGGTGTATATGAGCCCAAACCCGTGCCAAAACTTCTTGTTCTTGGAAGGGTTTGGAAACATAATCAACCCCTCCAGCTTGAAAAGCCTTCACTTTATCATCAGTTCCTTGATATCCACTAATAAAAATAATAGGGATATTCTGGAGCCGTTCATCTTGCATAAATCGTTGGCACACCTCAAACCCCGACATCTCCGGCATCTGGATATCTAAAAGAACTAAATCAGGAGGGTCAACAACTGCTACTTCAAAAGCCTTTTTACCGCTGTCAACTGGTCTTGGTACCAGTCCGCCCCGTTTTAAGAGAGTACTGAGCAGTCGAAGATTATCGTGGGCATCATCAACCACCAAAACATTCCCAACATTCATTTCAACCATCTGACTTTTCTCCCCCTCCTTTTTCATCGATTAAATCTAAAATTCCATCGTAATTATATTCATCAACTAATTGATAAAGTATTTCGGCTAAATTGGTATCTATGGAATGGATTTTCTCAATGATTTGAACTAAATCGTCGTATCGTGCGGCTAATGTAGCTTGTCGCAGATCTTTATAGATTTTTATCGGAAGAAGCTGTAATTTTTTTAGAGGAATAACTCTGTTATTTCTGGTTTTATGAGTTATTATCATCTTCTCATTTTTTTCAATTTTTGAAGGTATGACACCATCTAACACTTCCCTCACTTTATGAGTAAGATCGGCGGCACTGAAGGGTTTACCGATAATTGAGATTACCTGATCATGATCAATCTCATTATTTTGTACGGCACTATCGGCAAAACCCGACATAAAGATGACTTTGATATGAGGGAATAGCTTTAAAAGATGTTGGGAAAATTTTTCACCACTCATCTCAGGCATAACGATATCGGTAAGCACCAATTGTACTCGTCTTTCATCCTGATTCAATATTTTAAGAGCTTCTGAACCACTTTCTGCTGATAATACGGTATAACCGACATTGCTCAGAATTTTCTTCACTAGATTTCGAACTGATTGTTCATCATCCACAACCAGAACGGTTTCAGTCCCTCTTGGATTTTTGCTCTCCACTGGTACTGTGGGTTTATGAATGATTTTTTGAAGAGTTTCCCGCCTTAAATAAATTTTAAAAGTAGTTCCTTCTCCCGGTTCGCTGTAAACCCAGACATGTCCTTTATTTTGTTTAACAATACCATAAACCGTGGAAAGCCCAAGGCCGGTCCCTTTGGTTTTAGTAGTAAAAAATGGTTCGAAGATTCTCAACTTAGTTTGTTCATCCATACCGCTTCCCGTATCAGAAATGCTGAGCATGACATATTGCCCTGGGAGGATATCAATATGTTGGGATACGTATTTTTTATCAAGTTCAATGTTTGAAGTTTCAATAATGAGTTTTCCTCCATTGGGCATGGCATCACGGGCATTTACAACTAAATTCATAACCACCTGCTCTAATTGGTTGGGGTCAGCCAAGATTAATCCTAACTCGGGAGAAAGGCTTAGAATGAAATCAATTTTTTCTCCAATAATTTGCTTCAGCATCTTTTCCATTCCGATAAAAATTTGATTGAGTTGAATAAGCTCAGGATGAACAACTTGTTTGCGGCTAAGGGTGAGTAATTGCTGAGTGAGCGCTGTCGCCCTTTCGGTAGCCTTTCGAACTTCGGTTAAATTTTCACGTATTGAATCATCTTTACAATTTCTGGATAAAATTAAATCGGTATACCCAGTGATTACCGATAGCAGGTTATTGAAATCATGAGCAATCCCACCAGCTAAACTTCCAATAATCTCCATCTTCTCAGAAACCTGTAAGCGTTCGGCGAGCTTTGAACGTTCTTCCTCGGCTTTTTTCCGTTTGGTAATATCTCGAACAAACACCAGAGCCCCGTCTTTCCCTTGATAGGAAATGGGAACCGCCGTGACTTCCACTGGAACTTCACTCCCATCTAAACGAAGATAAATCTCCTCAATCAAGGGAACCGATTTTTTTTCATTATTAATAAGTTGAATACGTTGTTTAATTCGTTCTCTTGCTGAGGGATGAAACCGATCCATCACCGGTTGACCCAGTAGTTCTTCCGGTGATTTAGCTCCAAAAAGTTTACAAGCTGCAGGATTGAGATAAGAAAATTGATAGTTGGTTTGTATGTAGATCACATCGGGTGCACCTTCAACCACTTTTTGGAACTGAGATTCAATATCACGTTGAGCTTTCTCTGCCTTTTTTAGGGCAGTAATATCACGACCAATACCGACCAAACCGAATACTTTTCCCTCACTATTTTTCATTGGAGAAAGTGAAGTTTGGTAAAAACGCTCTTCCCCTTCTAATTTTGCTGACCATTCATATTTAACAAATTCACCTTGAAGAGCAAGTAGATTGGATTGTGTATGGATTTTTGCAGCTTCCTCACCAAAAAATTCAGCAGCGGTTTTTCCTAAAAACTTATCTTCACTCAACCCACCTTGTACTAACCATTGTCCATAAACACTGGTATGTCGCTGCTGAGTATCTAAGGTAAAGATAATATCGTTGGTGGATTGCACCAGAAGACGAAACTTTTCTTCACTCTCTCTAAGCGCTTTTTCCGCTTGCTTGC
>Ga0334887_1005188_pt1 | contig 11075 bp, 6 predicted proteins | sample GraSluR1_MG_10_FD_207217 | JGI IMG/M metagenome (GOLD analysis project Ga0334887, IMG submission 207217) | Sludge microbial communities from methane-producing bioreactor in Wageningen University, Netherlands - Granular Sludge_18_07-R1 | ecosystem: Engineered > Bioreactor > Anaerobic >...
AGGATAGCATTGACGCCACCCTTCCCTGGGGCGCTGTTACCACACTCAAAAAACCGTTCTATAATGAACTCTTTCTGATCAATCCCATAGCTGAAATCATTGACTACTACGGCCCTTTGATGGTGGTGATCGGTATCCGGGATGATGTGGTTTTCCCTCAACCGCATGCCGGGCAAGCCTTTATGGATCACCATTACGGTTGGAGAAAACTCGTGCAGTTGGACACTGATCATATGTTCGGGATCTTCGGAGGTCCGGATATTCTTCAAGAAGCCATTTATAAGGCAATCGATTGGGTCTATGTGACTCTCCCCTAAGCAGATTGGCCTGCGATGATACTCGAGCTACGGGGACTACCGGAACCTCTTGTCCATGAAACGGCCCCGGTTTTCTTGACCCTTGTGGTATGATATCCTTGAGGAGGGAAAGAATCAAAAGAGAGCCAGATTGTTAAAAGAAAGACATATTAGGAAAAGAGGAGCCGTTGATGGAAGAAATCGAACTCTTTGATCAGATAGGCAAAGTTTATCGAGGCTTTTCTTCTGCGGGAGATCTTCATCTCCAAAAGCATCGATTTCTTCATTTGCGTACCCGAGCGAGGTTTTTGCTCCATCTTACGTCGTCCGATCAGCGGGCGCGTTTGGAATCTTTATGCAAGAGGTGCGCGGACGAGATTCTCTTGGTCGGATGGTGTCGGGCAATTCATGCCGCGCCCCAGGAAGCGTTCGAGGAATGGTACGATCCTCTGGTTCTGAATCACCTTCTTCTGCTTGCGGCTCTTTCGAGAATAGAAAAAGCATGGGAACTGATCCGAGAACGCTATCACCGTCCTCTGTACCATTGGTTGTTCCAATCGCAAATCGAACACTCTTCGGGTCCGCATTCCCGGGATCGAGCGCAGGAATGGGCGGAGGAGGTATTCCAGAAAGGCTGGATTAATCTTTCCCAATTCAACCCCTATAAAAGTTCGCTCTATACTTGGCTGACGGCGATTGCCAAGAACCTTGCCTTTTCGAAACCCTCAAAAACGGATCAACAAACGACCCTTCGGTTTGAATCGATTGAAGAGGAAAATGAAGACTTTGATGGAATCGATCGGGTCGCTTCCCTGGAACCCCCTGAAAAAACCCCGGATCAAAGGGCCGAAGAAGAAGCAGTGGGCTCCTTCTTCCTCAATGCGGTCTTTGAACGCGTTGGGTATCCATGGCAGGTGATCGCTTTTTTCTTTCAGAAGCTTGGGTACCCTCCTCAGGAGATTGTCGAACATCTGGCGGGATGTACCCTTTTCATACTAATGGAGAAGCTGTTCCACGAATTTGCCCAAACCTCTCTGCGTCCGACCTCTCAGATCAAGGGGTACCGAAAGGCATTTGAACAACGACTTCAAAACCCCTTGAAAGACTCCTTAAACCCCAAAGACAATGCAACCCGCAGGCTTATGGCCCCGTCGATGGACATGATCGTGGGTGATATCCCGTTGGAATGCTTTCTTGGCAATCATCCGGAGAAACAGGTGAGTGAATGGAGCGCCAAAGTGATGGTTCGGCTGCGCGCCACCGCCCGAGAAGAAGAAATCCAAACCATGGATCCCTTTTGATACGGAAATCCGTGTCGACATCGGTATAACCAGGTAGAGAAGGAAGGGATTGGATATGAAAAACAGGATGGATCAGCACTTGGATGAGAAGGATCTAGAAGGCTATGTGGAGCTCTTGCTTCAGGAGAGAGCCGGCACATCCGGGATGATGGTCTCATCGATCCCTGCGATCGAAGAACACCTGGATGGATGTGGACTTTGCTCCCAAAAAGTGGATCAAATGTACCGAGAATGCCTGGTCTTCTTTGATTGGAGTTTTGATCGGGACAACCAGCGTATCATGATTCAAAAAGCGGTTTTTGCGATTCAGCAGGTGTCCAAAGAGTCCTATGCCTTGGTCCTTCAAGACCGATTGGCGCGTTGGGAAAAAGCCATTTTTGACGCGCCAAAAAACTTGAGTCGGGTTTTGCTCGACCTTTCCGATCAAATCCGACAGAATGTTTCGCGATTTATCTGCCCGTGGGGGTCTCAACTTTCGCCTTCAGCTTGGGAGTTCAGGTACGATACTCAATGGGTGCCCACCCGCAATGGAGAAAAGAGAGAGGAACCCAATCTTCAGCGGCTCCATGCCCGTCATGTTTCTGGTCCGTATGGGTTTCAAGCGCTTATTGATGAAGATGACCACGTGATATCGCTGGAATTTGATACAGGCGTTCCGGCCGAAAGGATCCCGATCGTCATGCTGATCAACCTAGATGATCCGGAAAGACTTCCCCTTCTGGGGTGCCTTGAATTCCAACAAGAAAAAGACCTCTATCAGATTCAGTTTTCCAACCTTCCGTCAGGCCGATACATCCTTATGGTTGAACCTTGACAAAGCTATCGTACCCATTGCGTGAAGGCCAAGAACCAGTCTGAATCATCCAGGGACCGTTCATCTGTACCGGAAGTTGACGGAAAGATATCCCCATATACATAGAAGTCATCTGATTGGGACAGCCCATGCATGGCTTGCAACAGCGTATTTTCAACCGGGAACGGTCGGTTCCAACGCACTGCCCCCTGCGGGGTCAGACCGATCAGAAGGTTATCGTATTGACCTGCCCGGCGTGCATGAGAGCCGACTTGCGCATAGGATTGAACCCCCACCAACCATTCATCTTGGGTGAGGGGTATGATTCCAAAAACCTTTTCGTCGCCAGCTCCACCCACGCGCAACGGCCATTCAATGGACGGTTCGGTATCCCAGCGTACCTTAAACCGGAGAAGAATCCCATCCTCATCGGTTGGAGGAAGGCGATTGTGGGTGGTCGTTGGAATGTCTCCATCCCTGGAACGGGTCGATCCCCCCAACCAATAGTATCCTTCGTCTTCCCAATACCCCGCTGTAAAGGATTCATCATCGCTTCCGCCGAACAAATAGTGCCTTCCGTCATGTGCGTCCAGCGATTGACCATTCGGGAGCACAAACCAGAAGTTGTTGGACGCAGGAGGGAAGCGGCCGGTTGCAGGGATAAAATCCGACGCGCTTACACCGACAAAAAACTCGATCAAACCGTTCTCTTCCACAAGGTCATAAAAGGCATCATCCGCTGCTCCTCCATACCTCCCTTGAAGGTGGACCACCCCAGGAAAATCCAGGCTCCCAAGAAAGGCCCACGCGTCAGCACTTCCATATTCGGGTGTTGCCTCCAGATGACCGGTAGAAGAGCGTGTCGAGCCCATCACATAGAAGAATCCATTTTGGGTCGAATGGGGTTTGACGGCATTCGCCCTGTCTTCGGATTCTCCGCCGTAGAACGCCTCCCATCGGATCTCCCCCTGATCATCGAGCAGGGCGATCCAGATGCTCCAGTTCCCTACGGAAGGGTTTCGCGCACTTTTACCGCTCATATTAAGTGATTGGGCATTGCCTACCAGAAGATAGTCCCCATAAGAGGTTTGAAACACGCCAATCCCTTCGTCGTTCTGGGAACCACCAAAAGTTTGATGCCATTCTTCGTTTCCTAAGACATCGGCTTTGACCACCCAAATATCCCAAACTCCGGTATCCGGATTAAGCGTGCGGCCGATCCCAATGGTGCCTCCGTCGGATGTGATCCAGAAATCCCTAACCTGATCGGTGGTATCGTTGGGATGGCTGAAATCGGTAAGCCACCGAACGATCAGCCCGCCAGGCTGAAAACCAGCCGAACACGAAAAAATGAAAAGAAAAGCAAGGAAACACGAAAGAAAAACCCACCCTTTGTTCATCATTCCATCACCTGCTTTCATTTCCGTTTAATTGGGCCGAATCAGAAACGCAACCCCAATCAAGCAACCCGCCATGGCCAATACAGACAAAACCCGCCCATTCCCACGGAGAAGGAAACATCCCTTGAACTCGAAACTCGTTAATCAAATTCAGTTGGGCCTGGCGAAGCGATTGGCTCTTGGGCATCCCCACTAACAGATTTCTGTAGAACTGACGCATCAATCGGTGTGTGGATGAATCAGGAACCTTCCACATACTGACTATCAACGTTTTGGCTCCTGCGGTCAAGAAGGCTCTTCTCAGGCCCATTACGCCTTCTCCGTTTTCAATCTCACCCACCCCTGTTTCACACGCGGATAGGGTGGCCAATTCAGTGCCAAAAAGATCGATTCCGAAGATGTCATATGAAGTAATTATCGGGCTTTGGAAGATCTTGGGCAGCGTTCTTCCTTGGATCAGGTTGTTGATACCGCTCATAACCATGCCAGACCGGAAGGATGGAGAAAGAACATCGACTCCGTGGTTCTTTGGTCCTTCTTGAGAAGAAGCCTTTTTTTTCAGAAAAAACCCATGGGTAGCGATGTGAATGATAAAGGGGCTTTGTATGGAAAAAAGGGCGTTTCTCGTTGCCTCTCGACCTGTGAAGACAGAGACCGGTATCTGGTTTTCTTTAAGCGATTTCGTGATTTGTTGAATCTCCGTTTGGGTTCCGTGAAGCGGTTCGAAACAGACATGATTCTCTTGAAAAGCGCGCAGGATCGGGTTGTTTTCTTCCAAGCCCTTTTGAAGCTCTTCTGAAGGGACGGAGAAAGCGGGATCCGCGAAGAGAAAGGCTTTGCGTAAAGCGCGTTTTTGAACGGGGATATCGGAAAAAAGGAGTTCTCGCGAAGTTGTGACATAACGAACAATATGCTCTTCGATCAAAAACCGCCCGTTCGGCAGGATCAACGATTCAAAAGGCAAGAGATTGAGTTGGCTGTCAGGAGACAAAACCCACGAATGGACCCCTTCTGGTGGGGAGTCTGAAAGACACTTCTGAAAAACAGGTTGGAAGAGGCTTTGGAAAAGTTGCCGTCCATGGCTTTGTAAATAGATGTTCTGATCACTAAACCGGCCCGTGCTGCTTGGACTCATCATAATGGAGGATCGGTATTGGTGGATTTTTTGATCGATGCTTTGAGCAGGTCCCAGGAACACCATACGGATAGTTTCTTGCTTGCGCAATACAAATGCTATGTATCGATCTTCCTTCTCTACGGGGCCTTCAGCAGTCAGTTCAAAAAAAGGATACCGCAGAAAGTCCACAAGAACTTCTCCTTTTTCGAGGCCTTGCTCTATGGATTGCGTTGTCATCTGCTCGAAGGAAAAGAAGGAATCGATCTTTCTGGGGATTTGTCGGTTGATCGCTCCTTCCAAACGGTGGATCTTCGTTTCCAGTTCTCTCATCCGGGCTTGTTGGGCTTGGGGCTCTTCTTTTTGACCCCATTCTCCTAAGGTTCTTTGGGCCAGCTCGACTCGAGCGTTTTTAAGCGTATCGAAGAGGGCGGCCGTCTTGGGATAGGCTTGTTCGAGCATGCGTTCCTGAGATTTTACCGACGCTTCATAGGCCACGGCCTTACGCTGAAGAGCCATCTGAAAACCCATTTCTGCGGCAACATCAGAATCGGGCATATGTTGTTCGATGAAAGAAAACAAGATGGCGGTGTGTTCTTGAAGGGTTTTGAGAAAACCCAGGGTAAAAGATTCTGGGAAGGCTCTAGCGATACGAACCAACCCTTCGGTCTGGTTCGCGCAAGCTTGAAATAGGGTCTCAAGCGCAAGCTCTCGCTGTTGAGCGATTGATTGAACAATGCCCAATTGAAGCGCGGCCGCGCAAAAAAGCGGATGAGTCGAGCCCCATTTTGTTTGTACGATGTCCCTGCTTTCGGAGAGGATCTGCTCTGCGCGGCCGTAGTTGCGGAGAAAAATGGAAAGCCTGCCCTGATATACCTGGGCGGTCAAGGTGATAAGGTGCTCCGAACCTAAGCGAGAAACGCATTCAGGAATTGTAGACTGTAGCAAAGCATCCGCTTGGTCGAGCTTCTGAAGCGAGATCAAGCAAGAGGCACGGTTGATCTGGATTTGGAGCGTATGAAAATGGAACGGCCCAAATACGGATTTGCAGGTTTCTTCAGCAACGCAAAATAGCTCATGCGCCTTATGGTGCTTTGAGAACCGCAAGTAGAGACCGGCAAGATTTGATTGAGTTTGGGCCAGTACAGGAGTCGGTGGACGGTTCTCTTCTGCCTGTCGCTTCAAAAGACCGTGAAATCGTTCCTGCGCTGACTCATACCGGCCCATGTAGAGGTCCAAAAGACCGATGTTGTTCTCAGTTTCCCAAACTGTTGGATGGTCGGCTCCTAGCGTCTTTCTTCTTAGTTCTAAGGCCTGGGTGTACAGAAGATCCGCATCCTCGTACCGACCTGTCATCCGATACAACAAAGCAAGGTTGTTCAGGGATTGCGCATACAAAATCGGATTGTCTTGGGCATGTTTCTTTCGAAGGTAGAGGGATTTTTGATAGTGCTTTTCCGAAAAGTGGTATTGGCCTTTTGTTTTCAATAGGAGGGCAAGGTTATTGTGACTTTCAGATAGTTCTTCCCAGGAGGCATCTGGTTCTTCTTGCCGGATTTTCAATGCTTCCCGGAAACTTTTTTCCGATGAAAAGAGGGTTCCAGAAAGAAACTCGATCTCACCGCGCTCATTCAGGACCCTTGCATAGATTAACCGCTCCCTTGGGAAGTATGTTTTCAGGCGATTAAGCGCTTTGTCACAGAAATCCCACGCTGTTTCTAAAAGTCTCCATTTCCGAAATGTTCGGGATAGTGCCGGGAGCGGTTCGGTAAGAGTCTTTGCGTCCATTGAGGGATGTTCCAACCAAATCTCCCATTCAGACTTTGCCCGGGTAACAAGCGCTTCATCCCGCTCTTTGGTTTTTAAGGTTTGAAAGAATTGGAGTTGTTCTGGATAGGATGGTTCACGCATCGGGTTTCCATTGGCCCGCCTTCCTCATTAGCCACCCCTTTCCGTCAGAAAGCCCTGCAAGATTGTATCATGCTCTTACTAAATAAGTCAAGGAAAAAGCAATGAAAGATGGATCTTCCATTTGATACGGAAATCACCTTTCTGGTCAGTATATCCAATCGAGAGAAATGATGGCGGTTCAAAATACGAAGGAGGTTGATGGTTATGAAGAAACGAATCTTTGGGATAATGATGGTTGTTTTGCTCATGACGTCGGTAGCGTTGGGAACTGTCGAGGGGTTTCGGGTAACCTTTCGTAGCAAATCCTCATTGACATACATCAGCCCGCCCCACGAAAGCTTGTTGATTATGGAAAACGTGGGAGGGAGGGTGATTTCTGATGGAAGTGATTGGGAGGTTGCGTACCTTGAACCCACGGTAATGCCAATGAGAATACATGCCTTCCATATAAGGAATAAGGGATGGACCGATTTTTTCTGGTGGGTGGATACGGTCAATGGCGTCGTGTACAACGTGACAGGTGGAACATTCGGAGCCAGAGAAATAAGCCAACGGCGTACCGCTCTCAACAATATTTCGGTCCGGGTATGGGGCGATGAGGGTCGGAGGCCAAACCGGTTTACACTCTTTTTTTCCGAAGCCCATCTCACGTATGAACGGCAAGAAGGATTTGGGGGAATGCATTTCGTTCATTTGCGATTTGAAACGGAGGGAATGGTTCTTTCCGACTTATTCAGAAGTCCGTTTCCGATTACCGGTGGAAATCCTTGGCAGGTGACTACTGGCAGTTCAATTGGACCCGGTGGGGTAGGTGCTAATCATTTTGAACTCCGGCATGGTTCTTGGCCAGATGGACAATACTGGAGGATCATCCCGTCATGGAGAGAAATCTGGGATCATGACAGTCAACAAGGGCGAGGGAGGAATTGGCCGGTTACAGTAACTGGCGGGCCTTTCACCTTGACCCTTCATCGCCAGCCAGTTGGGGGTGGAACTGTGACTGGTGGAGGTCAGTACACTGCCGGCGAAACCGTTCTCCTTCGGGCTGTTCCGAACCAAGGGTATCGTTTCCTCTACTGGAGAGTCGATCAAACGAGGATCAGCGATCAGACCGGTTTTTCCTATAGCATGCCTGCTCGAAATCATACTGTAACCGCGGTTTTTGGACCGATTCAGGAGCAGAGCTACACATTGTCCCTTACGATCAGTCCAGCGGGTGCGGGAAGTGTGACTGGTGGTGGTCAGTACACAGCCGGCGCTTCTGTCAATCTTCAAGCAGTTGCGAATCAAGGGTATCGGTTTGTGCAGTGGCGATGGGGTCAAACACCGATAAGCAGCCAAGCCAACACTTCTTACACCATGCCTGCAGATAATCGAACGCTCACGGCCTATTTCGAAACGATCCCTTCTCCAGTGACTTTTACCCTTACCCTTCAAATGAATCCCACGATGGTGGGGACAGTTTCGGGCGCAGGCCAATTTGCTCCAGGAGCCTGGGTGAATATTCAGGCGACGGCGCATGCTGGGTTTCAGTTTACGGGTTGGACGCGGACCGATCCATGGAGCGGCTGGCCAGGCGTTCCATTCTCGGACCAACCGGTTCTGGGGTTCCAAATGCCGGCTGAGAACCTTACCCTTGTGGCAAACTTTTCACAAACCCAGCCAGCTCCAACTCAACCAATGATCGGGATTCATGTGGAAAACCATCCACAAGGGGTTGTCGTAAGCAATGTGTTAAGCGGATACCCAGCTCATGGGAGGATTCTGCCAGGGGACATATTGACTCGCTTTGCTTTTTTCTCCCCGGGACCCGTTCAATTCTTCGGAGGCAATCATGTCACAATCGGAAACACGACCGTTTCGATCAACCCGCCAATGGGAGATGTGATCCAGAGTGTTTCTCATGTTAAAAACATCATGGCCAGCAGGCCGGCAGGATATTCAATCGCGATTTGGTTACGCAGGATGGGTACATATCGGCTGTTTGTCGTTACGAACCTTGGTACTCCCTTTGCGGCCGCATATTTGTTTTAGGTTGGTAAGGCTTTTTTTACCTGCCCCCATTGAAAACAGAAGAACTTTGGATTAGGATATTCCTGCGATAAACAGCATAGCAATCTTTCAATGCGCTCATTTTCTCAGCAATCAAAAGCTCGAGCCGGGATGCGATATCATATGTGTCCCGGTGAAGGGCTGTGCGCATCTGTGTAAACAGGCTCTGCCTCTCTTGGGTGTCTTTGGCCAACTCTTGGCGCAATTGATCGATCTCTGCATAGCGGATAGAATCAAGTTCGGTAGAGTACCGATCGAATAGAGGCTCACATTCATGAACCGTTTGCAAGGCTTCAGGTAGGATTCGAGTGAGGATTTCCGTTTTCCATCGAGATAGCGCGCTCTGGGTATATCCATTGAGCCATGATTGGGAAAAGACCTCTTCGCGAAACAGGGTTTGTGTTTTCTGCGTGTGGGTTTCAAACGATCGCATCATCTCGTACACAGTCATGGGCGGTTTACCGAATCTCCGGTTTCGTTCATCGGGGGTGAAATCATCGAAGATATCCTTTTCGCTCCGATACTGCCTATTTGTCTCGAGGTAGGGGGACTCATCCCCGCGCTCTTTTGAAAGTTCATGGAGAAGCTCTTCAGGAGTCTTCTGATATTCAATCGCATAGCGGATGCCGTCTTCCATCGCCATGCATACACCGGCTACAGCAAGATAGGTGTTGGTGTAGGGGTTGGGGGATCGGATTTCAAAGCGCGTAGATTGCGGGCAATGAGGATCTCGAATCACCCCCACCAAAACAGTCCGGTTACGGGAGGGAAGGACTGGTGAATGGCCAAGAGAAGAAACAACACACACTGGCGCTTCAAATCCAGGTCTCAAGCGATTCAACGCGTCACATGTCGGAGAGATCAACGGGTTAATGACCTCATAGTGTTTGAGGAGTCCCATCAATGCACCATATCCTAAGGGGCTCAAATAAGATTCTTGGTAGGATTCTGGTGAAAAGAGATTGATGATGCGTCCATCATGGGTAACGGCTTGAATTCCGATATGGGTATGCTCCCCATTCCCGGCCACCGTAGGCAGTGGCTTGGCTTTGAAAATGACCTCCAAACCATGACGGCGGAAGATCTCTCTTATGGCGATCCGGGCCCGAAGCTCGTTGTCGGCGGCTTGCATAGCGGGCGCATATTTCCAATCAACTTCGATTTGTTCCATCACGTGAGAAAGCTTTCCCTGAGAATCGATCCGAGCCTTGACACCGCCTACTTCTTTATGGCCCATTTCCGGAGACAGCCCATATTGTTCGAAGAGCATCATCACTTCTTCCAACGCAGTGCGTACAGACCCACGGGTTCTTTGCCAATAGTTTACCTGCATGATCTGACTGGAAGATAATTCGTCAGTTTCCACTTTGTGCATGGGGGTTTTCACCCAAAACTCCAGTTCTGTACCGACGGTAATATGGATATCAGAAATCTCGGAGATCGGAGGCAGAATCATCCCCGGAATGCGTGGATACTGGCCTAGCAACTCGATCACCGATTTTTTCATGTGGTTGACGGCCTTTTGCAAAATCGCCCGCGAACAAACACGCTCGTTTTTGTACAGCAGAAAAGAAGGAATCCGCAGGGTGCCTATTGGCTTGTGGTATTGTGGATGAAGAAAATCCCAGTTGTAGTCCACTGGCCAATTGACTTCGGGATCAGCGATCATATCGACCTTCGCGTCGTTCAGCGAAGCAAGATGGTTCAGCGCAACCGAAGATCCATCTGTCTGGAGCAACGGCATGCCATTAAAGTATTGATCGATGTCCTGCAGAAACCAACGAATCGGGATCTTCTCGTCGGTGTCGTTCCCCGCCAAGTCGATTCCGACCAAAGAGACGAATTGGATCTCAGGGTGCTCGCGAAGAAGATCGATTAGTTCCCGCCGCGTATTCTGTTTCGGGGGGATATAGTAGAGAAGCTCAGCCGCCATCAGCTACCACCTCGCAAAGAGTTTACGTGTGCTTTCCCCTACCCCGGTATGAAATGGGATTCATGTTGGAATGGTTTGCAGGGAGCAATCCATTCCCCGCATGACGATTGGGCAATTATACCATAAGAAAAGCCTCTGCCTTACTGGGGGTGTGGGTAACATTAAAGGGTGTAAGATGTCCAATACTCATAGGAAAGAAAAACACCAAACGAACCCGAAGGGAGAGGAAAAAAATGGCCCCCGAAGGAGCCATCATAACACAAGATCTTATTGTA
>Ga0334887_1005192_pt1 | contig 11062 bp, 6 predicted proteins | sample GraSluR1_MG_10_FD_207217 | JGI IMG/M metagenome (GOLD analysis project Ga0334887, IMG submission 207217) | Sludge microbial communities from methane-producing bioreactor in Wageningen University, Netherlands - Granular Sludge_18_07-R1 | ecosystem: Engineered > Bioreactor > Anaerobic >...
CTTCGCGCGAGGGGATGGCGTCCGCCTCTTGCAGGCGCAGGATCATGTGCAGGTGATCGGCGTAGAGCTGGTCATCCTCATAGCCCAGGGCGGAGCCTTCGTCGTTGTAGCGCCACTGCCCGTTGCCCAGATAGATGGACGCCCAGATCTGCTCGTCGCCCAGCAGCGGGCCGAAGCCCCAGATGCCCAGTTTCTCGTGCAGTTCCAGGACGATCTGCTCAAATTCCGCCCAGGTCCAGTCCGGGCGGGGCAGTTCGATGCCGGCCTGCTCAAATGCATCCAGGTCCAGCGTGATGGCCTGCGAGTTTGTGCCCAGGTTGACGGCGTAGAGTTTGCCGTCGATGCGCCCGCCCGCCAACTCGCCGTCGGACACGTTGCTGAAGTCCAGCGTGCCGTCGTCGATGAAGTCGTCCAAGGGCATGAGCAGCCCGCGGGCCGTCCATTCGCCAATCCAGGCGTAGTCCTGCTGCATGATGTCGGGCAGGTTGCCGCCGGCCGCTTGGGTCGACATCTTGGTCAGGTGGTCGTTGAACCCGCCGAACTCATAAACGATGTCGATGTTGGGGTGCAATTCCTCGAACATCTCGATGACCTTGATGGTGCGGTCATGGCGGTCTTGCGAACCCCACCAGGCGATGCGCAGTTCGATCTTCTCTTCGCTGCTCGGCGCGGCGGCTTCCTCGCCGGCGGCGGGTGCAGCCGGGGCGGCGGGCGCTGCCGCCGGCGCGCAGGCCGAAACGAGCAGGACGAGCACAAACAGCAGCGAGAGAGTGGTCGTCAAACGTCGGTACATGCTTGCCTCCTAAACTCATAGGTGAATGGAAAGTGAGGAACGACGCGGGCCGAATGCCCAGTAAATATGCTGCGACGACACGAGATCCGTGGTCGCCGCAAAGCACAGAGCGACCCTGAGAATGCCGATTCTCCCCTTGAACTCTGACGTGGCGGCTAGATCTTGGATAGCGTTGCAATCGACAAGACGAGCGGTATACGAGGCAGTCCGCAAGTATATCGCCGAGTTTGCTGCGTCGAAGGTTAATGCTAGATAGTCTGCTGTCCGAAAGCTTGGCGGCCGATCTGGGTCGGATCGGCAAGGAGAGTATAACGCAGGCGATGGGGCAGGCGCAACTTCGTTATGGGGATGCCCCTCGCTACGACGCAGCGCCGCTCATTCGTCAGGCAAGGGCAAGAGGCAGGCCTGCCACGAATTGCACGAAACGCCATGCCCCTGCATTCGCATAACTCGTCCAATTCGTGGCAGAAGATCATCCTCGGCGCAAGCGAGCGCGCTTAGTAGGCGTCCTCGATCCGGACGACGCGGCCGGGCGCGCGCAGGCCGATATAGACCGTGTTGCGCTTGCCGTCCACCGCGGCGGGGAACGGATCGTCCAGCACGGCGATCGTCGCCAGCGCGGCGTTGCTGCCGCCGTCGATCACGCTGACGCTGTCGGCGCCAGTGTTGGCGTTGAAGACGTTGCCGGTGACGGGATTGACGACGATGCCGTCGCCGCCCACGTCGGGGTCGTTCAGCGCGCCGCCGCTAGGTACGGGGGTGTGCGTCACCCGGCCCCACGGGCTGAAGGCGTGCGGCTCCCAGATGTCTACGAACCAGTTGCCGTCCTTGCCGGCGTAGGGCGCATAGAGCTTGCCGGAAGACGCGTTGTAGGCCAGACCGAAGAGCCGGCTGCGGTCCTCCAACTTGCCTGTGCCCGGTTGCGCAACCCAGGCCCCGTTGAGGCGGCGCAGCAGCGAGAAGCTTACTGAGTCGGCGTGGCTCACGTAGACGTAGTTGCGCACCGGGTCCGCGGCGATGCCCCACGGCCCGGAACCGCCGGCGTCGATCAGCGTTGCCGGCCCTAAGCCCTGGATCACAGCGATCTTACTGCCTCCGCGCACCACGACGAAGACGGTATCGAGCGCTTCGAGGATCGCCATGCGGCCGGGGTTGGCGCCGACCGGGATGGGGTCGCCGAGCGGGGCGAGGGTGTCGGCGTCGTAGACGCGCACGTCGCCGCTGTCGTAGTTGCTGACGTAGACGCGGTTGGTCGTCTCGTTGACGACCACGCCCCACGGCTGCGCGCCCGTATCGGCGCGGGCGACGATCTCGAAGGTGAACGTGTCGACCTTCAGCAGTTGGCCGGCGCTTCCGTTCACATCACGTGCGGCGACGTAGAGCGCGCCGGTGTCCTCGTGCACGTCCATGCCCTTGATGCGGCCTTCGAGCGGGCAGCCGTCCGGCGGCGGGCAGGGTTCGGGCGAGGTGTAGGAGAAGATGATCGGGAAGTAGAGGAAGAATTCGCCCTGGCCGAAATAGTGGCTGGGGTCGCCGGCTTGCACGGGGTCGCCGAGCGTAGTGACGCCGGTCGCCATGCCCAGGTTGGCGTACTGCCCTTCGACGGCGACGCCTACAGCCTGGAACAGCCACTGTTCGCCCGGCTCCAGCAGGGAATTGCCGTTGCTGTCGCCGCTGACGTATACCGGCGTTACGCCGGACACGCTGTCGGTCACGACGACGTTGGCGACGGTCACCTGCCCGGTCACGGAGACGACGTAGGTCCAGGTCACCGGGTCGCCGGGGACAAGGGTCGGGCCGGGCGGGTCGTCGGCGTCGAAGCCATTGGTGGCCTTTTCCAACGCCAGTACGTTGAGGGGCGTTTCCGCCTCGACGGTGACAGTCTCGCCGAGCGCGGTCACATAGCCCGTGTTCTTCACGCGGCCCGTCTCGCCCAGATAGGGATCGTCGATCCTGGCTTGAAAGGTGACGGTGAAGACGCCGTTGACGGGCAGGTCGCCCAAAAGCGCGCCGCCCTCGTCGAGCGGGAAGGGCGTGCCGCTTGCGTCGTCGGGGAGGGCCGTGGGGCCGCTGCCGTCGTCGAATTCGGTCGTGCTGATAACATAGGTCACGCCGAGCGGGAGCGTGTCGCTCAGGATCACCTGCTCCACGGTGACGCGGCTGGTGTTGTGGATGGTTACGGCGTAGAGCAGCGTGTCGCCCGGGCCGGCGGGGCCGTCGCCGCCGGCGTCTGTGGCGAGGGCGGCGGTCTTTTGCGCGGCGAATGCGGCGGCAGGCGGGGCGGCTGTTCCCAGGTCTAGTCCTGGTTTGCCGGGCGTGGCGACGCCAGGCGCCTGCCCCCAGGCCGCGGCCAGCCTGGCGCTGGGCGGCTGCCCGCCGGCAGGATCGCACACGTAGAGCAGCGCGCCGGTCTGGTCGCCGTCCGGGTCAAAGACGCGTGTGCTTTCGAACTCGTCGAGGGTGAGCAGCACGTCGTAGTAGAAGCCGTTGCCGTCGTCCAGGCCGGGGGCATTGTCGCCGTTGAAGTCTACGCAGATGTTGACCGGCCCTGTGGCGCCGGCGTCATGCACGGGCATGACCCAGATGGGGCTGCCGTTTTCGTCGGGGTTGAGGGCGCTGGTCGGGTCGCGGCCTGCGCCCCAGCCGATCAGCGTCTGGCGGGAGAGCAGCCGTTCGGGGATGAGGGCGAAGCCCCAATCCGAATCCATGTTGCGGTCATTGCCCGTGTCGACGGCGACGATGGCCTGGAAGAGGCTGCCGTCGCCGGTGAAGAAATGCGCGCCGGAATCGACCGGCATGGTCACGCTGATGACCGCGCCTGCCGGGATGTTAATGGCGGGCTGCGCGCCGGCGACGTTTTCGTGCTGAACGGTGAGCGGCTCCGTCAGACTGGGGTTGTGGAGAAAGACGGTGGTCTCTGTCATGACGGCGGAGGCGTCGGGCATCTTGCCGACCGGGTTGTAGTAGCTGTCGCTCCACAGTTCACTGGGAAAGAGCGTAATCCAGCGCGATTCGTAGTTCTCGCAGCGCTCGCCGGTGATGAGCGCGACCTGCACCGGCGCGCTGGCGTCGACGGTGGCGCCGGTCAAGACGCCCTCAACCAGGAGCGCTTCGCCCTCGTCCAGAATCACAGGGGGATCGGGCACGCCGTCGGCGTCGGCGTCGACGGTTACGACGGTGTTGTCGCTGCCGGCCATGATCGCCAGGGCTGCGTAGGTGAAGAGGTTGTTGACCGAGCTGTTGAGCGCGGGGTCTTCGCCCACCGGCGCTGTGTAGTGCATGCCCCACTTGTCAACCGGATAGACTTCTAGGGCGCCGGCCAGCCGCGTATCCGGGCCGGCGGCCCAGGCCGAGCGGGTAACGGCGATGGGCCGCGTGGCGACGATCTTATCGCCGCCGTCGAAGTCGACGACGCTCTGCCGGGCGGCCGGGTCGACCGGGGATTGCAGGACGATGACCGTGCCGCTGTGCAGCACGTCGCCGGGGATGCCGGGCGGCGCGCCGTTGCTCGCATCGCCGTCGCCCCAGACCTGCGTAGTCGCCTGGGCGGGGTTGGCCGGGTCAGGCTCAAAGCCGTCCTCCCAGTGGTCATAGGTGATGACGGTCCCGTCCGCGATCACCGAGATCGAGAGGTAGGTATAGACCGGCGCGGCGGGGCTTTCGTTGCCGGTCGGGGAATCGCCGCAGATTTCGTAGCCGGGGTAGAGCGTCTGCAAGGCGGCGAGGGCCTGGTCTTCGGGCACGGGCACGTAATAGGTCTGCAAGGGCGGTCCGGCGGCGAAGGCGTGGCCGGCGAGAAGCATGGTTAATAGGATGCCGGCAACTAAAGCTCCGACTAGACGGCCAGCGACGCATCGCCGCCGGCGCTGGGGGCTGAGCGGACTGCTAATTGACCACATTTCTGCCTCCTGATATTGCGCACCGGCTGGATGCCACAGGTGCAACGCCGGCGGCATGGCGCCGGGTTAGGCCGGATCGATTGTGTGCGAGTATAGGCGCGTTGCCCCCAAGTATACACGAGGCCGGGCGCGCTGTCGATGGACTTCTGTCGGAGCGATCCCGCCGCGCCCGCTGTTTCTTCGGCGCGCCTTGCGATCCCTAAATCTGTGCTGAAGAATATGCGCCCAATTTCGGGCTATTGCTGTAGATTATTCGCCATTTTCCGGGAGTTGTGCGATAGTGTTGAGAAACAGGAGGAATCCATGATAGGATATTCGCAAGGCAGCGAGTTGGACGAATTGGACTTTGCCATCTTGCGTACGCTGCAGGAAGACGGGCGCATCAGCAACGCCGACCTGGCCCAGCGCATCAACCTGTCGCCGCCCGCCACCCATGCACGCGTCCGCCGCCTGACCGAGCGCGGCTATATCCGCGGCTACGTGGCGCTGCTCGACAAGGCCAAGCTGGGCTATGACATGACCTGTTTCATCAGCGTCAGCTTGCAGATGCACCAGGTAGAGGGGCTGGAAGCCTTTCGCGCCAGCGTGCGCCAGTTTCCCGAGGTGTTGGAATGCCACCACGTCACCGGCGAGTTCGACTTTCTGCTCAAGGCGGTGGTGCGCAACCGGCAGGACCTGGAGCGCTTCGTGGTCAACCGGCTGACGCCCATCCCCGGCGTGGCGCGCATCAACACCAGCCTGGCGCTGTCCGAAACCAAGTCCACAACCGCATTGCCCCTGCCCGCAAATTCGCCGCACGGAGATTGAGCGTCTGCGCCGGTCTCCGCGCCCACAGCAAGGAGACCGCACATGTCTGACGTATTCCCCAAGACGATGGGCCAGCAGTTTGGCCGGCGTTCCTGGGCCGAACCCTGGAAGATCAAGATGGTCGAGCCGATCCATATGATCGACCGCGAAGCGCGCGCAGCCGCGCTGGCCGAGGCGGGCTACAACACGTTCCTGCTGCGCTCGGAGGATGTCTACATCGACCTGCTGACCGACAGCGGCACCAACGCCATGAGCGACCGGCAGTGGGCGGGCATGATGTCGGGCGACGAGGCTTATGCGGGCAGCCGCAACTTCTACCGCCTGGAAGCCGCCATCCGGCAATACTACGGCTACCGCTACGTCGTGCCCACGCATCAGGGGCGCGGGGCCGAACACCTGATCAGCAAGGCCGCCATTCAGCCCGGCCAGTACGTGCCCGGCAACATGTATTTCACCACGACGCGCCTGCACCAAGAGCTGGCAGGCGCCACGTTCGTGGACGTGATCGTCGACGAGGCCCATGACCCGTCCAGCATGCACCCCTTCAAGGGCGACGTCGACCTGGACAAGCTGCAAGCGCTGATCGACCGCGTGGGCGCGGGGCAGATCGCCTACGTCAGCCTGGCGGGCACGGTCAACATGGCGGGCGGGCAGCCGGTGAGCATGGCGAACGTGCGCGCCCTGCGCCAACTGTGCGACCGCTACGGCATCCGCATCTATCTGGATGCGACGCGCATGGCCGAGAATAGCTTCTTCATCCAGGAGCGGGAGGAGGGCTATGCGAACAAGCCCATCGCCGCCATCCTCAAGGAGTTCTGCGGCTATACCGACGGCGCATGGATGAGCGCTAAGAAGGACTCCCTGGTCAATATCGGCGGCTGGCTGGCGGTCAACCAGGAGGAGGTCTTCGACCTGGCGCGCAACATGGTGGTGATCTACGAGGGGTTGCACACGTATGGGGGCATGGCCGGCCGCGATATGGAGGCTTTGGCGATCGGCATCGAGGAGTCGGTGCAGGACGACTACATGCGCTCGCGCATCGGCCAGGTGCGCTATTTGGGTGATCTGCTGACCGAGTGGGGCGTGCCGATCGTGCAGCCTGTGGGCGGGCACGCCATTTTCCTCGACGCCAAGCGCTTCTACCCGCACCTGCCGCAGGACGTGTTCCCCAGCCAGACGCTGGCCGCGGAGCTATACCTGGATTCGGGCGTGCGCAGCATGGAGCGGGGCATTGTGAGCGCGGGCCGCGACCCGGAGACGGGCGAGCATCGCCATCCTGCGCTGGAACTGACGCGGCTCACCATCCCGCGGCGCGTCTATACGCAGGCGCACATGGATGTGGTAGCCGAGTCGGTGAAGGCGGTCTACGATGCGCGCGAGCAGACGCGCGGGCTGCGGATGGTCTACGAGCCGAAGTATCTGCGCTTCTTCCAGGCGCGCTTCGAGCCGCTGTAGGGGGCGTCTGTACGCCAGGTAGGAGCGGCATCCTTGCCGCTCGTCAGTTGCGCCCGCCGGCAGGGGCGCCGCCGCTACGGAGAGGCCCGCGCCTGCCGCGGCGCGCTCGGCTTGGCGTTACAACGTGTCGTAGACCTGCAGGCCGCGGCGCTCGCGACGGCCGTCGCGCCATGCCTCGGCGTCGACATTGTGGCGGTGAAGCTGCTTGATGCGCAGGCCGCTGGTTTCCTCGCGGCTATAGCGGGCGTAGAAGGCGTCGATCTGCGCTTTCAGCGCGCGCTTGGTCTCCCCGTGGGCGGGGTCTTCAGCCAGGTTGCGCCTCTCCCCCGGGTCGTCGACCAGGTTGAAGAGATCGTGGGGTCCGTCCGGATAGCGCCAGACGAGCTTCCATTGTGGCGTGCGCACCATGCGCAGGTCGCCGTACTCCCCGATCAGCGTATCGTCCCAGTCTTCGTGCAGCCTTCCTTCTAGGAGCGGTGCATAGGATGCGCCGGGCCGGGGCGTCGCCGGATCGGGGGCCAGCCCTGTGAGGTCGCTGAGGGTTTGGAACGTGTCATAGTGGCTGACGCATTGCGTCCAGCGCTGCCCGCCGCGTATCTCCGGCCCGCGCAAGATCAGCGGCACGCGCAGCGAGGTCTCGTACATGTTGAGGGGGCGGGTGCTGTTGCCTTTGCCCCAGAAGCCGTGGTGCCCCTGTGCGCAGCCGTGATCGGATGTGTAGACGATCAGCGTGTCGTCCAGCCTGCCTAGCGTATGCAGGTGTTCGACGATGCGCTGCACGTTCTGGTCGATTTCGCTAACCGCTGCGTAGTAGCCGATGTAACGGTCGCGCAGGCTTTCCTCTGTCGGGGAGTCGCCGGGGCTGTCCTCGGTCGGTGCGTCGCCGGGGCCGTCCTCGTTTTTGACCCACGGGTGCGGCTCGTATGGGGGGATATCGACGAAAGCGGCGTCCATATAGCGCGCCGTCTGCGCGGGATCGTGATGGCGGCGACCGTAGGGCGAGTGGGTGGCGATATAGCCGACGTTGAGGAAGAAGGGCCGGTCATGCGGCGCTTGCGAAAGGAAGTCGAGGGCGTGGTCGGTGATGAAGCGCGACTTGTTGCCCATGAGGGTGACCCGTTCGCCGTTGCGGACGTAGGTGTATTTCTGGTTGTGGCTGCCCTGCCAGCCCGGCAGGCCGAAATGATAGTCCGCGCCCGCCGGCGGCAGGTGAGAGCGCCCCAGGTGCCATTTGCCGCAGAGCGCGGTGGCATAGCCCTGCGCCTTGAACAGGTCGAAGAGCGTGGGTTGGCCGGCTAGCCAGTCGTAGTTGGCAATGTCCGGCTCGGCCTCTTCCAGCCAGTCGTGGATGCCGATCTGGCTGGGGGTTTGTCCGCTCAGCACACAGGCGCGTGCCGGCGAGCAGACGGGGCAAGGCGTGAAGGCATTGGCGAACGAATGCCCTTCGCGCGCCAGTTCGTCGAGCATGGGGGTGTGCAGTTCGCTGTTGCCGGCGAAGCCCCCGGCCCACGCTCCGTGATCGTCGGTCAGGAACAACACAATATTCGGATGGCGCATAGGGAAGATCCGTTCTAGCCCTTAAGACCCGTCGTCGCCAACCCCTGCACCAAGAAGCGCTGCAGGATTAGGAAGAGCAGCAGCACGGGCACGGTCGCCATGACCGAGGCGGCCATCATCTCCGCCCAGCGTGTGCCGGATTCCTGGTTGAAGGCGGCCAGGCCTAGTTGCAGCGTCTTCATTCGCTCTTCCTTGGCGATGACCAGCGGCCAGAGGAAGTCGTTCCAAGTCCATAGGAAGGCGAAGAGACCCATGGTGCCGATGACCGGTTTGGCGTTGGGCATGAGGATGGTCCAAAAGAAACGCTGTCGCGAGGAGCCGTCGATCAGCGCTGCCTCTTCCACCTCGACGGGGAAAGCGCGGAAGAACTGGCGGAAGAGGAAGACGCCATAGACCGAGATCAGGTTGGGAAACATCAGCCCCGGATAGGTATTGAGCAGGCCGGCTCCGCCGTTGCCCAACAGATCATTGCCGCCAGCCAGCGGGAAGCGGCGCACAAACAAGAAGATGGGCAGTACCAATACCTCGAAGGGGACCATCATGGTGATGAGCAGGGCAAAGAAGATCATCTGGCGACCGGGGAAGCGCAGCCTCGCAAACACGTAGCCCGCCATCGCACCTAACAGAATTTGCGCAATGACGTCGACGCCGGTGATGAGGATGGTGTTTTGGTAAAGCCGGCCCATGTTGATGGAGGCATAGGCGTCCGTGTAGTTGGCGAAGTCGAACTCAGACGGCAGCCAGCGCAACGTCTGCCCGAAGATCTCGGCGTCGGGTTTGACGGAGGTCAGGGCCATCCAGACGAAGGGCAGCGTCATGACCGCTGCGCCTGCGACCAGGGCCACATAGACTAGGGCTAGCCCCCACGGAAAGGAGGAGCGATCTTTGTGTGCGCTGGGTTGTCTCGCTATGCTCATTCCTCGTCCTCCCGCAGAACCCGGAAGTTAATGACCGTGATCACCAAAATCAACGCCACCAGCACCACCGAGATGGCCGCACCCTTGCCCAGCTTTAGGTAGCCAAAGGCGTTCATATAGACTTCCCACACCAAGGTGTTGGTGGTGAGCATAGGGCCGCCTTGGGTCAGGATGAAGATGGCGCCGAAACTGCGGAAGATGGCGATGGAGTAGGTGACGACCACGAAGAGGATGACCGGGCGCAGCAGCGGCACGGTCAAGAAGAGAAAGCTCTGCCAGGCGTGGGCGCCGTCGATCTCTGCCGCTTCGTACAACTCTGCGGGGATATCCTGTAGGCCCGCCAGGAAGATGACCATGTTGCCGCCCAGCCCCGCCCAGAGCGAGACCAGGATCAGCGAGGGCATCGCCAGGGTTGGGTCATAGATCCACTGTTGCGGCGGAATGCCCAGGTAGCTGATGAGGTGGTTGAGCAGGCCGGACTGGGGGCTGAAAATCCACTTCCAGACCATCGACGAGACAACCACCGACGTCACCACGGGCAGATAGTAGAGGGTGCGAAAGACCAGACGTCCGCGGATGGGCTGGTTGAGCAGCGAGGCTACGATCAGCGCCAACGCCGTGCCCAGCGGCACCGTGCCTACCGTGTAGTAGATGGTATTGCGGATCGCCTTGAGCGTGACCTCTTCGGTGAAGACTGCCCTGAAGTTCCTGAGGCCGACAAATTGGATGGGCGAGAAGAGATCGTAGTTGGTAAAACTCAGGATAACGTTGTAGACCACCGGATAGAACTTGATGGCGAAGAAGAGCAGCAGGGGCAAGATCAGAAACGTATAGGCGACGAACGTGTCGCTGTTGACGATTCGATCCAACCGGCTGCGGCGCTGCGCCGCGGGCCGGCCCTGCAAACCGGCGGCAGAGGTGGACATAGGCGCATCTCCCTGCTAAACAGATCTGTCCCCGCTTCGGATGGCTGTTTCCGGACCGTCGGGCTTTGGACAGGCGAGGCCTCTGCTTCTGACCGGCAAAAGGCCTCGCCCGTAAGTTCAGCTTACGCGCTCTCTTGCAGCAGCGCGTCCACCTCGGCGGCGGTGGCGGCCATAGCATCCGCCGGCGACAACTCTTGGCGGTAGCACTTTTCCAGGTTGGTGGCAAGCGGGCGGAAGAGCTCGATCAAGCGGTGGTGCTTGGGGAACGGCACGGCGTACTCGGTGGAGTCGAGCAAGGTTTTGGCCCGTTCGGTCATGAACTCGGCTTCACCCAGCGAGCGGCGCGGCGGCGTGAAGGCGGCGCCTTCACAATAATCGGACAGAACGTCGGCGCTCGTCAGCGTCTCCAGAAGCTGCCAGCTCACCTCCGGGTTCTTGGTCAGTTTGGAGATGAAGTACTTGTTGACCCAAACATGCGTCGCCTGGACCTTGTGGGTCAGGGGCAGCGTGGGCCATAAGTGATCGAGTTGATCCGGCGCGTAGGTGCGAGCGTTGCGCTCGATCTGGGCGCCGCCGATGGTGGCGGCGGCTATTCCAGCCTCCAGCGGGCCGAGGTCGCCTTGGGCCTCGAAGCCGGGATAGGGTTGCACTTTCAGATCGACGATCAGCTTATGGATGAACTCCAACGCCTCCACCGCCGGATCTTCG
>Ga0334887_1005201_pt1 | contig 11041 bp, 9 predicted proteins | sample GraSluR1_MG_10_FD_207217 | JGI IMG/M metagenome (GOLD analysis project Ga0334887, IMG submission 207217) | Sludge microbial communities from methane-producing bioreactor in Wageningen University, Netherlands - Granular Sludge_18_07-R1 | ecosystem: Engineered > Bioreactor > Anaerobic >...
ACAGGTCCTGATCGTGAACGGGTATAGCGATTCTGCTTTTTCCTTTTCCGTAACCATTGACAATGCTTGGAGGACTCTGTCCGAGATCAGCTATACGATGATCCCACAAAAGATCCAAGCAAAATCAGTGGATGATTGGTTGGCCCATCAAGATACCCTCATCTTTCTGACGCAGGACCCTGTTAAGCGACAAGAAATCCGACAAACCCTGGAACGCATTCATCCATCCAATCGGTTCCAAGAGATCTACCCATTGCCCGCTTCCGGACTGGAAGAATACTATCACTTTCTCAATCTCTTGCATGACCATGGCTATTTTTACGGATTCCCTCTGGATGGAATCATCTATCTGGCTCATCCGGTTCATTAGTCTTACACGGTCTTGTTTATGGTACAATTGGGAAGGAAAAGAGGGAAGAATCCCAATGTCAAATAACCATATACTGATCCGTTTGGGTCCGAATTTCTTGATAAAAAAACTGGAAACCCTTCGCGCCATTTGCGCTGAAGATGCGAAGCTACATGAGTTTATGATGGCTGCAGCTCCTTCGGCAGAACAGACATTTCTGTACTTCCTCATCTCTCATCCATCCATGCCATCTCTTTATTGTGTCTTCACCGAGCGAGGTTTGACCATGGCTGGCATTACGACTCGAACCACCTCAGATTCCGGATATTCATTGGATTTCCATAGACCCTCCAAAAAAATGGTGTCCATCTATCGAGACATATGCTCAGAGAGCCTTTCGAGAGAAGTGAACCCTTCAGAAACGAAGATGGGATTTGGCCGGATCCAGCAAATCCCCATATTTCCTTCCATTGCTGTTATTGGAGTAGAAAAGCTCCTTCGGAAGGTTCTCATGAACGAATCTCTCCAAAAAAAGGAAATGATTACCATCGCGGGTTTTTTTTCGGAAGACACAGGACAGTACATACTCCGATATTACAATCGATGGGTTACGCCCGATTACCGAGTGGATTTTTTTGGAGATCAGGTTGCCCTATCTCTATCCTTTCCGCCATCCTGGGCTTCGCGTGAGCGGCTTGAAATCTTCCGCACAATATCCAATTCACTCACAAGTGTGCTATCGTATTGGCATCCGGAAATATGCCCCAACACATCCCAAAGTATAACAGCGCCTGATCAAGGACGAATTCTGATTACTCTTTGGATTTCGCTCAAGCAATTGCCCCATTGGATTTCGAAATTCGAACCCTTTCAGCAGGCCTTTAAACGAGCCGTCTTAAATACCTTGGATCTATACTTAGTTGATTTCAAAGGACAATGGGGATATCGAGATCAATCATGAGTCTATCCAAAGATAAAAACCAACCCAGTTATCTAATAATCACAGGCGGCCTTTTTCGGGGAAGAAAGATCCAAACTGTCCATGATGCCCGAACCCGATACACTCCTGAGATTGTTCGTGGTGCGTTATTTTCCACCCTACGCGCTCGGATTGAATTGGAAGGATCCCGGTTCTTGGACTTATGCGCGGGTAGTGGGATTGTTGCGTTCGAAGCCCTTAGTCGGGGGATGAAACAAGCCACCCTAGTGGATATTTCTCATAAAGCCATTCGCGCTGGGGTCATCAATAGTCGCCGGTTGGGTGTTCTCGATCGAATCAAAATCCGCCGAATGGACCTGGGGAAATATTTGCAAAAAACAACCGAATCGTACGATGTTGTATTTTTGGACCCTCCATTTGATGAATCAATCGTCCATAAATACCTAATCGCAGTCGATGCAAGTATGAATCATAACCCCTCTTTTTTGTCAAAAAGCGGCATCTTCGTTCTCGAATGCAGGGAAGGAATTATGCTGCCAAGCCTCCGATCGCTACGGATGATTCATAAGGCTGCGTACGGATCTGTATGCCTAACTTATTATCAACCATTCAATGATCAAAGCAACAAGAAAGGGGGGGAGCAGCCCATGGGGCTGCAGACCAATGACGAAAAAAATCGTGGGGATTGATCTGGGTGGTTCCAGCATAAAAGCCGCTGTTGTAACCTTTGAAGGAGCAATCCTTACCAAAGGCGTTGCTGAAACAAAGGTGTCTGAAGGCAGAGAAAAGGTTGCGGAGCGAATCAGTGCGCTGATCCGGGAATTAGCTCAGGAAGAATCCGGGATCGCAGTCGGGATTGGATCACCGGGATCTGTGGACAAAAAAAAGGGAATCGTCCGGTTCTCGCCCAACTTTCCGGATTGGAACCATTTCCCCCTCAAAGATCGGATCGAAGAGGCAACCGGATACATGACTTTCATTGAAAACGATGCCAAGGCAGCTGCATTGGGCGAGAAATGGTTTGGCCTTGCCAAAGGAATCGATCACTTTCTCGTATTGACTCTCGGCACAGGAGTAGGAGGAGGGATCATTTCTCATGGGCAATCGATTACCGGCGCAGACGGAATGGGCGGAGAACTGGGGCACGTAAATGTGATCCCAGATGGAGCTTTATGTGGGTGCGGTTCGAAGGGATGCTTAGAAACGGTAGCCTCAAACACCGGAATGAGAAGAATGGCTCTTGAAGGGAAGAGCCGCTTTCCCAACTCATTGATCTTTGAACTATCTGGCGACAGTCGATTTGGAGCGCGAGAAATTTTTCTGGCCTATTCTCGAAAAGACCGTTTGGCAGAACTCATTGTGCGCCAGTTTTGCTGGGGGCTCGGAAGAGCGATAGGCTCGTTTGTCAATATTTTCAATCCCCGGTTGGTGATCCTTACGGGGGGGATATCCCAAGCAGCGCCCTATTTCTTGGAAGAGGTCGTTAGCGTGGCTAATGAACATGTTTTTCTCTCTCTCATGCACTCCTTTGAAGTCCGTCCAAGCGATTTGCGGGAAAACGCTGCCATTTTGGGCGCAGCGTCTGTGGCATTGGAAAACTTATCGATTCGGCTGTAGGTATGCCCTATATCAGCCAACCATGAGTATGCGTAGGTATACGAGAGTATGCTTTGTTTTGGATTTCTCGATCAATCCATTATAATACGCTTTGAAGAATCGAGGTTTTCCATTTTACGGAGGTGGTACAGAATATGGCAATCAAACTGAAAGGGAGACATCTGGTTAGTATTGCTGACCTCACCCCAGAGGAATTCATGCAAATTATCCAGACTGCAGGCTCCTTGAAGCAGGACTTATATTCCGGGCACCGACCCGAACTCCTGAAAAACAAAACTTTAGCGGAGATCTTTCAAAAACCCTCACTGCGCACCCGCGTCGCTTTTGAATCGGCAATGACCCATCTTGGCGGCCATGGAATCTACCTGGGCCCTGAAGATATCAAGCTCGGAAAGCGCGAGATTACCGAAGATATTGCCAAGGTACTTAGCGGGATGTGCGATGTTATTATGGCTCGTGTATTCGAGAACAAGATCATCAGAGATCTTGCCCAGTACGCGGCGGTACCGGTCATTAACGGTCTTTGTGATTGGGAGCATCCCACACAGATCCTTGCCGATTTCATGACCATTTGGGAAAAACGACAACGGTTTCATGGCCTGAAACTGGCCTATATTGGAGATGGAAACAATGTGTGCAACTCTCTTTTGCTTGGATCTGCGTTGATGGGAACGCACATGGTTGCTATCACAGCGCCGGGTTACGAACCGAAAAGGACAATCATGGATCAAGCGGCGGCTCTTGCGGATCGATATAATACCGGCTCTCAGCTAAGCGTTACCAACGACCCAGTCATGGGAATCAAAGATGCCGATCTGGTATACACCGACGTGTGGGCTTCTATGGGCCAAGAATCAGAAGCCGAAGCGCGCAAGAAGATCTTCCTACCCTATCAAGTCAACAAAACGCTTTTTTCTCACGCCTCTCCTGATGCGTTGTTTATGCATTGCCTCCCCGCCCATTATGATGAAGAGGTAACCTATGATGTCGCCCACAGCAACCAAAGCGTGATCTTTGAAGAAGCGGAAAATCGGATGCATTCGATCAAAGCCATCTTGGTTTTGTTGACCCCCAACTGATCGATCGGGCGAGTAGAAAAAACCCGGAGCAAATCATTCGACGGTTTTTGGAAGGATAATTGTGAAAAAGGAAGCGTACTTCTACCTGGGACATATTTCAGACCAAGCCTGTTTGATGAGAACCGAGTTGGAAAACCAAGTCAATCTTCGAACATACCAAGAGCCCTTTTGTCATCGAACCGCTCTCTTGATTCTCGATATGCAACAGGTTTTCTTCGATCCCCATTCCCGCGCCTATATTCCCAGCGCGCCTGCCATCATTTCGGGCCTGAACCATCTGATCAACCGATGGAAGGGCCCGGTAATCTATACCCAACATAGCAATGATCCGCTGAACCCATCTTCTATGGCAAAGTGGTGGAAAACCCTGATTCGACGAGATTCCAAATCATTTGCCTTGATTGAGGGATGGGAAACCAAAAAGGGAATCCGGATCGAAAAGCATCAATACGACGCCTTTATGAACACCTCTCTTGAAGAAGTGCTGAGAGAGAGGGAGATTCATTCGCTCGTCATTGGAGGGGTTATGACGCACCTTTGTTGTGATTCCACTGCTCGAAGTGGGTTCATGAGAGGCTGGAACATCATTGTTTTGGTGGATGGTTGCGCGACGTACCATCGGCTTTTTCATATGGCCAGTTTGCTTACGCTGGCCCACGGATTTGCTTATCTAATGACCGTTGAGGAGGTCATGGATCGCCTTGATCAATCGGAGTGATGTTGAGGAAATCGATGAAACGATCATCATTATTGGCGCCGGACCCGCCGGGATTTCCGCGGCAGTTCAGCTAAAGCGGATGGGGCATGATCCATTGATGATTGAGCAAGATTGCGTTGGAGGCTTCATCCGGAATGCGTATCGAGTGGATAACCTCCCGTTTGCAGAAACGCCGATGACGGGCAAACAGGTGTTTTCTCTGATTCGGTCCTTTTGGGAGCGGTTTTCGATTCGAACCATCATCGACCGAATTGTCTCCATAGGCGATCATGAGTCAAAAGGAATTATGCTGACATCGCTTACCCGGCGATTCGTTTCTGATCGGATCATTGTCGCAACGGGAACAAAGCCCAAACCTCCCTCGATTTCAATTCCGGATCATCTGCGCCATCGGTTCGTCGATTCTATGGATGCCCTTTTGGAACGACTTGATCAAACAAACCATGGCAATCTTGCACCATCTCCTCCCGTTTGCATTATCGGGAGCGGAGATTGCGCCTTTGATTACGCTCTATCTATGAACCAAAGAGGAGTAGCATCGTTCCTCTTGGTCAGAAAGCAAATCAAAGCCATTCCACTACTCCAGAAAGAGGTGGAGGCAAGGAAGATTCCGGTCTATCTCAATTCTCAAGCCAGCAATATAAGCAAAAGCAAGTGGGGCTTGTCTGTGGGGGTGGATCAGATGCAATCCGATGGTTCCACCCGAAAGATCACCATGAACGCCTCCTTCATTTTGAGCGCAATCGGACGGTTGCCATCGATGATCCCCGGTTGCGAAGAGCGGGCTGCGAATCTTCGGTTTGCAGACCGGATCTTTTTGGTAGGCGATGTTGCCCATCCCGAATTCCGTCAAGTGGGAATTGCCCTAGGGGATGGTTTGCAGGCGGCTATGAAACTGGATCAACAAAGGAGGAACGCTTTGTGAAGATCGTTCAAGTCTTCGGAACAGAAGGAATCGCGCGCGTATTCATCGCTCAAAATGACCAAGGGCATTATTTGGAGTTTGTCGAATCGGTCCAACCGCCCATTCCCCGAAAAGATAAGTGGGTGAATATTGTATCCACACTCTACGGTTGTCCAATCCAGTGCCGTTTCTGCGACGCGGGAGGAGGATACCACGGGAGAGCTTCCTTTGAGGATATGCGGTTTCAGATTGACACCATGATCCATGCCTGCTTTGGATCTAGCGAAAACCCCCGCACAATCCCGGTAAAGAAATGGAAGGTCCAATTTGCCCGCATGGGAGAACCGGCTCTGAATCCAGAAGTTTTGGAGGTATTGGAATCCTTGCCTGGATTTTATGATGCCCCAGGATTGATGCCTTGCATCTCAACAATCGCCCCACGCGGTTCCGAACCGTACTTTGAACGGTTGCTACAGATCAAAAAGAAATGGTATTCCGGGCGATTCCAGCTTCAGTTCTCGATCCATACAACCGATGAAACCCAACGCAGATGGTTGATTCCGGTACCTATATGGTCATTCGAAGAGATTGCCCAGTACGGGAACGCCTTTTTCCGACCCGGAGACCGGAAGATAACACTGAACTTCGCTTGGGCAAAAGGAATGACCCTCAACCCCGAGATTCTTTTGCGATATTTCTCTCCCCGCCTTTTTTTGATCAAAATCACTCCGGTAAATCCAACCTATCGGTCGGAGGAGAACAAGATCTCCAGTCAGTTTCACAGCGAAGAAGACCATCCCGTCATAGAATGCCTTCGCCAATCTGGATATGACACCATTCTCAGCATCGGGGAATTGGAAGAAAATCAAATTGGAAGCAATTGCGGCCAATATGTTCAAACCCACAAACAAGCCCGGGAAAAAATAAACCGGGGTTATCAGTTGGTTCCTTAGGAGCCCCATGGCACTCCACTTACAGAAGGCGAAAACGATCTTGAAGAAGGGGAAAAGCGCGGATTCCTGGTTTGGCTGTCGGTATTCCCTGAATCTGTATCGAGGGTGCGCCCACAATTGCGTTTATTGCGACGGCCGCTCGGAACGTTATCATGGGGAAGGAACCTTCGGAACTGACATTGCTGCCAAAATCAACGCGCCGGAGATTCTCCAATCAGAACTATCCATCCATCGCCGGCGCAAACCATTGACTCCCGGATGGACCGTGTTTGGCGGAGGCGTCGCTGATAGCTATCAACCGGCGGAATCGGCTCTTCAAATCAGCAGAGCGTGTTTGACTGTTTTCAAGGATCTTCGAATGCCTGTCCATTTGATCACTAAATCATCTCTGGTCGTCCGAGATCTTGATATTCTCCAAAAATGCGCAGGAACCCTCGTCAGCATTTCCTTATCGACTTCCGATGAATCTCTGGCACAGATCGTTGAACCAGGCGTTCCAAGCCCGCGAGTTCGTTTGGAAACCCTTTCAAAACTGAAAAACCGCGGAATCCATTGTGGGGTTTTCCTCATGCCAGTAATTCCGTTCCTTTCTGATTCAGATCAAGCCATGATGAAGACCGTTCAAGATATTCGGGACGCCGGGGCCGAGTACATCGTCTTTTCTCCCATGACCTTACGGCCGAAGATTCAAAAGGAGTACTACCTGAAGATGATCCGGTCGCATTTTCCCCAGTTGGTTCGGGCTTATGAGGCCACCTACCCGGACGACCCATGGGGCAATCCCGATCCCAAGTATACCCAAAGGGTACACGAAACGTTCCTGAAATGCATCCATCATAATCGGATTCCCTCTCGAATCCCCGTTTCATTATTTCTTCCCTTTCTTCCGGAAACAGATTATGTGTGCATCATATTGGCCCAGTTGGATTACCTGTTGCAATTGCATGGAAAGAAAGCCCATTTCGGAAGAACCATCCAAACGGTCCGTTCGCTTCGGATTCCTTTGGCCTTTGCGTTGGCCAATCCCCCATTCACCAGTTCAATCTCCCAAGAGAGCCTAAAGATCATTGAAGAAATTGCTCATTCGGGTCGATGCAGGCTCTACGAGTCACTCCTGTTTGATGGGGTTCGATGAGCGATACGGAGCTTCAAGGTCGAAGTAGAATCGACTCCCGTGTCCGAATTGGCTTTGCACGTGCAAGGATGAGCGCATGATTTGGAGGATGCCTTTTATGATGAACAAGCCCAATCCTACCCCTCCATATTTTCGGAACGCTGTTGGACCAGCCTGTTCAAAAGGTTCTTGGATTCGATGAATGGCCTCCTCGGGTATTCCGATCCCGGTATCCTCAACCTCGAACCGGATTAACGTTGTCATTTTCTGAGGATCATGGGTTCGCAGAGAAACCGTTAACCGCACATGACCTGCTTGTGTAAACTTAACTCCATTCCCCAAAAGATTGAGCAACACTTGTTGAACCCGAAGCTCATCGATAAGAAGTAGGCGCGGGATGGTATCATCGTAATCCATCTGAAGATCGATGTTCTTTTTTTTGGCATGAATTTCGACCAATTGCATGACCGAATGACACAGAAATTTTAGATCCGCCGGTTCTTCATGAAGCTTCATCTTCCCGACGGATATTTGCTCATAGTTCATGATATTTTCTACAATATGGTTCAACAGTCCCGAGGAAAGCCGAATATACTCAATATACTCTCTTTGGATTTGAGATAGAGAAGACTGTTCCAACAATTCAAGAAACCCCATAATCCCATTCAGAGGCAAACGAATTTCATGGGACATACTGGATAAAAAAGTGCTCTTGTCTTGAGTGGCTTTTTCCGCTTCTTCTTTAGCCTCTCGAATCTTCTCTTGGCTTTGCACGCGTTGGATCGCCGATCCGATACAAATGGCAATCGCTTCGAGCAAGTGGATCTCATTTTCATGCCATATCCGTTCATACAAACAATCATCAAAACCCAGAAAACCCCAGAATTGCTCTCCGCAATAAATGGGAAGGACAAGGAGGGAACGGATTCCTTGAGATTCCAACAAGTCCGTACCATCTCCTTCCAATTCGGAAATTGTCGCTTTGAACGCTTTTTTTTGCAGCAATTGGCGCAGGAGTGTGTGGACTGTCTCCGAATAAGGACGTTTGATCAGCTTCGGGTTCGAGATCTGTGGTTCGATCCCTTCCGCACAGCATTCATGAATCTGCGTCCTGCACCAACCCCGTATGGGGTCGTAGAAGTTTTCGTAAACATACACGCGGCTGATATCCAATGTTGTTTGAATGGTCCGGACCATTTGAGCCATTCTTCGATCCAAACTTAGGTTGTCATCATTCAATAGGGTCGCGCATTCAGCAACGGCACGAAGAGCCAGCTCTCCATTTTTCTGGATTGTAATATCCGTCCGCGTACCGATCACGCGAAGGGGATGTCCGCTTTCATCGCGGGCGAGGGTCTTTCCTCTGTCCTGTACCCATCGATAGGAACCGTCTTTGTTTCGAACTCGAATCTCACAATGGAAAGCGGGTGTTTCCCCATAAAAGTGCTGATCAAAAGCCTTACGAAACAGAGCGTAATCGTCCGGGTGAACCAGTGAACTCCATTCATCGAAGGCATCGGACCTCCGGTCTTGCGGAAACCCCATCATCTCATTCCATTGTTCGGAAACATGGACCTTCCCGCTTTTCACATCCCAATCCCACAGCAATTGATCCGAACTCTCCAAGGCATACTGCCAGCGATGTTGACTCTCCTGGAACTGGCGTTCGATCTCGACAATATCAGGAAGCTCCCTAACGACTCCAATGACCTCGATTACCTTCGGATGATCCGGAAGAAATACCGGGAAACACAGGATTTCCATTGGATTCGAGGAGATCGCGCCCGATTCGATCAGTGTCCTTTTTTCGGGCTTTCCCGATTTGATGCACTTCAACGCGGGACAAACCACGCAGCTTTCCTTTCTTTGGTAAATGAGTTCATGACACCGTTTGCCCTCCAAAGGCCGAGCAATTTTATGCTGTTCCTGAAGCGCCGGATTGGCGTACAAAACCCGCAAATCCCGATCAACCACAAAAACCCGGTCTTTGGGAGCCTTCTGGATTCCGCCCAAAAACCCGGGTTCTGTTATCCGTTCTCTCCAGTTTCCCGCGTCTACCGGATCATAGGTCATTGGAAAACCTCCCAAATCCCAATCTCGCTCTGCCATAACCGTTCGGCATGTCTTCTCCCGCCTTCAACACAAAAAAAGAATCCAATCGTGCGAAGATAAAAGAAACCACCACCGAAAGCAGGTTGTTTTTCGTCATTCCTTTTCCGATAAACCGACGCTTGTGAAAACGTTTCTTAAAACTCATGTTTCTTAGGGTTATGTAAATTATACCACAGTCATCCAATAGATTCAAACATAAAACGTTTCGGTTTTTGATGGCAATCTATATGAATTGTTCGCAGCTATCTTAGGCAAGGCTTCTTTGGATTGTAATCCAAAAACAAAATGCGAGTGGTATAATTCTTCCCGTAAGAACGCTCGCAAATTGATAAGGAGGACAAAGCATGCGTTTGAAGTCTTTGAAAATCAAGATCATCATCTTTTTTTCCCTTGTTTTGGTCGCCGCCTGTGTAATCTTGAGTCTAACCGCCTATTTCACCGGCGAAGGCATCATTCGAAACGAAGTGAATGACACGCTTCAACTCTCTGTGCAAAATGCAACCGATATGATCAACTTATTTGCGGAGAGACATTTTGTCGCAATGGAGGGTGTAGCAAGTCGAAATGTGATCCGTAGCATGGACTGGGCAATCCAAAAACCCGCCTTGATTCAGGACGCGGAACGCCTGGGGTATATGACCTTAGCGATCGTCAAACCCGACGGAACCGCCCATTACGTGGATGACACCACAGCTTTCCTTGGAGATCGCGATTATGTAATCCGGGCTTTCCAAGGGCAGACCAACATCTCGGACGTTCTAATCAGCCGGGTAATCGATGCGCCAGTTGTCATGCTAGCAACCCCGATATATAACGATCGGGGCGGGATTTCGGGTGTTCTGATCGCCCGATTGGATGGGAACATTCTGTCGAGGATCGTTACGGTCAATAATCTCGGCGGAAAAGGATATGCCTACATGATCGATCGGAACGGGGCTTTAATCTCCCACGATAACCGAAACCTAGTCATGGATCAAGTGAACTACATCCACGAGGCCAGAACCGACGCCCAATACGCTCGATTGGGAGAGATGATGGCACGGATGACTCGGGGACAAACAGGCATAGAGGCTTATGAGTATTTGGGGGAGGTACGGTACTTTGCCTATGCTCCCGTGGGAATCAATGGATGGTCTGTGGCCGTAGGGGCATTCCAAAGCGTTATGCTGGCCCCGGTTTACAACCTGGGGACTATGCTGATCATCATCTCTTTGATCGTTCTCGGCGCGGGTATTGCCATCTCCTATTGGATGGG
>Ga0334887_1005202_pt1 | contig 11037 bp, 7 predicted proteins | sample GraSluR1_MG_10_FD_207217 | JGI IMG/M metagenome (GOLD analysis project Ga0334887, IMG submission 207217) | Sludge microbial communities from methane-producing bioreactor in Wageningen University, Netherlands - Granular Sludge_18_07-R1 | ecosystem: Engineered > Bioreactor > Anaerobic >...
CCTGCCATCGGTAGGCGGTGCCGGGGGCGAGGGGGGCCGTCAGGTTGATGGATAGGCTCTCCATCTCCCGGCCGCCGCGGGCCCTCCCCACCGGCGTCATATCCTCGCCGGCGGCCCCGAGAAGGAGCTGGTAATCGATCCGGGAGTTGGGGTCAAGACCTATTGACGACAGGACCGGCGTCTCCGGACCGCCCCCGACCCACCAGAGAGGGGGGGATAGCCCTATGCCGGCGGTCTTCTCCGGGGGACAGGGGTTCCCCGGCTCAGAGGGGGTCGGCGCCAGGGCGTACCCCAGGAGGAGGAAGAAAAGAACCGCCGCGATCCCCCACCTCGACCGCCTCCCCCGAAGTAGCCCGTCTACCTTCTCGGCGGCCGCCATGAGGGCTTCAAAGGAACCGTCAATGAGGCCGGTCATACCTCGTCCTCCATCCTGACCATCTCCTCCGGTCTCCTCTGATCAGATCGGCCTCGGATGGGTATATACTTTCCCAGCCACGGAGGCTGGATCTGACCCGCGATACCCCCGACAAACCCGCGGGAGGGGTACGATCCTGAGGAAGGGCGGGGCGGGACTCCATCGGGGATGTATTTTATATCTCCGGATCCATATCTCCATGATCTAATGCCGGTGGCTGGAGAGAATTGAGCTTCAATCGATGGGATTTGAAGGTGGCCCTTATAATCCTGTATCTGGCAGTTATCTCGGGCACGTCTAGCGGTACCGAGGTGAACGACCTCTGGCTCCTCATATCCAGCTACGAGGACATCGGGATCACCGTCAACGACCTCGCCTTCTTCCTCGCGACCCACGGATACAACTCCACCCCCATGAGGAGCTACGTGATGGTGACCTTCTACGACGGCGAAAAGGCCTACCTCACCCCCAACGGCGCAGCTCCCAGGCTCGCCGACCTCTGGTCGGAGCCGCCGACCCCCACGGGACCGGTGAGGGTGATCCTCCCCGACGCCATCCAGAGGAACGCGACGTTTGAGAGGACCGGTAACATCAAGTTCATCCGAGATGTGACGAGGCAGGTCATCTTTCCTGTGACGCCCCTGGGGATGTGTTACGACGGATCGAAGAAGCTGGCCGATACCTATGAAAGTTTCAATTATAGAGTAAGATATATGTACGATCCGAGCGAATGGGATTGGCAGGGGCACCTCTGGATCCTAGTCGAAGATGGCGACCGGCCAGACTTATGGATAGCCGTGGACAGCTACTACGGCGTCATGACGGATTATGAATATTACACCGCTCCGTACAGCTTCGAGGGGTTTGAGCACCTCGACGCGATAAACCCGGAATGGAGATTGGGATGATCTTTACCCACAGAAGCTCAGTACTGCAGTCAAAAAGGGCCACAGATTAAGCGAGATGTCGATATGATTGAAATCCGGATCGGGATCATCAGGTCGCTCGATTTTATCTTAGCGATATTGCTCATCCTCTCCCTCTGCGGCGAAGGCTCGATGGACGACAGGATATCCGATAGGTGCGACCTCAGGTCCGCCGACCTCTCGAGCGGAGACCTGGTCGGGACCCATCTGAACCAGTCGGATCTCTCCGGCGCCGACCTCTCGGGAGCTGACCTCAGGGACGCATACCTCAGGTCCGCATGGCTCCTCGGCGCAAACCTCAAGAAGGCCAACCTCGCGGGGGCGGACCTATCCGGCGCAGACCTCTCGGAGGCGGACCTCTCGGAGGCGAAGCTCTGGGGGGCGAAGATATCGGGGGCGAGCCTCGTCGACGCCACCCTCACCAAAGCCGATCTGACGAGGACGGACATCACCGACGCCGACCTCACCGGGGCGGAGATGACGAACGCCCGGCTCTTCCGGGCAGACCTCACCGGAGCGACGATGACCGGAGTTTACCTGATCGGCGGCAACTTCGTCGGAGCCCACATGAACTGGGCGGAGATGAGAGGAAGCTACCTCAACCGCGGCCAGTTCTCCAGGGCCGAGTTCTACGGGACCGACCTCTCCGGCTCCGACCTCTCCGACTCCGACTTCTCGAGGGCATACCTGATGCGGGCAAACCTCAGCGAGGCGAACCTCAACTGGGCCCTCTTCGCCTACGCCGACCTGACGGAGGCGAAGCTATCTCGTTCTACCCTCCGGGGAACTAAGCTATCCTACGCGGACTTGACCGGCGCCGACCTCTCGGGGGCCGACCTGACCGACGCCGACCTCACCGCCATCCGGCTGATAAAGTCGAACCTCAGCAACACCAAGATGGGCCGGGCTTACCTCCAGGGGCTCGACCTCCGGGGGGTGGACCTATCGGGGGCTTATCTGAGGGATGCCACCATCGACAGGACCTACCTCACCGACGCCAACCTGACCGGGGCGGACCTCCGGGGCGCCACCCTCTCGTCGGTGGAGATGACGGGGGCGGACCTCGCGGGGGCGAACCTCATCCGGGCGAAGGTCGACCAGTTCACCCTCGTATCCCTCTCGAAGGCGAATCTGGAGGGGACCCTCTTGGACGAAGAGCTGAAGAGGGATATAGATGCAATAAAGTGAGGGGGGGCCCGCCTAGGGGCCCTTCCCCCATCCGATCCTACCGGCCGAGGATGACGTGGTAGTCGACGAAGGGCCTGTGGTCCAGGGTGATCAGACCCCTATGGCCGCGGATCTCGTAGGGCTCCGCGCAGACCATCGTCCCGATCATCTCACGGCACTCGAAGTCGCTGTAGTAGTTGCCGGCCCACCGGTTGCCGCCGTTGTCCCGCCCGTTGAACTTATTGTTGTCGATCAGGGCGTTGGACATGACGAGGTTCAACCCCCCATCGAAGAGGTATATCCCTCCAAGCCCCGAGTTCTGGATCAGGTTGGAGAGGAAGAGGTTCTGGGCGCTCTGATCCAGAACCTGGATCCCGTATTCGCCGCTCCCCAGGATGTCGTTGTCTGAGACGATCGTCCCCGTCGATCTGATGATGTGGACCCCGTCGGCGGCGCTATTCGGGATCCTGTTGGACCAGATGTTGCTGTTGTCGCATCTGAAGAGGCGGATCCCGTCCCTCGTGCTGTTGACGATCTCGTTCTTCGAGACGACGACGTTATCGACCACCTCCAGACTCAAGCCGAAGCCGCTGTCTATTATCCTGTTCTCTACGATGGAGTTGTCGGAAGAGTACCGGATGATGAGGGCGGTCGAGTGGTTGTATATCTCGTTCGCCTGGACGAAGTTTGAGTCGCTCTCGTCGAATACGATGCCGTATCTCTTGTTCTCCGATAAGTTGTTGTAGATTACCATGTTCCTCCTGCTATCCAGCCGGAGGGATATGCCGCTCTCCCGATTGCTCCGGACGACGTTATGGGAGATGGTGTTGTAGCTCGCCCCGAGGATCGAGATGCCGTCGAGGTCGTTATTCAATACGGAGTTCCAGGCCATGACGTTGTTGTCGCCCGAATCGACGTTGATCCCCATCCCGTCGCAGCCCTCGATGGCGTTTGAGGCGATCATGATGCTGAAGGACCGGTAGATGTCGATCCCGCTATTCACGCAGTCCCGGATCCGATTTCCGACCAAGATGTTGTTGTTGGAATCCACCAGGTACACCCCGTTGTCGGCGTTGCTGTGGATCGAGTTGGAGGTGAGCTCGCTGCCGGTGGAGGAGGCTATGGTGATGCCATCGGCGCGGTTCCCCCAGATATCGCTGTTTGAGACCCAGTTGTCATGGGATCGCTCGATGAAGACTCCGTACCCGTTATTGCTTATATTGTTCTCCGCGATATGGCTACCGTTCACCCCGGCGAACCGGATCCCCGCCTTGAAGTTGTCGCAGATCCTGTTCTTTGAGATCAGGTGACCCGTGGAGTTTAGTACGCAGATGCCGTGGCTCATTGAGCCGTATATGGTGTTGTTCATGATCCTGGTGCCATCCGAGAGGACGAGGACCGACCCCGAATCGCAGGAGTCGTTGGTGCATCCGCCGATGATGAAACCGTCCAGGACGACGCCGCTCGCAGTTATAGTTATGATGGGGGAGGTCGCATTGCACCCCTCGACGAGGGGCATCCCCTCTCCCCGGAGGGTAATGGGCCGATCGACGACGAGGTTCTCCCCGTAAGTGCCGTTCAGGACGACTATCTCGTCGCCGATCTCGGAGGCGTCTATGGCGTCCTGGATCTTCCAGAAGTCCTTGGTGCCAGAGCTGTCGACCTGGAGGGCTCCGGCTCCGGGGCCGACCAGGATCAGGATCAGCAATACCGCTGTTGGCCATCTGTACATGAGAATCACTCACCCTTATGGTCAGTCGCTCTTTATCAGTCTGCTCATTTCAGTTCAAATATGAGATTATATTTCTAGAATTTCCGGCGATGGGGGATTGGGGGGCTTCTGCCCCCCCGGCTCATCTCCCCAGGGCGACGTTGGGGTCGCTGAAGGCCCTCCGGTCGAGGGTGACCGCCCCCCTCTGGCCGCGGACCTCGTAGGGCTCAGTGCATAGAACCTGCCAGAATGTCTCCTCGCACTGATGATCGCTGTAGTAGTTACCGTCCCAGAGGTTGCCGCCATTATCCCAGCCGTTGAACTTCGTGTTATCGATCAGGGCGTTGAAGGAGGCGAGGTTGAACTCCCCCTCGAAGAGGTAGATTCCGCCCAGGGCCGAGTCCTGGATCAGGTTTGCCAAGAGGAGGTTCTGGGTGCTCTGATCCAGGATCTGGACGCCGTACTCGCCGCTCCTCAGGATGTCGTTGTCCGATACGATCGTCGCCGTCGATCGGATGATGTGGATCCCGTCGGCGGCGCTGTCCAGGATCCTGTTCGCCCATATCTTGCTGTGGTCGCATCTATTGAGGCTGATGCCGTCTCTTGAGCTGTTCGCGATCTCGTTCTTCGAGACGACCACGTTATCGACCATCTCCAGACTCAAGCCGAAGCCGTTATCCCGGACGACGTTCTCGACGACGGAGTTGCCGGCGGAGTATCTCATGACGATGCCGTTGGTGTTGTGGTGGATCTGGTTCTCATGGACGGAGTTCAGGTCGCTCTCGTCCAAGATCAGGCCGTACCTCTTGTTCTCCGATATGGTGTTGTTCGCTATCATGCTGTTTCTGCTATCCCGGCGGAGGGAGATGCCGTTGTCCCGGTTCTTCTCGACGACGTTGTTGGAGATGGTGCTGTGGTCAGATCCGAGGATAGAAACCCCGTTGATGTCGTTGGCTGATAGGAAATTCCGGTTGACGACGATGTTGTCCGTCTCGTCGAGGTTGATCCCCATCTCGCCGCAGCTCTCGATGGTGTTGAAGACGATCAGAGTGCTGAAGGACCTCACCACGTCGATCCCGCTATTTCTGCAGTCCTGGATGGTGTTTGCCACGATTATGTTGTTCTTCGAATCGAGGTGGTATACCCCGTTCTCAGAGTTGTTGTGGATCTCGTTTCCGGTGATCTGCTGGCCTGAAGAGGCGACGATGGCGATTCCATCGGCACCGTTGGCACTGATATCGTTATATGCGATCACAGCCCCCTCGGATGCCTCGATGTAGATTCCGTATCCGTTCCCGCGGACCTCGTTATCGGAGATCTGGCTCGAGTTCGCCCCGGCGAGCTGGATCCCGGCCCTGAAGTTGTCGTGGATCCGGTTCTTAGAGATCAGGTGACCCGATGAGTTGAGGAGAGTGATGCCGTGGCTCATTGAGCCGTATATGGTGTTGTTCAGGATCTTGGAGCCGTCCGAGAGGACGAGGACCGAGGCTGAATCGCAGGAGTCGTTGGTGCATCCGGCGATGATAAAACCGTCCAGGACGACGCCGCTCGCATTTATAGTTATGATGGGGGAGGTCGCATTGCACCCCTCGACGAGGGGCATCCCCTCTCCCCGCAGGGTGATGGGCCAGTCGACGACGAGGCTCTCCGCGTAAGTGCCGTTTTTGACGACTATCTCGTCGCCCGCCTCGGAGGCGTCTATGGCGTCCTGGATCTTCGAGAAGTCTTTGGTGCCAGAGCCGTCGACCTGGAGGGCTCCAGCTCCGAAGTCGACGAGGATCAGGATAAGGATTATCGGAGTTTGCCATCGGATCATGATAATCACTCACCCTTATGGTCAGTAACTCTTTATTAATTTACTCATATTCCTGGTGACCCAAGAAACCGGCATCTGATGGATTTGAGGGCGTGAGCTGCCCCGGCCCACCACCACCGGACCGCTTCATAGGAGGAGGTTTTCTGCCGGGCCCCTTCATAATGCTCTGCCGCCATTTTTGGGCTTTGGGAGGGGAGACGGCGGGGAGGAGTCGATCCGCACCGGAAGGATGTGATGCCCACGAAGGGAGGAAAAAAAGTCATCCTCCGGCTCGGAGGATGGTCGCCTCGCCGCCTCTCTGGAGCCACCATTATGACCAGGTGCCTTCAGCTTCGGTGGCATTGGCCTCTTTATCCTCGATGACGGTGATCGTGGCATTGATCCCGTCTTCCTCCTCGCCGCATTCGGGACACTCCTCCGGGGCGGCCTCTTCTGGCAGCTCTGATGCGTCAAGGACCCCAGCCTTGGTCATCTCCACGAGGTGGATGGTGGTGACGAAGGTGGCATTCTGGGAGATGGCGTAATCCATGAACCTATTGATGGCATCCAGATACTCTCCAGAGCCGGAGACGGTGTTGGTCAGGCTCACCACCATCGGCTCGTCTTTTCCTTCTATCTCATCGAACTTGCCGACGAGGGCGTCGTACCACTCCTCTCCATCCATTCCGGCATCGGAGAAGCTGCCGTCATGGAGGACGACCCTATCGTCCGATAGGTCGTAGCTGCTCACCGGAACGGCGCGGAAGTTGTGCCCCTCCACCGGATAGGGCCAGACATCGTTCTCATGGCCGGGCTCGAAGAGAAGCCCTGCCTGGAAGCCGGCACTGTACTCGATCTCCAGCAGGTCCAGGGCAGCGTAGGTATCCTGATTCTGATCGAAAGACTGGGGCATGAAGCCTTTAGCGTTTATGACGTTGGTCCCGCAGACGACGGTGGACTCGACGTACCTCTTGGAGGTCTCTAACAACCGGCTCTGCTCCAGATAAGAGAGGTCGCTGAGCTTCTCATCGGAGTGCTTGCCGGAGATGGCGAACTCGAACTCCGACTCAAGGCCCATGCGGGTGAGCCGGATTCGGCCCCTAGTGTCTATGAAATCTTGGGTTGAGAAGACCGTGGCGACGAGGTCTCTGCTGGATATATTGGTGTAAAGATTTACAAGTCCCAGCTCCCCAGCTTTCTTCTCCTCCGCCGTCGCCTCCGGCGGGACGCCGGCCGTGATCATCAGGTTGACTATCGTCGGCAGGTCTGCCGCTTGCGCCGCGCCGAAGATTGCGATGATGGATACAAGGGCTATTAATGTGGATGCCAATCGGACTCCCATAGTTCATTCACCTCATCCGTCGATGACTGCAACCGTATCTTAACCTCATCATACGATACGATACTACAAAAACTCTTCGAGGGATGCCTATATAATTCATCGAAGCGATATCCTTATTTAGGAAAGGAGCGCCTCTTAAAAAGTCAGTGGGCAATATTGCCCGGAGATGAGAGGTGCGGGATAGAAGCCGGAGGGATGGCTTCTACCATCCGATTCTGGAGGGATAAAAGATGAAGAAGACGCGTCTTAGGATAGAGATCTGGGCCCTGGCGTTAGCGAGCGTCATTGCCCTGGCGGCGCCCTCTGCAGGTGTGGCGGTCCCCAGCTGTACGCCCAGCAGCTGGGCGAATGTATTTGTTAACCAACACGTGGAGCTCCAAGCGGATCCCGATGACAGTACCACCTACTTTTACGATTGGTCAGCGTCTTCAGGAGTGACGTTTCTCGATCCTCCCGGGGTAGTAGATAACACCAAATCAGCGATTACGTCGCCCGCCACGGCTGGAGATTACACGGTGGACGTGATCATAACAAACCAGATGGCACCCGCATGTTCGGCTCAGAACTGTTTTGGTCTGAGGGTGTACGAATGCTGCCCAGATGCTGAAACGGACTATTGTACCAGCAATAAGGATACATGGTGCTGGTACGACTCCTGCGGCACCGCAGCTCCCTTCACCCCGTCCAGATCAATCGGGTTTGAGTGGTACATCAACGATGCCAAGGAGCCCATCAGCAAGGAGCCATGTTACTCCCCCGACTTCCTCAATGATGGATACGATCTGCCATCAAAAGAGGCCCCCACCACGCCCCAGAAGGTGACGATGAAGGTCGTCCAGGATCTGACCGGTTCGGAGTACGGGGCAACGCATCACTCTGATCCGTATGTGCTTTACGAGTGTGGCCTCGAGTTCAACCTCCACTGGGATCCGGAGGGCGAGGTGAAGGTATCGGTGGCATTCAGCTGAGGGCTCCGCCGAAGCTGCGTGACCTTCGGCCGCCAGCTTCAACATTTTTTATCATCGGATAGAGAAGACTTAGACCTAGATTTTGCCGAAGGAAACCGTAGAGTACGATAGATAGATGAGACCAGAGATGTGGAGGCAGGCGGCGTGAAGAGAAGATCGGTTGCGTACATCTTCCTAATCCTCGGGATCTCTCAGGCCCTGCTGTCGGCGGGGCAGTCGAGCTGGGACCCGTGGTGCAACTATCCCGGAGGCTCCTGTACTGCCAACGATATTTCCGTCACCAGGGTCTACCTCGTCCAGAACTCCCCGAGTTCAGTGACCCTCATGGGGACCTTCAGCCTGAATCTGGCCACCGATAGATATTGCCCCTTCTCCGTGGTGGACATATACCGAGGGGACGGGGTGACGCCCATAGAATTGAAGCACGTCACCTGGCTTACCACCCTCTCGGGAGGGACGTCCCCCCAGGAGATCCCCCTTGCAACGATAACTCGCCCCCCCGATGAGCCGATAGTGTTAAAAAATATATACGTCCAGTGGTCAGCGAGCAAGTCCACATGCGGCGATAACTGTAACAATTATCAGCCCTCTAAATGCTATAAGGACCCAGGTCCTCTGGTCGTCCCAGCTTCGCTCGTCGCCAACTTTTCGGGCTTGGATGTTTGCCTTGGAGGATCGATCCAGTTCGCCGACCAGACCACCGGGGGCTACAAGCCCTACGCCTCGTCGGTCTGGACCTTCGGCGACGCCACCACCTACAGCTGCTCTTCAGCCTCTCCCTGCAACCCCCCTCCCAAAACTTACGCCTCTCCAGGAAGATATACGGTCAACCTGAGGGTGACGGACAATAAAGGCGTAGTCTCGACGAAATCCCAGGGCTACTACGTCTGGGCCCCCCCGGTTGCAGACTTCAGCTACTCCCAGGGGTGCGGGTTCGAAGTTCAGTTCACGGACCTCTCGACGGCAACGCCAACGGCCGACGTCATGCCCACGATCACGGCGCAGAGCTGGGATTTCGACGGCGACGGCGCTATAGATAGCTCAATGCAGAGCCCCGAGTACACCTTCCCGGCCCCGGGGACCTATCCCGTTCGGCTCACCGTAACGGACTCGCATGGATGCACCGGCTTCATAGTCAAGGATGTCACCGTAAATCCAGCCGTTCAAGCGACGGCCATATCCAACTCTCCCGTCTGTGAGGGATCGACGATCAACTTGTATGGGGGCCCCGACGGCCTGATCAGCTACTCCTGGACCGGCCCTGATGAGTTCGAGAGCAGCCTGCAGAACCCCACCATCGATCCTGCCACCCTGGCCAACGGTGGGACTTATACGCTGAAGGTCGTCGATGAAGAAGGCTGCGAGACCGAAGCGAAGACTACGGTTCTGGTTCAGAGGAGGCCGGCGGTCTCGGCAGGGGCGGACCTCTACATATGCGAGACGGAAGAGCAGATCCTGATAGATGGATCGAATTCGGGGGGTCCTGCCACATACCTCTGGACGACTTCGGGCACAGGCCACTTTGAGCCAGAGGGGGGGCTCAGCACCCGCTACCAACCCAGCGATGGGGACAGGGAGGCGGGGAGGGTTAATATCACCCTGACGGCCGTCGGGATTGGCCCCTGCGGCACCTTCAGCACAAGCGATAATATGACCCTATCGATCTTGACAGTCCCTGAGGCATCGATCAATGTGGCCTTCTGAGGATATGGGCCGAGGAGGACCGATGGAGATGGAAACGAACTCCCTTCTTATGGGAAATGATCGGATAACTCGCCGTTCTGGGAGGAGAGGGGCGATATCTCCTTTCACCTTCACATTGCTTCTAATTATATCCCTCCTCCTTCCAGGGGTCTACGCAGAGGTTCCGGCCGCTTATTATGCTGGCGAGACCTATACGTTCACCACCGACTTAGATCCTCATCTTTTCATCTTCGACTGGGAGGCATTCTGCTGCAGCAATCCTGCCTGCTGTGACGATCCGAGCTGCTGTGGGACAAAAAGCTGCGGCAGCCATGAGGGGGCCTCTGGCCACCAGTTCGTATGGACGGCCCCCGATGTGAACTGCCCCACCAACGTCACCGTCTCGGTCCTCGCCGGAGTCAAGGCCTACCCCGCATGTAATGGCCTCGCTCTGATCAACCTAACCATCCAGCCTCAGACCTGCAGCATCACCGTCGTCAAGGAGACGGAACCGGTGGGGGACCCGGAGGCCTTCAACCTCCGCCTCTCATACGGCCCGACCGAGTTCACCCTAGCAGGGGGTGAGGCCGAGACGTTCGGAGGCCTCCCTCCGGGAAGCTACGTCATTGGAGAGGAGGATGTGCCGGGCTGGGACCTATCCGGCATCGGGGTGGAGGGGGCGACTTCGGCCCGGTACAGCTCCGACGCCACCATCTGGCACGACGACTTCTCCTCGGGGGACGGTTTCATAAAAGTTACCATCGGCCCTGGAGAGACGGCGACGGTGAACTTCACCAACATTAAGCTCGGATCCATCGTGGTCGGGAAGGTCACAGAGCCGAAAGGGTCTGGCGAGGTCTTCGAGTTTGCTGCAAGCTACGCCGACCAAAAGATCCTCCTAAAGGATGGCGAGACGAACGCATCGGGACTTCTGGTGCCTGGAACCTACACCATTGAAGAGATCATCCCCGAGGGCTGGACCCTCGCGGATATAAACGGAGCCGCCTCCATCGAGGGATCAAAAGCCACC
>Ga0334887_1005207_pt1 | contig 11030 bp, 9 predicted proteins | sample GraSluR1_MG_10_FD_207217 | JGI IMG/M metagenome (GOLD analysis project Ga0334887, IMG submission 207217) | Sludge microbial communities from methane-producing bioreactor in Wageningen University, Netherlands - Granular Sludge_18_07-R1 | ecosystem: Engineered > Bioreactor > Anaerobic >...
CCTGCTTTCTCAAAATCCGAAAAAAATCGAACAGGCTTTTCAATGGTGTGAAAAAAACATCGGCTCGATTCAATACGATGGGAAACAATTGACTCCAGAAATCTTAAAAAAGCAAATTGCCTCCTACTATGCAGTAAAAGAATTATGTCAAGAAATGCATTTAGATTTCTGTGGAATAAAGGGACAACCCGAGCTTACCAATAATTTTTGTACTATGGATGTCGCCGAAGCTTTTATGAATGACCCCTACGATTTCGATGGACCTAAAGAACCTATCGTTTGCTCTACCGAAGCAGATATGGACGCAGCATTAACCATGGAGATTTTCAAAAAATTAGCAAAAACCCCGGTACTATTTGCTGATGTTCGCCATTGGCATGAAGATTATCAAATATTGGACTTGTGCAACTCTGGCGAACACGCCACTTACTTTGCCGGAGCCAGCTTCGATTTTCGAGACAACCTACCTCGAGTTTCTTTCCTTCCTGAAGGCTTCTATTTCCAAGCTGGCGGTGCCGCAGTTCATCATCTTGCCCATCCAGGAAAAGTCACCATGGCACGATTAGGAAGAAAAAATGGAAATTACTGGATGGCTATTATGACTGGGGAATTTCTCCAGTTTGATGAGAAAACCAACCAAGAAATCATGACACGCACTCAAATTGAATGGCCCCATGCATTTTGTAAACTTGATACGAGTATTGACCGATTTATTGAAAAGTTTCCCTGCAACCACATCCATGGAGTATATGGTCATTTTGTTGAAGAACTCAAATTGGTTTGTGAATTTCTTGGTATTCATTGGGAAATCATTTAACTTAAACCCCTAATTAAAAAAAGAGCGGGTGTAAAAAACCCGCTCTTTTTTTAAATAATTATTTCAAAACTTATAATTCAGGTCCAAAGTGTTTTAACATGACCAACATCGTATTTTCACTTGGATTGGTGATGGTTATTCCTTCCCGGGCTGCTTTTTGGGTTACAAACAATTCGTCGCTGGTCATTTCTCCAAATCGAATTAAACTTGGAGCATCGATAGATAAGGGTCCAAACTGGCCATGACCCTCTATGGTAATCAGCCCATAGGCTTCCTTATCTTTGATGGTAACCGTACTCCCGGGAAACACCCTTAGCTCTTTCGCTGAAAAATCACTGGATTTATAGGAAATCCAAAATTCCTCATAACCTTCCGTTCTCATTTCTTCGACTGGTTTGACTGGTTTGGGTTCAGCAAATCGATTACGATAAAAATCTGGATCAACGTTTAAATCCCAGTTTATCAGGCTAATGATAAAATCAAGATCATTTTTATACTCTTCAGGAACATTTTTTACCAGTAATCCCCAGGGTGTTGGGACATCCCACACTAATGACTGGAACATAGCAAATACATCCGAACATCTTTGGGGTTCATAGGTTAATAAAGAACCAGGCGCATGAAGAATGCCAGGGGGGACGTCCCACCCAGTTCCTGGTTTGAGTTTATAGGCTCGAGACAAATACAGTATCCCATTATCACCCTTGTTCCAATCTTCTAAACATTTTCTTACCTCATCCTTGGTTGTTCCGGGATTAAGACCAAAAAAAGTATAAGGAAACCAACCACCATGATTATTCAACTGGGCTGGAAAATAGTAGGATTCCGGTTTTCCCATAGCCCCAACATGAGCAGCTGTTTCATCATCATGATGAAGATGATGAGGAAGGGGTTCCATATTGTCAAAAAACTTACTAAACATCAACCAGCCGCCAAATTTTTTCATAACGTCGGTCCCTAAGATATCATTCCCCATGATATCAATTGCTTCTTTGAGAAGAACTTTTTCCTCTTTCCTTCCATCTTTAAAATAAATATAGCTTAAACCCTCATCTGGAAGCGTCTCCGGCCCGTTGTCCGCTTTGGTCGTCGAAGCAAACCATCGTTCATCAATGCCACCCCGATGTGCTCCAAAAGCATAGTAATCATCAGGGTGAAGTTTTATGCGTTTACCAGGAATACAAAATGAACGAGGAACCCAATTGGGAAATAACCGAAATATTCCCTCTCCTTGTTCTAAAGCTCTTTCTACAACTTCTGATGAATTCGCCATAATACTCCCTCTTTTCTATTGTTTGTTTTTTAATTATCATCTAAAAATTTACCATAAAACCGTATCCCTATTCCATGGGAATAATCAATTATCTCTAATATAAAGATTTTATTTTATTAATCCAAGCTCACATTTCACCTTTTCAAAGGACGGGTTGATTCGCGGATTATTAAGCTCGGTTCCAAAACAATTCGATTGAGAGTGATTTCTTTCTTGTGAATATGATTTAAAATAACTTGAACTGCTTTTTGACACATTTCTTGAAATGGTTGGATAATAGTTGTAAGCGATGGAGTAACCATTTCCGAAGAGCTAATATTGTCCATCCCAATTAAGGAAATATCTCCGGGGACACGAATGTGATTTTTGTTGAGCTCTTTCAGGGCTCCAATTGCCATCATATCATTTTGGGCCCAAATTGCCGTAATTTTAATACCATCACTTAAAAATTTTTTAATAGCGTAAATCCCCGATTCAAATTTAAAGTCTCCTTCATATATGAAACCCGAGGGCAATAGAATTCCATTTTCAGAAAGAATGGTTTTAAAGCCTTTTAATCGCTCTCGACAAAGAGCGATATTTAATGGGCCAGTTATACAGGCTATATTTTTGTGATCCAAGCTCATCAAATGTGAACCGGCTAAAATTCCGGCTTTATAGTTATTCAGAACAATACTGGGAATATGTTCCTTTTCCAAAAAACGATCAACAACCACAACTGGAATATTGGTTTTCTCAAGAATTTTGAAAACCCGGCTTTGATCAGAAACTCGAGAAAAAATTATTCCATCGACATTTCTTCGAATCAGGCTATCAATAAATCGTTCTTCTTTTTCCGGATCTTCATTGGTATTTCCTAAAATCAAATCAAATCCATGATCAACAATTTGTTCCTCTACATAATGAATGAAATTGACAAAAGTTTGATGGATGATTTCAGGAACAACCAAACCAATAATACCTCCACTTCTCATGCGAAGACCTTTAGCAAGGAGGTTTGGTTTGTAGTGGAGTTTCCGAATCGCCTTTTCCACTCTTAAGCGGGTTCTCTTATCTACCGGAATACTATTATTTATTACTCTGGATACGGTTGAAACCGAAACACCAGCGATTTGAGCGACATCTTTCATTGATGGCATAGATGACCTTATTTTTAACTTTAGAAACTAACTCTCCTTTTTAATCATTTCTTTTTGATAAGCTTATAATCTCATAGGGGAGTAGCGTTCTCCCCTATGAGATTATTTCATCTAGAAACTCTTTTCAGCTTGATCAAGATTATCCTTGGTAATTACAGCCGGCTCAATTAAAACCACCGCGTTTTCTGGGGTTTTACCTTCTTTTACAAAGTTATAAAGAATTTCAAAACCGGTCGCTGCTTGTTTCCCAGGAAATTGTTCTATCGTTGCATCTAGTATACCATCATCTATCGATTTTAATGCATCGGTTAGTGCGTCAAACCCAATCGTAATCACTTCTTGGACATTGAATTTAGCACTGGCTTGCAAAGCCTCAAGAGCACCGAGAATCATTTCATCGTTCGCTCCAAATACAGCATCAATTTCCGGGCTGCTCATAATAAAATCTTCCATAACCTGCATGCCATCATCTCGACGGAAATTAGCAGTCTGTGTCTTAACAGTTATATTTGGATATTGCTTCATAACATCCTGGAACCCAGAACTACGGTCAATAGCCGGACCAGCGCCTGGTGTACCATAAAGTTCAATTACAGTTCCCTTAGGATCACCAAATTTTTTGCTCAGTTCAGCAACAATAAATTCGGCGGCTTTCTTCCCACCGGTATAATTGTCTGCTCCGACATGGGCTAAAATCTCTACAGGAACTCCCTCTTTCAACCTGCGATCCACAGTCACCACAGGAATAGCAGCTTTATTGAGTGCTTCAACGCCAGGAACGACTGCTTCGACTTCGATTGGAACTAATAATACTCCATTTACTTTTTTAATAATCATATCTTCAATAATTGATATTTGTTTTGATACCTCATCATTTGCTTCCAATGATACAACATTCACTCCCAATTGGCTGGCTTTGTCTTTCACAGCTTGTTCGAGAAAAGCAAACCAAGCAAAAGAAAGGGATGGGAATGAAAGCCCAATAGTGTATTCTTGAGCAAGAGCTAAAGTTCCAAACATACAGCTAAAAGCCAAGATTGCCGCAATAAACAACAATCCAATTCTTTTCATTTTCTTCCTCCTTTTGGTTTTTCTCTAAAAAAAGAAAAAACATAATTTTTCTTTTTTTATCACCCCCCCCTTAGTTAATTTTACCAGAAAAGAAATTAAATCTCCTTTGAATGCTGTTTAAGGAATGCTTCATACTTGAAAGTATTTTTTTTAAACAGTCCGGAAACGACGCTTCATCCTATCCATAAGAACCGCAAGGATGATAATTGTACCCTTAACCATCATTTGCCAATAGGGTTGGACTCCTAATAAGTTTAAACCGTTAGAAATAACCCCGATGAGCAATGCGCCGATTAAGGTTCCATATACTCCACCTTCCCCACCCATCATACTGGTTCCACCGATAACCACTGAAGCGATAACATCTAATTCATAACCCTGCCCTGCTACCAGCTCTCCAGAATTGAGCCTTGATGTAAGGATAAGCGCACTTAATCCTGAGAGAGTGCCAAGAATTGTATAGGTAAGAATTTTTACTCGATCAACCATAATACCTGAAAGTAAAGCTGCCTCTTGGTTCCCCCCGATAGCGTATATGTAACGGCCAAAAACCGTTCTTTTAAGAATAATACCAAAAACGATGACACACCCTAAAAAAAGAATGACCGGGAAAGGAATAGGACCGATCATTCCAGCACCAATAAATCGGAAAGCAGGACTCATTCCAGAAATTGGTTTCCCCTGGGCTATGAGTAATGTCGCCCCACGAAATATACTCATCGATCCTAATGTAACAATAAAAGGATGTATTCCACCTTTGGTGGAAACATATCCATTAAAATAACCGATACCCGCTGCTACGAGTAAAGGAATAATTAAGCTAAGAAAAAAGTTACCACCCCATTTTACTTGAAATCCAGCAGCAATAATACCGGCAAAAGCAACAATGGAACCTACCGAAAGATCTATGAGTCCTAATAAAATTACTAATGTCATGCCAACTGCCATAACCCCGATGATTGAGACCTGTCGAATGACATTAATGATATTGAGGGGATTAAAAAAAACTGGATTAAGAATTCCAAAGACTACACAGACCACAATAAAAACTAATAGGATCCCAATCCTATCCCAAAAAATAAAGAAACGTTCAACTAATCCCTGATTTTTATCTTCAGTCAGAGCGTCCATTTAAACGTCCCCCTCCTATTGCTAGTTTTAAAACTTCTTCTTGGTTCGCATTTTGGCGGGTTAAGGTTCCGGTAATCTTTCCTTCTTTCATAACCAATATATGATCGCTCATCCCTAATATTTCCGGTAATTCTGAAGAAACCATCAAGATTGCAGCCCCTCGTTCTATAAGTTTGTTCATTAAGTGATATATTTCAATCTTTGCTCCCACATCAATTCCCCGAGTTGGTTCATCAAAGAGGTAAATATCGCACTCTCGAGCAAACCATTTCCCCAACACCACTTTTTGTTGATTCCCCCCGGAAAGAAACATGGTTTTCTGATGAAAGAAAGGAGTTTTAATATTCATCATTTGAACCATTTCAGAAGTGATATGATTGAGTTTCGTATCATCAATAAAACCACGATTGGATATCTTGGTTAAGGAAGGTAGCCCAATATTGTCCGTGACCGATAATAACAATACCAAACCTTGGGTTTTTCTTTCTTCAGGGAGAAGCGCAATGCCCAAATTAATGGCATCATGCGGAGATTGAATGGTAACTTTATTCCCTTTCACAAAAATCTTTCCGCCATCTAAAGGATCTAAACCATATATAGCCCGTAAGAGTTCAGTTCGACCTGAACCAACCATTCCGGCAATTCCTACGATTTGTCCCTTTTTAAGGGAAAAATTAATATTGTGCAGCACTCCCTTCCGGTTTAAATTTTCTACTCTTAAAACCTCATCTTCAACTTTATGATCCAGATGAGGAAATTGCTCAACTAATTTCCGCCCAACCATCATTTTTATCAAATCATCAATCGTTAACGTAGCTGTATTGCTGGTTGCAACATGCTTCCCATCTCTTAACACTGTCACTCGATCGGATATAGCAAATATTTCGTCGAGATGGTGTGAAATATAAATTATGGTTACTCCCTTTGATTTCAGGAACTGGATAATTCGGAATAGTGTTTCAATCTCTTTTTTTGCTAACGCTGCCGTAGGTTCATCCATTATTAATATTTGTGCATTGAGTGAAAGTGCTTTTGCAATCTCAACCACCTGCTTTTTTGCAACTCCCAAAGTTCCAACCTTCGCATCAATATCTACATCCACTTCCAGAAAATCTATGAGCTTCTGAGCTTCCTCTTTCATCTTTTTCCAATCAATAAATCCTCGCTGGTTGCGAATGTGGTGACCCATAAAGATGTTTTCAGCTACTGTTAAAGCAGGTATTAAATTCAGTTCTTGATAGATGGCAGCTATTCCGCTCCGTAAAGCTTCATGTGGATTTTGATAATGAATTGATTGACCTTGAAAAAATACAGCACCCGAAGTTTTTTGATATACACCGGTGACAATTTTAATTAAGGTCGATTTTCCAGCTCCATTCTCACCTACCAAAGCATGGACCTCTCCCCTTAAAACATCAAAACTGACATTATCTAAAGCTAACACACCCGGAAAACGTTTAGTTACCTTATCAAATCGTAAAATCCAATCCTCATCCTTAATGGGATTATTCATCGATCCTCTCCAATTTGTTTAACCTTTGGATATTTGAAATCGTTTTCAAGGTATTATAAAAAACACTTTCACTACTATTCTATATTCTCTTATTATTTTTATCAATTTAATTTGACTTTTCTTTTCAGCTAAAAAATATCTAATTTCTCAAATTTTTATCATCTTTTTCTATCCTTGACAAGGCTTATGAAATACGCTATTTTATATTTTGCCCTTCGCCGAAGTGGCGGAACTTGGCAGACGCGCTGGATTCAGGTTCCAGTGAGTTTAACGCTCGTGGGGGTTCAAATCCCCCCTTCGGCACCAGATGCGCGATTAACTCAGCGGTAGAGTGCCATCCTCACACGGTGGAAGTCGCTGGTTCGAACCCAGCATCGCGCACCACCATTTTTTGTTTAATCGCAACCAGAACTATCAAAATAGTTTTAATAAGGTGTTACTCTGAGTAATCCTTTTCCATCGAGGCAAGAATGGTGATTTCAGAAGGTGAAAAATTTGCTGAAATATTCGGTCAATAAAAGAGTGAATACCTTTCTGTGCTTTCTTAGACAAAATGCAACACCAAATGAAAGTGTTGTAATAATAAAAAATTCGCCAATTTTTAACCTCCTTTTTTAATATCAATCCAATTGCACCAATAATTTTTAATAAAATTCCATCACTTTCAATTGAATCAATATCAATTTAATTTCGGTTCTGGATTGGAGCTCTCATGAAAAAGAAAAGCGAATTGGAAAGTCAAATTAGTTCGACTCTCATCCAGTTTGAAAAAGAATACATGGGAAGAGGGCCAGTCGATATAAAGACTTACCTTTTTGATGATATTGTTTTTATACGATTGAAAGGCGTCCTCACCAAAGCAGAAACGCAATTAGCCTCAGGGGGGAGTAAGGATAACCGCGATTTAATAAAGCGGGTCCGTATTGAGCTTTTAGAAAAAGGAAGACCGCTTTTGGAAGCAATAATTGAAAATATTCTTAATCGAAAAGTAGTGAGCTTGCACACTGATATCAGTACTCGTACTGGTGAGCGGTTGATAATCTTTACTTTAAATGAACCACTGAATGACCTGGTCTAAAGTTTGCTTAATGAGAATATAAGTCTCTTTGAAAAAAACACCACATCATGAATCTAATTTCTTGCATATTCAACTCTTCCCTTTTTTAAAGAAAATGAAAAAATGACTTTATTTCACTGATTTTTTCCATAAACATTGACAGCGGATATCATAATGAGTAGAATAACCACTTAAATCGGTGGAGCACTAAGGGTATTGGTGTTTCGCACATAAAGAAAGATACAGTCGGAAGCCAAAGAGTATTAATGACGATTTGGAGAGGGCTGGGGTTATAATCTAACTCCAGCCCTTTTTTATTTTAGAAAGAAGGAGAAAAAAATGAAAAGCTTTACTTTAAGGAATAAAGAAGTAATCATTCATACTGAAGGAGAAATTTGTGGTAACATCCAAGAATTAACCAATAGCCCCATTTTCGAAAGAATGGTTTACGCCTTCATGGATCATATCAAAAAGCACAGTTCCTTGTTAAGCGATTCTTTATTTCCTCCAGAAGTTGAGCTTTCCTATCGTTCAAAAATAGTTTCTCTACTGCGAATTTTAACCACATCATCTCTTGAAGAAGTTGTTAAAATCTTACCTGATTATGGTTTCTTTTTAGATAAAAAAAATTTACTTCATGAATTTGTGGAAAAGCTCTATAACTTCTGGCGTCGATATGAAAGGTATATGATTTGTCATTCCGAGTCTGGAATCTATTCTCATGATCAAAAACCTTATCGAACTTTTAACATGACGGTTGAGCGTCTTTCCCACTTAGTTCGAGCAGGATATCGCGATATATGCGAAAATATCACTGGTACTCATCCTCGAGTTTATCGTCAAGTCGATGCCGGTTGCCAAGCGGGAATTATTGCGGTCCCAAAAAAATGGAATCTTCCTTCGGAAGAATACGCTAAACTCCTTTCCATCCCCTTTATCCGACAATTGATGATACAACCGCCTCTCATTCTCGATCCTCCAATGAATAAACGAACTGGACATTTCCATAAAATTCCTCAAAACGTATTATCCAGCCTTGTGATCGAGGGGAAAAAATGGCTTTGTTATCCAGCCCAGGTTGGGAAATTAGTCATCTTCATCTATTTTGAAGAATGTTTTATGGGATTAGGTTGTTCTCTGGCCAATCTTTTTGAGTTGGCTGATGATGATCAAATCAGCAAAGGACCGGATGCTATTTACCTTTATGGGATTAATCCCACAACGTTTCCTTCCAATCTCAATTCTGAAACTATCTTTTTTGATGATGAATCGAATAAAATTCTGATCGGTTTCGTTCCTGGAAAAGAGCAATATGGGTACTTCGGCTATCTTAAAAAGATGGTGCTCACGCTCCACAATATTGTCATGATGAAAAAAGGAATCCTGCCTTTCCATGGCGCAGCTTTTCGTATCACCAATTTGGATAAATCAGTTTCGACTATTGCCATTATTGGAGACACGGCTGCAGGGAAATCGGAAACTCTGGAAGCTCTTCGTATTATGGGAAATGGATATATTGCTGACCTAAAAATTATTGCCGATGATATGGGCTCTTTTGAGATTGATGAAAGCAACCATCAAATTCTCTGTTTTGGTACCGAGATTGGTGCCTTTGTTCGACTTGATGATTTAGAAAAAGGCTATGCCTTTGAACAAATTGACCGAGCTATTATCATGAGTCCTCAAAAAATGAATGCCCGAGTTATTTTACCAGTAACAACCGTAGATTGTATCTTAAAGGGATTCCCAATTGATTATATTTTCTATGCAAATAACTATGAAGAAATTGATGAGTTACATCCAGTTATTGAACGGTTTCCAACCGTTGAAAAAGCTTTGGAAGTATTCCGGGAAGGAAAAGCTATGTCAAAAGGAACCACCACGTCGGTAGGTATTGTGAATTCCTATTTCGCAAACATTTTTGGGCCTATTCAGTATCTCGATCTCCATGAAAAAATTGCCCATCGGTATTTCTCAAAATTTTTTAAAACTAATATCTTTGTCGGTCAAGTTCGTACTCGTTTAGGTATCTGCGGTCAAGAAATGAATGGACCGCAAACTGCCGCTGCTGCTCTTATGGAGTTAGTTGGTCTAAAAAGAACCAAATAAATCAAAAGAGATTATTCGGTTTTGATATACAAAAATTCAAAAACATAGAGTGGAATTTTTTTGGGATTAGTGGTTTGAGCAGTCGGATTAAAGCGTGCAATCGGCCAAGGTTTCTCGGTTTTGTTTAAGAATTGCAAGCGTTCAGCTAATGATTCTTTAAGAAGGACTTTTATTTCTTCTATGGTTTTTGACCGAACCTCTAAATCAACAATATCAGGGAAACAGGCATAAAATTCCTTTTCTCTTTTTTCTACCACTGCCCAATATCCCATTTTTCATCCCCTCCCTTCAATTAAAATATTAACATCAACCAGTGGATTCCCCCTGGTTGATGTTTGATCTCTTAAAGAGAAATCTATGGTTACTTTCATTATACAAAAATTTAATCTTTATGGCGAAACCATTTCAATTATTGTTATCAATAAATAACTTTTACTCCAAATCTTTTTATCTTTAATGGTACAATATTGAAAAAGTATCCTTGGCTTGGTTAAAGGAGGTTGCCTATCAATGTTCAAATTTGGAGTTGATACCTTTATTTGGAGTGAAGCTTTCTCAGAAAAGGACCTTTGGGTTATTCCGAAAGCGAAAGAACTTGGTTTTGAAGTATTAGATATTTCCATCAGTAAACCAGATAGTTTCCCCACCCAACTGGTCAAAGAAAAGATTCAAGAAACCGGTCTCGAAGTGGTTACCACCACCACTCTGGGTAAAGAAACCAACCTGATCTCATCTGATCCGGCCATTCGAAAAAACGGCATTGAATTCATGAAGAAGATGGTTGATATCAATGTTGAGCTGGGGTCTCGAATCATCGGTGGCGTAAGCTATGCTGCCTGGGGATACCTGAGTGGGAAACCCCGAACCCAACAAGAATGGGACTGGTCGATTGCCAGCATGAAAGAGATTGCTCAGTATGC
>Ga0334887_1005213_pt1 | contig 11020 bp, 10 predicted proteins | sample GraSluR1_MG_10_FD_207217 | JGI IMG/M metagenome (GOLD analysis project Ga0334887, IMG submission 207217) | Sludge microbial communities from methane-producing bioreactor in Wageningen University, Netherlands - Granular Sludge_18_07-R1 | ecosystem: Engineered > Bioreactor > Anaerobic >...
TCAGGCACTTAAGCAACTGGGCGGGTCGGGCACAATCGAAGAGATCGATCGCAAGGTCGCGCAAATCGCCGAGCTGTCCGACGCACAGCTTGAGGTGCTGCACGATCCTCAGAAGAGCAGCCAAACTGAAGTTGAGTACCGCCTGGCCTGGACGCGAACTTACCTCAAGAAATACGGCGTACTTGAGAACTCCAGTCGTGGTGTGTGGGCACTGACACCAAAGGGGCTTCAACTGGATCGGGTCGATCCGCAGACGATCAAACGGTATGTACGTGACATGGACCGTCAGGCCCGCACCACTACTGTGCGTGCACAGCAATCAGAAACCGCCGCCGAGTTAACCTGGCGCGATGAGCTTCTCGCCACTCTGCTCGATATGGACCCTGATGCTTTTGAGCGGCTGATACAGCGACTTCTCCGGGAAGCGGGGTTCATCCAGGTCGAAGTGACAGGGCGCTCAGGCGATGGGGGAATTGATGGCAAAGGGATCATGCGCCTCGGTGGTCTGTTGAGCTTTCACGTCCTGTTTCAGTGCAAGCGCTATCGTGGATCAGTAACTGCGGGTCAAGTCCGCGACTTTCGCGGGGCGATGGTCGGACGCGCAGACAAGGGGCTCCTAATCACAACCGGCAACTTCACCCGTGATGCCATGCAGGAAGCCACACGGGACGGTGCCGACCCGATTGATCTAGTGGACGGAGATAAGTTGCTTGACCTGCTGAAAGAGCTAGGGTTGGGGGTACAGACGAAGCGGGTAGAAGTCGAGCAGATCACAATAGATAGTGAGTGGTTCCGGGCTTTGTAACTCCGGTTGTAGAAAGGCCTCCCCCATGCCCGTCACGATTCGCGCACTGCACGGCTGGGACGTTGCGCCGGAGGAGGCGATCCGCCTGCAGCGCGCCCTGGCCCCCCAGGTGATCGCCGACCAGCCGCTCCCCCTGGAGTCGATCCGCCTGGTGGCGGGAGTGGATGTCAGCGTGAAGGACGACCTCAGCCGGGCGGCGGTCGTCGTGCTGCGCTTCCCGGCGCTGCAAGTGATCGAGACGGTGACCGCCGAGCGCCCGACGACCTTCCCCTACGTGCCGGGGCTGCTTTCGTTCCGCGAGGGCGCGGTCATCCTCGACGCGCTGAGCAGGCTGACCTCCACGCCAGACGCCTTCCTTTTCGACGGGCAGGGCACCATCCACCCGCGCCGCATCGGGATCGCCTGCCACATCGGGCTGTTCCTCGACGCGCCGGCCATCGGCTGCGCCAAGAGCCTGCTGGTGGGCCATCACGCGGCCCTGCCCGCCGGAAAAGGGGCCTGGGTGCCCCTGCTGGATCGCGGCGAGGTCATTGGCGCGGCGCTGCGCACGCGGGCCAACGTCAAGCCGGTGTACGTGTCGGTGGGGCACCGCGCCACGCTGGACGACGCGCGGGCGCTCGTCCTGGCCTGCACCACGCGCTACCGTCTGCCGGAGCCGACGCGCGCCGCCCACAAAGCCGCCGCCTTAGGCCGGGCGTGACCCTGCCAGGAAGGGGCGCTGCTCTGCTGCGCCTCCGTAGGGGCGTATTACCATACGCCCTACGAACCTCATGCCGTTTCGAACAAGGGCCGATAACCTTTGCACGCACTCGTGCCACGTACCAGGCTGCACATGGCAGCAGCGCGACCGGCGGGGTATAGTTTATCAGGCGACAAAGGGTATTATAGAACTTGACACCGCCTGTGAGCTTGCGTATGCTTTGCCTAGAGATTGTTAGCCGCATACGTTGATCAAATTCACTAGATGATTAAAGAAATACGTGACAACGGTATCCTTCTCCTGGCTATCCTGCCGGGACAGGATGGGGTGAGCAGGCCGCCGCCAGTGGCTGGCTTTGCCTTGCTTGCCGGTTTCCCCATCACGCACTTCCTTCCTGGTATCACTTCGGGAATCACTGATCCGCTCACGGGATTGTCAGCAGGCACCCGCCATAGGGAAAGGAGCGCGCCGACTGGAAATCTGTGACAGCACGATCCATTTGCCTACTCACGCATCGTTTCGCTTTTGCTGCACCTGAGCACCTATAAGGAGCTAGACAATGTTCAAGAAACTGTTGTTGGTAGCCATTGTGCTGGCGCTGGCGATCCCGCTGGCTGTTCCAGCGACCGCCCAGGACGACAAGCCGACGATCGGCTTCCTGCCGGGCGTGCTCGATCCGTTCTATCAGGTGATGGAAATCGGCGTCAACGCGGCAGCCGCAGACTTCGGCGTGGAAGTGTTCCTGCCGCAGTATCCCTCCACGTGGGGGCCTTCCGCGCAGACGCCCATCCTTGAGGCGATGGTCGCGCGCGGCGACCTGGATTACATCATCCTCGCGCCCGTTGACAAAGAGCAGATGATCGCCCCCCTGCAGGCCGCAGTGGATGCCGGCATCAAGATCATCACGGTGGACACCTTCCTGGGCGATGGCGACTATATCAACGGCCCGGTGACCTTCCCCATCTCCTACATCGGCTCCGACAATGTGGAGGGGGGTCGTATCGCGGGCTACGCGCTGGCCGAGAGACTGGGCGGCAAGGGCAAAGTCTACGTCCAGAACACGAACGTCGGCGTGAGCACGACCGAGCAGCGCGGCCAGGGCTTCATCGAGGCCATCTCGGAATTCCCCGACATGGAACTGATCGGCATGGACTACAACCTGGACGACGCCAGCACCTCGGCGGCCCAGACCTCTGCCGTCATCCAGCGTGAGCCTGAGCTGGCCGGCATCTTCGGCGTGAACGTGTTCAGCGCCCTCGGCGCTGGTAATGCGGTCAAGAACGCCGGGCTGGGCGGGGCGATTGAAGTCATCGCCTTCGACGCCACGAAGGAAGCCATCGAGAACCTGAACCTGGGTGTGGTGAGCATGGTCATCGCTCAGAAGCCCTACGACATGGGCTATCTGGCCGTTGAGTTCGCCTTTGCCGACTGGCGCGGCGTAACCAGCCTGCCGCGTCGTGTCACCACTGGCTACGCGGTGATCACGGCGGAGAACGTGAACGATCCAGAGGTGGCGCGCTTCATCTACCAGGTGCCATAGACTCGTTCTGAGCGCCACGACCGATGGGGACGTCCCGCGACGGATGTCCCCATCTCTTCAGCATTTGTGTCGAGGAGATAGTTAGATGACGGTGGACAGTCGAGCGGAGGCGCTGCCTCGCAGAGCCGTTTCCAGACGGGTAGCCAGACAAAAACAGGCCATTCTCCTTGTCAGTAGAGTCTGGTCTTGGATCTTCTTGGCAATCATGGTGGTCTTCTTCTCCATAGAAGGCACGGGCTTCTTCACCGTTCGCAATTCGCAGAATATCCTGGTGGCCATCGTCCCCGTCCTGCTGATGGGCCTGGGGCAGACCTTTGTCATCATCGCCGCAGGCATTGACCTCTCGGTGGGCTGGGTCATGGGGCTGTCTTCGGTGGTATCAGCCTTAGTGATCCGCGACCTGGCCGACGGGGGCATGGCGGTGGGCTTGGCTATCCTCATTGGCTTTGTGGCGGGGGTTGGCTCGGCTGCTTTGGCCGGGCTGCTCAACGGGGTCATCATCGCCAAGCTGAAAGTTCCACCGTTCATCGTCACCCTGGGAGTGTCCTTTATTGCGCGCGGGGCTGCCTTCCTGCTCTCTGGCGGCAACGTCGTGGGTGGGCAACCACAGGCGCTGCGCGATTTGGGCAACGAGGCCCTGCTCTACCTGCAACGCGGGGATGAAACGCGGCTCTATTTTCTGAAGAAGCCGGACGTAACCGGCGCGCAACTGCGCATGTTGGATCGCATTCTGCCCTGGCCAGTCGTCATTGCGTTTGTGCTGGTGCTCATCGCCATGTTCATTCTGCACCGCACCCAGTTTGGACGGCACACCTACGCCATTGGCGGCAACAAGGAAGCGACCAAACGCGCCGGCGTGCCAGTGGATCGCCTGACGATCCTGCTATATGTCATGTCGGCGGTCACGGCTGGCTTTGCCGGCGTGCTGTACACCGCGCGCTTCTCCGGCGGCTCGTCCATCGCCGGCGACGCGCTGATGATGTCCTCCATCGCGGCGGTGATCATCGGCGGCGTGAGTATGTTCGGCGGCGAGGGCCGGGTCAGCGGGACGGTGCTCGGCGCGCTGGTCATCGCCGTGCTGCAAACGGGGCTGATCATGATGGCCGTCGAACCGTTCTGGCAGTACGTCATCGTCGGCATCATCATTATTCTGGCCGTGTTGATGGACCAGGCCCGCGACTTGATCATCGGTCGAGCAGAAGCGGAGTAGCGCGTCATGGAACCCATGTTGAGCGTCAAGAATCTGACCAAACGCTTCGGCGGCCTGACGGCGGTGAACCAGGTGAGCATGGATGTGCACCCAGGCGAAGTCGTCGGCTTGGTGGGCGACAACGGCGCGGGCAAGTCCACCCTGATCAAGATGGTGTCCGGCGTGTATCAGCCGAACGATGGCGAAATCTTCTTCGAGGGCAAGCGCGTGCACATCTCCAAGCCGTCCGATGCGCGCGAGCTAGGCATCGAGACCATCTACCAGGACCTGGCCCTGGCCGGCAACCTGGACGTGGGGGCCAACATCTTCCTGGGGCGCGAGCACAAGCGCAAATACCTGGGCGGCGTCGTGCGCGTGCTCGACAACAAGTTCATGCAGAACCAGTCGGAAAAGCTGCTGGACGACCTGGATGTGCACATCCCATCGCTGATGCAGAAGATTGACAAGCTGTCGGGCGGGCAGCGCCAGGCGGTAGCCATCGCCCGCGCCCTCTACTGGAACGCGCGACTGATGATCATGGACGAGCCGACTAACAACCTCGGCGTGGCCCAGCAGGGCGAAGTGCTCGCCCTCATCCGCCGCCTGCGCGACCAGGGCGTGCCGGTCATCGTCATCAGCCACACCATCCGCGACATCTTCGCCGTCAGCGACCGCATTGTGGTGCTGCATCGCGGGCGCAAGGTGGCCGACAAGCGCGTGGCCGAGACCAGCACCGAGGAGATCGTGCAGTACATCATGGGCGCGCGCGACGACTTTCGCAACAACTGACGCGGCCCTCGCGCGGTGCGGCCTACGCACGCTGGACGAGAAGGTGGCGCATGTCGTAGGGGAGGGTTTCTAAACCCTCCCCTACGCCTATCTGTGCACATCGGCCCCCTCCAAACCGTTTGCCACCCAAGCATCTCCTGCTGTACAATCCGCCCCTATGGACGACAACCCGCACCCCCTGCGCTTCGAGGGCTGCATCGCCACCAACCTCGAGCAGACCTATCGTCACCTTGAGCAGGTCTACGAGCGCCTGATCGCGCCGACCGGCCTCAACGTGCTGGAGTGGTACGCCCTGCGCGCGCTCTACGAGGAAGATGGCCTCAGCGCCTCGCGCCTGGCCGCCCTGGTCTGCCGCCACCCATCCTCCATGACCGCCCTGCTCGACCGCATGGAACAGCGCGGCCTGCTGCGCCGCGAAGTAGACCCGGCCGACCGGCGCAGCGTGCGCATTTTCCTCACCGAGCAAGGTCGCGCCCAGCGCCCCCAGGTTGAGCAGGCGGCGGCACAGATCGATCACCTGTTCAAGAACCTGATCACGCCGAAGCAGCTCGACACGTTCCAGCACGTGCTCAGCGTGTTGCAGAGCATTCAACTCACCGAGTCCTGATAGCCCGCGCCTCCCTCTGACCATTGGGCCATCCCGCCAGAATCAGCAATGCCGTATACTAATGGAGAAACCAGGCAGGGCGTGCACAGCCTGTCATTGGTTTTTGGTTGCTGGTTGTTGGTTTCTGGTTGTTGGTTGTTGGTGAAGGCGGCCTAGAGCATGTTATGCACTTTTCAACCCCTATCCCCCGGCCCCTTTCCCCGCAAGCAGGGAAAGGGGAGCCTCCCCACCAGCGATACTGTTGGCGAATTAAGCACGCGCTGGTTTCGTAGGGCGTATTGCAATACGCTCCTACGGAGGCATTTCGCCAACAATATCACCAGCGGGGAGGGGCTACAGGGTAGGGTCAGGGCGCTACCTATGCGCCGTGCCCTGCACGCTACGCCGAGCGTGCGGAGTTCATAGCACCCTCTAGTCGCAGGTGAGTCCTGTACCAATAACCATCAACCAATAAGCAACAACCGATATTGGAGCGCCTGGCCGCCCATGCCGCCTGGCGCTGCCAGAAAGGACAGAGCGGCGGTGCGTCTTCACCCGTTGCGCTTGCTCAGCTCAGACGCCGAGTCCTTGCTGCGAATGCGGGCGGCGGAACACGCCCGCGACCCCGAAGAGAGCCTGGCCCAGATTCAGCGGGCGTTGGAGCGCGGGCGCTTGCAGGCCGTGTGCCTCTACGACGACGCCGAGAAGCCGCGCGGGTTCGCCGCCTGGCGCTGGCACGGTGACGATCACGCCCAGGTGATCGTGCAGTACGTGCTGCCCATCGTCCCGCCGGCGCTGGGCGAGGCACTGGTGGATTACGTCTTCTCCGAGGTGATACGTACCCACGATGTCCAGGTGATCGAGGCGCGGATGCGCGATGGTTCGCCGGGGGTGCGCGCGGCCTGGGTGCGCCACGAGGCAGCCTTCTTTGAACGCTGCCGCCTGATCCGCCCGCTCGGCCAGGTGCCGGTGCCGATCCTGCCCATTCCCCCTGGCTACCGGCTGGATCGCTGGGACGACGACCTGCTGCCGCAGATTGATGTGCTGGCATCGAACGCTCATCAGGATGGGATCGAAGCGGTCGCGGTGCCGGAATCAGCCGGGGCAGCCGTCGCCGAGCGGCTGCACAGCGCCCGCGCTGGCCACGCCGCCAGCGACAGGCGTTGGCACGCCGAAGCCAGCCTGGTGGCGCTCGACCGGGGCAACCGGGTGGCAGGCTACGTGGCCGTGACCGCCACGCCCGGCGAGGCCGCTGTGCTCGACCTGGCGGTTCACCCCCAGCACCGGCGGCGCGGCCTGGGCCGGCTGCTGCTGGCGCGCAGTATGGCCGCCTGCCGGGCGGCGGGTCTGGCCGCAGTGACCCTCGCCGTGACCACGCGCAACCCGGCCCGCCGCCTCGCCGACCAGCTCGGCTTCCAGCCAGTGACCTGCGGCGAGGTGGCGATCTGGTGGCGCGACGGACGCCAGACGGTCTGGCGCGAGGGCTGATGCGCCGCTCGCGCTGGCGGTGTCCCTCGCCCGCGCCTCAGCGAACGCTCAGCCGCTTCTCACGCCCAGACTCTACTATAATGAGTGAGTAGTGTTTTAGCCTTTGACCACAGGGGGACATTACCATGTCATTCTTTGAAATCTGGGGGATAGGTGCGCTCGTCGCCTGGGTCTATATGACCCTGATCTGGATCGTCAGCGTGCGCCTGAAGAACGCGAGCATCGTAGACCCGTTCTGGGGCGCGGGGTTTGCTGTGCTGGCCGTGACCTACTACCTGCTGGCCGAGGACGGCTTCGACGGGCGCAAGACGCTGATCACAGTGCTGGCTGCGGTGTGGGGGCTGCGCCTGGCGCTGCACCTGGTCTGGCGCAACATGGGCAAGGGCGAAGACTACCGCTACCAGCAATTCCGCCAGAGGTACGGCCTGCAGCGTTACTGGTGGATCAGCTACTTCCAGGTCTTCATGCTGCAAGGCGTGCTGATGGTCATCATCTCCGCGCCGCTGCTGGCCGCGCAGTTCTACGGCGACCCGGATCACTTCACCGCCCTGGACGTGCTCGGCGTGCTGCTGTGGGGCGTGGGCTTCTTCTTCGAGGCAGTGGGCGACTGGCAGCTTGCCCGGTTCAAGAGCAAGCCCGCCAACAAGGGCCGCGTGCTCGATCGCGGCCTATGGGCCTGGACGCGCCACCCGAACTACTTCGGCGACGCGGCGGTGTGGTGGGGCCACTACCTGATCGCGGCAAGCACCGGCTGGGGCGCGCTGACCGTCTTCGCCCCGGCACTGATGACCTTCTTGCTCGTGTTCGTCTCCGGCGTAGCCATGCTGGAGCGGCACATGCGCGAGAAGCCCAAATACGCCACCTACATGGCGCGCACGAGCGCCTTCTTCCCGCGCCCGCCCAGGAAGAAATGAGCGCTCACACCACCCAATAGCACGCCCGGCGGACGTTGGCATCGAGCGCCTGCACCACCGCGTAGTAGGCGCGCTGCATGTCCCACGCGGACTGGAAGCGCGCATCCGGGTCTTTCGCCAGCGCATACAGCAGCAGCGCCTGCAGCCGCTCCGGGAAGAGGGGATGACGCTGGCGCGGCAGCGGCACCGGCTCGTCCACGTGGGCCAGTGCGGTCATCTGCTCGTTCGCCCCCTGGAAAGGTAGAACGCCGAGCAGCAATTCGTAGAGGATCACGCCGAAGGAATACAGGTCGGCGCGGTGATCGGCGGGCAGCCCCAGCGCCACCTCCGGAGCCATGTATTCGGGCGTGCCGACCGACACGCCAAAGGCGGTCAGGCGGGTGTCAAGGTGGGGGCGCTTGCCCAGGCCGAAGTCGGTCAGGTAGACGTGGTTGCCGTCGCCCTGCCGCTCGATGAGGATGTTGCCGGTCTTCAGGTCGCGGTGCAGCACGTTATGGGCGTGCCCGTATTCCAGCGCATCGGTGATTGGGCGCACGATCTGCCAGGCGGTGAGCGGCGAAAAGCGGTGGTGGCGCAGGATGCTTTCCAGCGTCGGCCCTTTGATGAGCTGCATGACGATGTACAGGTAGCCGCGCCACTCCCCGTAGGTGATCACCGGCACGATGTGCGGGTGGCGCAGGGTGATCATCAGCTCGGCCTCGCGCCAGAAGCGCGTGCGAAAGCTCTCTTCTTCGGCGAACTCCGGCAGCATGATCTTCAGCGCGACCGGGCGGCGCGACTGGACGTGGTAGGCCGTGTAGACGCGCCCCATACCCCCCGTCCCAATCGGGCGCACGAGCACGTAGCCGTTGATGTCCTGCCCGATCAAAGTGCGATCCACGCCGGTCACCCCCTGGCTTCACCCTTGCGCATCCGTAGGAGCGTATGGCGATACGCCCCCTACGCACCCTCGCCCCGCTCAGCGCCAACGCGCCTCTGCGATCAATAACGTCTGGCGCGGGGGAATGGTTCCGGGCGCGGAAATGAAGCTGATCAGGTCATACGCCCGCCGCAGGTGCGTGCAAAACCTGTCAGGTAGGGGCGCTGCTCCGCTGCGCTCTGCTTTACCTCACCCCCGCTCGGCGCTGACGCACCTCGCCGCCCCCTTCCATGCATGGAGAGGGGGCAGGCCGAGCGCAGCGAGGCTGGGGGTGAGGTCAATGCCCCGCGTCAAACGAACGGCTGACAACCCCTGCACGCACCGCCTGCGCCCCTAACGCAGCAGCGCCAGCGCCACGCCCAGCATCGCCGCCAGAATGCTCACCAGCCAGAAACGCTGCACGACCTGCGTCTCGCTCCAGCCGCCTAGCTCGAAGTGGTGGTGAAGGGGCGTCATACGGAAGAGACGCTGCCCATGCGTCAGCCGGAAGTAGGCCACTTGCAGCATGACGCTGAGCGTGGCGGCGACGGGGATGATGGCGATGATCGGCAGCAGCAGCCATTGGCCGGTCATCAGCGCGACCGTGCCCAGCGCCGCGCCCAGCGCCAGCGACCCCACATCGCCCATGAACATCTGCGCCGGCAGCGCGTTGTACCACAGAAAGCCGAAGCACGCGCCGACGATGATGAAGGAGAACTGCACCAGGAAGGTCTGCCCCTGCAGGTGGGCGATGGCCCCGTAGGCGGCGAAGGCGCTGGCCGTGATCAGCCCGGCCAGCCCGTCCAGCCCGTCCACGATGTTGACCGCGTTGCTCATGCCCACGATGAAGAACACGGCGATGGGAATCCACAGCAGCGGGGGAAGTTCTACGAAGTCGGGGTAGAGGGGGACGTAGACGCCGTTGGCGTTCTGAAAGCCGCCGCCCACAAAGGCCATCGCCGCCGCCACGAACACCGCCAGCAGCACCTGCACGGCGAACTTGGTGCGGGCGCGGATGCCTTCGCCGCGCTCGCGCAGCCCGCGAATCCCCTCCAGGTCATCTATCGCCCCCAGCAGGCCGTAAGCCAGCAGCACGAACAGCGGCAACAGGATACTGGAGCCGGTCAGCGTCTCGCGCACCAGGCGAGCCAGGTTCAGCCCCAGGGTGATCAGCACGACCGGCACCAGGATCAGGATGCCGCCCATCGTCGGCGTGCCCATCTTGGCGAAATGCGTCTGCGGACCCGTCTGGCGAATCTGCTTGCCGACGTGCAGGCGGCGCAGCACTTCGACGAAGGGATCGCCCCAGATGGCAGTGAGCAGGAAGGTGAACGCCCCCAGGGTGAGGGCGAATGGCAGTTCAGGGGTCATAGGATGGCTGGCTTCACGGCGGTGGCCGCTCAAGGCTCTGGCAGACTCGCGCTACAGAGCGGCCATTGTACGCCATAACGGGCGATCTGCCCAGGCGTGGAGGGGTACAATCGCATGTGCGCGTTGCTTTACCTCACCCCTGCTCGGCGCTGACGCGCCTCGCCTCCCCCTCTCCGTTAACGGAGAGGGGGAAGAGCCGAGCGTAGCGAGGCCAGGGGGTGAGGTTCCGTAGGGGCGTATGCCATACGCCCCCACCTACCGTGAAGGCGAGGAAACCCCCACCACTACTCCCACACCGCTTCTCCGGCCAGCAGACGCCGAATCTGCGCCGGGAAGCGATCCGCGTCGAGCGGCGTGCTCAACAGCCCGTCGAACAGGGTCGCGCGCGCCCTATCTCGCACCTCCTGGCTGGCGCCCTCCGCCAGGGCCACGATGCGGGTTTCGCTCAGGCGCGGGTGGTTTCGCATCTTGCGCAACGCCTGGAGGCCATCCTCATAGGGCAGCGCGATGTTCATCAGAATCAGGTCGAGCGGGGGCAGCGTGTCGGCGAACTGCACCACCTGCCAGCCGCTGGTCTTCCACTCGCAGTGGATGACGCCCAGATGGGCCAGCAACCGGGCAATGGACACGAAGCGGGGCGGATTCGCTTCGACAACGAGCACGTGCGTGTCGCGAGGGTCAGGCACATCACGCATACGGCGCAACTCCTCGATGGCATCGCCGGAGCCACTCTCTTGTCT
>Ga0334887_1005221_pt1 | contig 10999 bp, 9 predicted proteins | sample GraSluR1_MG_10_FD_207217 | JGI IMG/M metagenome (GOLD analysis project Ga0334887, IMG submission 207217) | Sludge microbial communities from methane-producing bioreactor in Wageningen University, Netherlands - Granular Sludge_18_07-R1 | ecosystem: Engineered > Bioreactor > Anaerobic >...
CAATCCATTTTCACGGCGCCGATATTCATTCCGGTTTTCCTTAAAACTCTGGCGGTTTTCAGGATCACGGAAGTCTTCCCCACCGACGGAGGCCCGGATACGGTGACAACCTTCATTTCCATTCTTTCCTTTCGATTGATATGGTTCCATTTGTACTTTCTTTCGTCACTCGCATACTAAGGTTTAGGGAGCCTTTTTCGCGAAATTGCCGCAAAAATGGTCAATGTGGCAATACCTGCGTACACAACCAAGAACATCGTTACGCCTGTAAACCCCAATAGAGTGCCCAACGAGAAAACCAAACCGGCAATGAGAAACCCAATAACAATCGGATAAACGGTAGCAAGGACCGCCCACTTCCACCCAATTTGGGCAGCAATCGTGACGATTGTGGCTAAACAGGGCGGGTATAGAATCATAAACAAAATCATGGCAGCGCCATGCAAAGGCGTGGCATCAATTCCGTCGTCCATGTCCCGATACAGAACGCCCAAGGTGGCTACAACATTTTCTTTTGCCGCAAATGCGCTGATCAACCCTACATTGATTCTCCAATCAAAACCTGCCCATTTCGTGATCGGCTCAACCCACTTTCCAACCGATCCAAGAAAACTACCCATCAGAATTTCCTCGTTCCGATCGTATCGAATCATCCTTCGTTGAGTCTGGATTTGCCGTATTGCTTGGGACACTTGAAGCGCCTGCGGATCCATCAACCCTTCGTGGGTCGCAACAAGCGATCTTCCAATCAGATAGAAGACTGATGGTTCGATCATTGTTTTGAGCAACCCGCTTGCCTGGTCCTGAGGCGATAGGGATTGATAGATATTGTTTGCTTCTTGAATAGATATCCATAACTGATCCCGATTCTGACTGGATAGCCGAATCGTTCCCCCATTAGCGATGAGGTAAAACGAAGGATTTTCTCGAAAGAAATCTTGGTGAACGGGGGACAAAAAATCGAGTGTTCGGTCTTGGATTGATGATCGATGCCGGTTGACATATGAAAGGTAAGAGGCAATTTGATCCGGAGTACGGATCAACAACAGATAAGGATTATCCAATCCTGCTGCTTGATAGAAATCGTTCAATGCTTCAGTTACGCGAGAATCGATCATCATTTCTTCTGAAGTCCCCAAGGCTGGATAATTCAGAAGAAAGAAAAGAACAGCCATCACCACTGCAACAATCGTCACTACTTTTTTTATAAACCCCCACGTGCGTTCGATGACACGAGTCATGACATTTTTCACCGAAGGGATATGATAGGGGGGTAATTCCATGATGAATGGAGCGCGTTCTACCTTTCTCAATATGGTTTTGGAAAGCATACTGCTAATGCTCAGCCCGAGAAAGATGGTTATGGTTGAGATAAGAAACATCATCAGGCCCATCGAACCAGGAAAAAACAACCCGACCATCAAAGTGAAAAATGGGATCTTAGCCATGCAATTCATTAGAGGTATGATCAGGATCGTTGCCAATCTTGCGTGCTTGTCTTTAATCGTCCGGGTGGCCATTACTCCGGGAACTGCGCACCCTCCAATATAAAGGCCTGAGAGGATCAAAGGCAAAGCTGATTGGCCATGAAGACCAAACGGACGAAAGACCCGATCCAAAATAAAAGCCACACGAGCCATATACCCCGAGTCTTCCATTACTGCGATAATCAGGAATAAGATCACAAAGATCGGAATATAGACCAAAACAGAAAATACTCCCTGAAACACCCAAGAAAAAAAGGAAGTAATCACCGGATCCTGAATAAACCCTTCTGCAGGAAGAAAAGATAAAAAACCCGTTTGCACTTGACTCATCAAAGGGGTTAACAAGCCAGAAAGCCGATATCCCTGAACGATCGCCAATTCGTACACCAGGAACAGGGTGAACAGAAGGAAGATTGGGCCTGCGATTCGATTGCATAGAACCGCGTCCAAACGATCAGTAATCGTCCTTTGACCAGGCTTAATCTCCCGCACGCATCGATCAACGATCAATTGCGCTTGATGGTATCGCGCTTGGGCGATTGTCAGTTGTGAATCTTGGATGTCCATTTCCGAATTCTTTCGGATATCCTCCACGATTTTTGAGGGGTGAGGAGAAAGATTATCTTTGGGCATGTATCCTCCTCTTCTGTTGAGAACTATGGATGAATCTATCGAGATCCGGATCATCTTCCCATATCTTGATCGCCATCCAACGAAGAGGGATAGAAGGAGAGATATCGACTGTCGCAAGTTCTTCTGTCGTTTTCTGAATGACTGGTTCCAAAATCGGGCCATAATCCAAAGAAAAACCTGGTTTTTTCGTTGGTTTTGCGCAGGAATCTATCATGGTCCGTTTCAATTCTTGGAGTCCTTTGCCGCGGTTAGCAACCGTCGCGATGATTTTTATACCGAGCTCTATGGAGAGCTTCTCAACATCTACTTCCATTCCGCGTGCGCGCGCTACATCCGTCATCGTCAAAGCCATCAGTATCGGTCTTTCCAGCTCAAGCAGTTGAAAGGTCAGATATAGGCTGCGAATCAGATTCGATGCGTCAGCAACTTGAACGATCAGATCGATCGGTTGTTTGAGTAGGAAATCTACGGCTACCTTTTCTTCCAACGAATAGGACGTCAAACTATAGGTGCCAGGAAGATCCACAATGGTCAGAGGAACGCCAGATACCATGGCAATTCCGCTCCGTTTCTCCACGGTAGCTCCCGGATAGTTCGCAACGAACTGACGAACCCCTGTCAGAGCATTGAAGAGGGTGGATTTCCCTACATTGGGTTGCCCAGCAAACGCAACGGTGTACGAATCTGCTATCGATTGATTTTCCGTTGGTTCCTCTTCAGTAGGCAAACATGATATAGAGCCAGGGCACCCTGAGCATGGATTATTCATTCAATCACCTCAACCATGATCTTCTTTGCTTCTTCATGCCGCAAACTGACAAGTGTCTGGTGGAGAACCACTTCAATGGGATCAGCAAGAGGGGCATTCCGAACGATTTCCACATGAGCCCCCGGAATGAAACCAAAATCAAGAAGCCGCTTTCCTGCCATACCGGACGGATCGATCGATACGATGCGGCACCGCATACCGGGTTTTACTTTCTCAAGCTCCATCTTGTCCTCCCCCTTTTCCCCATGTTCTTTCCATGCCGATTGTGAAATCGATGATGTCCTTCTTGGTTGATCTCTTCAACAAAGACTTCGGAAGCCAAATTTTTCTCCAGCACCAAACGACTATGATCCACAGCGATCAAATATGGGGCATTCCCTTTTCCCGCGATCAAGACTTCCGCGATTGCGCCAAATGATAGCCCCATATCCAAAAGCCTCCGTTTGGTCTCCCCAGATCCGGAATGGGTGATAATCCGAACTCTTGTCCTGTCCTTTTCTATTTGATTCAAAGACACCATCTACAATCCCTCCATTGCATTCAATCGACTATGTTGTGAAAACTAGCTGAGAAGAACCTGCTTTCGCCCAACCGTTTGTTGCTTCATACATCGATGATCGGATCCCCTGCTTCGAGCTTACCATGATCGGCCCTCTGGGAAAGGGTTTCCATTGCCAGTTCCATATCCATTGATTCCGTTCAGTGACAACCGGACTTTCCGTTTGATCCTTTTCGAAAAGCAAGTATTAATAAAGAAATGGCAATCAACAAAAGAAGAAACGCGATTGCGATTAACCATCCTTGAATGCGAATCAGTTCTTCTTTGATCGCTCCTTGATCGTGGGCATACAAGGTTTGGTTGGTCAACCATGAGGGGATTGCTATGGGCGCGCCTTGATCCGAAATGGGGTCTTGAACACTTTGATCCAAGCCTGCAGAGGCAAGATCCATAACAACCTTTTCATCTTCTGGATCGGGACCACGGAGTACAGGGCCGGGTCTACGAATGGTATGACCAGGGCCTCCATCAAAGACAACGTCATATTGTCCCACCTCAGGTATTTCTACTGTAATGGACCCAAATCGGTCAAAAACACCTTCCCATAAGGTGTTCCCTTCCGAGTCTTCCAGTCTGCAAGTCATCCCTGCAGCAGATGATCCATCCGAAAACCCCGCTTCAACATAGATCGTCCCGTCTTGGTTATCATCGATAAACATGAGTGGCGTATGGGCCAAAAGCATTGCCGATAGCATTGCCAAGACACCAACGAAAATATAGCTCTTGATTCTCATACAACCCTTTCCCCCTTTATCTACTCCTTTAAAATTGTTCATTTCCCGAAATCTTCTTTTCGTGACGAGGAATCCTACTGCATTCTCTCTATCCTCGTTGAGAAACAAAGTCTATTGAGAATGTTTCTCATTTTCCGTCAAGATTATACCGGAATTTCCTTCGAAAGTCAAGTATACGAATTGCCTCATAAAAAAAGTACTCGACAAGGGGTGAATCCCTCAATCCTTTCCCTGCAAGAAATCTTCAAATGGGTATTACGCCATTTTTCATTGTCAGCAGCCATGTCCAGCAATTTCAATCATCTCCTCGATTCTCGCATCAAGTTCATCACCAAGGCCTTTGATGTCCGCTCCCAAAAACCCTCGTATAAGCATGGAGACAGCTTCGTGCTCTTCCATTCCTCGCGACATAAGGTATTCAACCTGGTCAGGCGAGATCTTTCCAATACTGGCTTCATGACTCATTCGCGCATCGGCGTGTCGGGAGCATAATCCCGGAACAGATTCGATGATCCCTTTTCCCCCAGAATCAAGAAGCATTCCCGCGCAATCCACGTGCGCTTTGCAGGGCGCTGCGCCGATCAATAGTCCTCCTTGATGCATGATCCCTCCAGTACACACACCGCGATGTGATAGTTCGGCGCTCGTATTCTCCGCATTGAGATAAACGGTACCGTCTGTTTCAATCTTTGATCCTGGAATTGCTATAATAGCAGTTGTATACTTGGCGGATGCTCCTTTTCCATTCAACCAAGTTTGAGGATTACTGACAATATGTTCTGCTGGACTGAAAGAAATATAATTGCTTTCAAACTGCCCTCCCCCCTCCACAATTGTACCGGAGTGAGGATAGACCCTCATTTCTCCCGACCAAGTATGAACCATGGTACTGACAAGTCGCGCATTCTTGCCAATATAGTGTTCTTCAAGTGCTAAATGGAGCCCGTTGATGACCCGCGGGTGGTTCAAGCAGCCGCTAATCAATTTCAGCTCTGACCCCTCTTCCAATACGACAATATTATGAACGATTTGCGATATATGGTTTTTTGTCATATACATAGCCGCTTGGCAAGGCATTTCAACCTTTGCGCCCTGATGCACACGGATAAAAAAACCCAAAGGATTTTTCTCATTGGCGCAATTTGCAACAATATCGTTAAGGTCCGATGGTATTGCATTAAAAAAATACCGTTCACGAAACCAAGAGTACCGGATCAAAGCATCGGAAATGGGAAGCATCTCAAAACCATCCAACTCGTATAACGGACAGATGAGTTGATGATCGCATACCACAATGGTTGCAGCCCGCTTTTCGCTTCCTAATAGAATTCCCGATGCCGCTAGGGCCGCAATCTCAGATTTTTTAAACCGTTCGTTATCGATTCTTTTGATATGATCATCCTTCTGAGTGACAGAATCCTGCGCGAAATCACGAACACGGGAGCGGTTTTCGTTTGCTTTATTTTTTTCCTCCACAAATCTCATACTCCTTCTCTCGTTTCCATACAACGAATGCAAGCTTCGTATCCAGAGGCGGCAAGGATATCCAGAATTATAGTCGGATTTCCTGAACAACCAATAACACCTTTATGCATAATATGCGCTTTGTCAACGGGAAGGTGTTTGAGAATATTGCAACTATGTGTGATGATTAATCCCGTTTTTTGTTGAGCGGGGCATCTTTCATCCATTGAAAATAGCCGATGGATCAACCCACCCACAATAGAAAGCGCCTCGACGTCTAACCCGGAGTCAGGTTCGTCCATCATGGAGAATATAGGGGAAGTTACAAGCAACTGCAGCAATTCAGATCTTTTGATTTCCCCACCCGAAAGTCCTTCGTGAATGTTTCGGTCCAGAAAACACTGCATTTGAGCCTCTCTTGCAAGTTCCATAATGTTGAAAGATAACTTTGAGCGCTTGTTTGCATGTTCCAACACATTCCTCAATGTAACGCCTTGAATGGTGGGAGGCCGTTGTTGCGAGATCCCGATCCCGAGTTTCGCGCGTTGAGTGATGCTAAGATCTGAAATATCTTGCCCTTTGAACCGAATTCGACCCCGTGTAATATCGTACCCTGAAAATCCCATGATTGTCATCATAAGGGAAGTCTTCCCGCTTCCATTTTGCCCCAGAAGAGCATGCACCTCCCCTTCGGGAATAATCAGATTAACATTGCGTAACAGCTCTTTCCCATCTGCTTCAACAAAAAGGTCTTCAATTTCTAGTAGGTTCATGCCTTTTATGATCCTCCTGAAAATCAATGGATTTTTTCTTTGGATTATGTCAACCCTTTTTCCATATCTCAGTTTTCTGATTTTCCATTAAATTCTTCACCAATGAGCGTTCGGAAGTAGGGGCAGTTTTTCATCAGTTCTTCATATGTACCCTTTCCCACGATCCGTCCATCTTTTATGGCGACAATCCGATCCGCGCTTCGGATGATGGAAATTCGATGCGCGATCACTAGAGTAGCGCGCCTCTTTTTCAAACTCTGAATGGCCTGATTTATGAGTCGTTCGTTTTCTGAGTCTAAACTCGCACTAATTTCATCCAACACCAACACAGGAGAGCCTTTCAAGAAAGCTTGGGCAATGGATAACCGTTGCTTTTCTCCACCTGACAAACGGAGGCCCCGTTCACCGATGATTGTGTCATATCCCTCTGGCAACTGTTTGATAAAGCAGTCTGCTCGAGCCTTTTTCGCTGCTGCTCGGATCTCCTCATCTGTTGCGCCAGGGCATGAAAGGCGAAGATTCTCAGCTACATTGACATTAAACAAGTATACATCCTGTGGGACTACAGTTACGATTTCTCGTAAACTTTCCAAAGGCGTTTCACGAATATCCATGGAATTAATGCAGATACTTCCGCTATTCACGTCCCAAAATCTCTGTAAAAGCCTCGCGACAGTAGTTTTCCCGCTACCTGAAGCACCAACCAAAGCAAGCGTTTCTCCCGTTCGGAAAGAAAAATCTATATTGCGTAAAACTGGGGGATTTTGGTCTTTGGATTCCTCTGCGGGGTAGGTGAAAGAAACGTTTCGGAACTGAACAACAATGTCTTTCCCATCGTAATCAAATCGTGTTTTTCCGTTATCTGACACCAATGGCTCTTTCTCTAGCAAGTTGAGCACCCGTTGCGCCGCTCCAAAAATCAAACCGTAGTTCGTGCTCATGTTCAGAGCTTCGAAAATTGGTGAGAAGATCGCTGCGGATAAAACGAATAGCGGCATCAACCACAAAGGAGATATACTTCCGTATCCAACCAGCGTTGTGGCAGTTATATAGGCAGCAAGGGTTGCTACTTCTATAAGCAGGATGATTCTGCGGTTTTCATTCGCGCGCCGTTTAGCGTATGTCATCGACGCTCCAGAATACTCCGCGTTGGCCTGGAAAAAACGGCTGAAATACTCTTGCTGCCACTGAAATGAAATAATATCCTTTATCCCCTGTACCCCATCAACGATTATCGCGCTAAGCTTTCCCGTTGTTTGGCGAACTTGTGCTCCCTGGGAATCGGAATGGTGGGAAGAATGCTTGGGAATCATGATCAATAGCGCGATAAAAGGCAGTATCACAACGGGCAGGGCCCATGAAAAAATCCCCATAAAGACCAGAGCGGCTGTTGGAACCATTACCGCTACGATAATCTGACTGATCGTATGAGCATAGTACCATTCAAGCGTTTCCACATCGTTAAGAATAATGCTGATCATATCTCCACTTCGTTTATCCATAAGAGCCGCAGGAGCCAACTCATCTAGCTTATCATAGCACTTATCCCTTAGCTTCGTCAGTATCCGATATGCCATGTCGTGTCCGACCAACAGGTCCAGATAGGAAAAAGCCCCCATTAGGAGTACAAGAACTCCTGCGATGGTCATCAGATGGATCACTTCAGCATGATTCCCCATAAGCACTGAGCCAACAAGATAGGATGTAACAAGAGCAGTTATTAATGGGAGCAGCTTATAGATGAGGTTGAATAGGACCGCAAAAAAGAGATATACCCCAAAGCCCTTGATGTGCTTCGTCAGTGCGAACGCGTATTTTATTCTTGGTTTTTCATTCTTCATAAGCCTGTCCTACTTTCATCTGGCTTCCCATCAGTTTTCGATATACAGAGACTGTATGCGTCAGCTCCTCGTGTGTACCTTTTGCATGTACCCTTCCTGTATCCATAATGATTATCTGGTCTGCATTTTGAATAGTGCCCAAGCGATGAGCGATGACCAGCGCTGTTTTTCCCCTGCTTAGTCGGGCGAATGCATCCTGAATTGCGATTTCGTTCTTCCGGTCGAGAGACGATGTAGCTTCATCCAGAATCACAATCGGGGGATTTCTCAAAAAAACACGGGCAAGGGCAATCCTCTGACGCTCTCCGCCGGAAAAGCGCATTCCGCGCTCGCCGATCATCGTATGGTACCCTTCGGGTAGGCTATCGATAAAATCGTGGATGTTTGCTTGTTTTCCGGCTTGTACAATTTCTTCTTTCGTAGCGTCTGGTTTTCCAATCCGGATATTATCCTCCACCGTCCCATAAAACATATGGCAGTCTTGCCAGACGACCCCGATCTGTTCTTGCGCTAAACTGACATTTTGGGCACTTAGCGCAATCCCCCCGATCGAAATCACTCCATCACGAACTGCGTAGAAACCAGCCAGAAGGCTCGCGATCGTCGACTTTCCACTACCAGATGCTCCAACAAGAGCTGTCGTTGTCTGGTATGGCACAAAAAAAGAGACTTTTTTCAGAACATCGCCATCCAGTTCGTTATACGCAAAACAGACATGATCAAAAGAAATATCCCCGCTTACACACGTTTTGGTCTGATGATTGATCCCAGTTTCAGATAGCAACGAACGCGTCACCGGCTCATCGATGGTTTTTTTTATCCGATAAGAAGCTGTCACGCCCCGATAGCCGAAATGCCACGCTGATATAAGCGCATAGAACGGGACAAAGCATGCGCCAATCAAAAACAGGGCATAAACAAGGTCTTCTTGAGCCATATTTCCGATTGCGGTTTGATACGCAGCGACCGCAATAGAAAAAGCGCTGCCTAATCCTGCGAATAATTGAAGAACAAAGGTTTCAAGCATAGTAATCCGTAGGTGGCCCATTATTGCCTGCCGGAGTTGTTCCCCTTTTTTATGGATCATTTGCTTTTGGCGCGCGTTGGCATTGAAGGCTTTAAGAGTCGTTATGCCCTGAACACTGTCAAGACAGTCGCTGTAGTATTGGGCATGCATCCTCATCTCCTCAGCGCCTCGTTTTCGCATAAGGAAATAGAACACCATCGGGCAAATCAACAGACCCGCGCTCGAAACAAAACAAACCACCGCAGCAAGGGAGTTGAATGATGCAATGATACTGATGATTATGCTTGCGTTGATTATTGATGAGACTGCAGCAGGTAAATAAATGGTGTAGTATTCATTGAGAAACTCCACCATGGTGGATATCGTCGATGTGATATCTCCTGTACGCCTTTGGCTTGTATATGCTGGTCCAAGTGAAAAGATCTTTTTGAGAAGACTGTCTCGAAGAGAAGTTTTTATTGCCAAACCACATTGCTCCGAAACGACAGCTTTAACCTGCGCAAGAACATAGCGAGCAACAATGACAACTGCAATAAAAAGGAATACTTGCCAAAACTCGGCGAATATAAGAATCCTCGTTTCCCCTTGGATCATGCGGACCCCGAAGGCAATCCCAAGCGATACCATTGATGCGAGCAAAGTGATAAAAAGCTGAAGAGCGCAGGTTTCAATGATTTTTTTCTCAAACCCTTTGACAAAAGCAATCAAGTGGCGATTTACAAACATGAAGTCTCCTTTTCCCCTCCATCATCATAATCAAGTGGACGAAGCTTCGCTTTGCCTGTACAGCATCTGAGCAAACCATCCATTTTCTTCCTTCAGTTCTTCCGGAGAACCCATTTCTCGGATTCTGCCTTGTTCCAATACAACAATCTTGTCGGCGTTTGCGATGGTACGCATTCGATGGGCAATGATCAAGACCGTTTTCTCACGCACCAATTCGGAAAGTGCGGACTGGATCTTGGTTTCGTTTTCAACATCGAGAGAAGCGGTTGCTTCGTCCAAAAGAATAATTGGAGCATCTTTCAACAAAGCTCTTGCAATTGAAATTCGTTGTCTTTCGCCCCCAGAAAGGGTTTCACCGTTTTCTCCCAGGACTGTCTGATACCCATTCGGCAGTTTCCGGACAAAACTATCGCATTGGGCAATTTTGGCAGCATGGACGACTTCTTCGTCGGTCGCGTCACGCTTTCCGATGCGGATGTTGTCCATGACCGTCGAATTGAACAGAACAACATCCTGAAAAACCACGGCAAAGCTTTCCAAAAGGGTTTCTGGAGAAATGGCGCCGATATCTTGGCTCCCTAAGAAAATTTTGCCTGTGTCCGCATCCCAAAATCGGGCTGAAAGCTTCGCTGTTGTGCTCTTTCCGCCTCCTGAAGGGCCTACCAATGCTGTTATTTCGCCTTGATTCGCGGTAAAAGAAAGGTCATGAAGAACCTGTTTGCCTTCTTCGTATGAAAACCCGACATGATCAAAAGTTATGGTATATCCATCTGGTTGAAACTGGGTCCGTCCAGATTGCACAGGCAACAGATCGATATCCTTGGTCCGTTGAATGCGGACATCTAAGTAAAAAAGAGCAGCCATGTTGTTGAACACTTCGCTGATCGGGTTATAGATCCGTGAGGCAACAATGAGAAACATGAGGTAAACAAAGAAATCCACTTGGCCGATTGCCAATAAATTCGCTCCCACGATGATGACACTGG
>Ga0334887_1005232_pt1 | contig 10973 bp, 7 predicted proteins | sample GraSluR1_MG_10_FD_207217 | JGI IMG/M metagenome (GOLD analysis project Ga0334887, IMG submission 207217) | Sludge microbial communities from methane-producing bioreactor in Wageningen University, Netherlands - Granular Sludge_18_07-R1 | ecosystem: Engineered > Bioreactor > Anaerobic >...
TGGTGGATTTGTAACAGAACCTATTACATCTCCTTTTGCAAGATCTCCTTTAACAAAACCTTTAGCATTAAATCCAACATTGTAACCTGGTAATGCTTCTGGTATTTTTTCATGGTGCATTTCAACTTCTTTACATTCACCAACCATTCCTGTTCCATTCTTTGCTGGTACAGCAATAATTTTACTGTTTGCCTTTAATACTCCTGTTTCAACTCTTCCAACAGGAACAAGACCTACACCTTTAATTGAATAAACATCCTGAATTGGCATTCTTAATGGTAAGTTTACTGGTTTATCTCCTGTTTCAAAGCCATCAAGCATTGACAATAAAGTTTCTCCTGTCCACCAATCCATATTTGTACTTTTCTTTACAACATTATCTCCCATAAGAGATGCAATTGGAACAAATCTTATTGCTTTAAATCCTAATGGTTTTAACAAGCCTTCCATTTCAGCCTTAACTTCATTGAATCTTGCTTCTGTATATTTTACCATATCCATTTTGTTTACAGCAACAATAAGCTGATCAATTCCAAATGTTTTTGAAAGGTATGCATGTTCTTTTGTCTGTGCATTAACACCATCAGTTGCAGCAACAACCAAAACACCAGCATCAGCCTGTGATACACCTGTAATCATGTTTTTAATGTAATCTGCATGACCTGGAGCATCAATTATTGTATATTCGTATTTTTCTGTTTCAAATTTTTTATGGTTTAAATCTATTGTAACTCCTCTTTCCTGCTCTTCTTTTAAGTTATCCATAACATAAGCAAATTCAAAACCTGCTTTTCCAAGTTCAGCAGCCTTTTCCTTGTTCTTTCTCATTGTCTGTTCATCAACAGCACCTGCATCAAATAGTAATCTACCAACTGTTGTTGATTTACCATGATCTACATGTCCTATAAACACTACATTAAAATGTTCCTTTTTACTTGCCATTTTTTTATTAATTAAAATATTATGCAGTACACACAATATTATTTAATAATTAAGAACTCAATTAGTTTTATAAACATTTCGATAGTAACAAAACATCATTTAAAACAAGCTTTACATGCTTGCCAAAACTTTTGAACCTATAAATGCAAAAGCTATAATCCCAATAAAGACAACGATAGCATAAGTTATAAGACCACTCATAAGCCTTTGACCTATCTCATGTTTCATGTATATAACATCATCTCCAAACTCAAGATTTGAAACAACATAAACAAGAATTGCAACAAGCATAACTATATACACACCAACAACACCCTGAAACAAAAAAGTTGGAATACTCTCACCTAAAAAATTGGAAAATCCTGCAGGAGATGATTCTATTACAAGTTCAGAAGTAGCCTTTGAGAGTTCTCCCATAATCATTGTAATAAGACTAACTATTGATATTACAACTCCTGATATTACAGGACCTAAAAATCTTGCCTGACTTTTCATGCTACCAAGACTTTCAGATAAAAGATCTTTCATTCTTTGATTTGCAAGATGTATTTCTGTAAGATATCTTGAAAGATCTATCAATGTTTTAGCTGCAATCTCAGGACCTTTTTCCATAGAACGTATTAATATTTTCATTGAACTTATTACAAGATCTGAAGAATATTTGTTTATTGCACCCTTCTTCTTGTCAAATATAGCTTTTTCAACACTCATTCCCTCAAACTTAACATTAGAATCGATATCTGAAAAAAAATTTCCAGCCTCAGTTCCTTTCATCGTTTGTGCAACAGCTCCAAACGATAATTCAATAGAAATTCCTTCACTTATTCTGTTTCCTAACTGAAACATTGAAGATGGAAACTGCAATTCAAGCTTTTTGGTTGCATTTCTTAATTCTACAAGTTTGCCATATTTATGTTTTAAATATATTCCAACTCCAAAAGCAAGGGATAAAGGGATAAAAAGGCTCAAAAGTCCTGAATAAACACCATAAGGTCCAAAAACATACTCATTCATAAGTCCCTTGTTAAGAACCTTGTATTCCTGAAATACTCCAAAAGCAGAATCCTCACCAAATATAAGCAAAAGTTGTTCATTTAAAAATAAGTCATATCCTACAGCATGTAATATTAAAGGGGAAAATCCTATAAATGCAAATATGAAAAAAGTTAAAAACGCTGGAATTTTAGGAGATATGTAAATTGTTTTCTCTTTGCTGATTTTTAAAGGATACATCTGCATTTTACTATAATCCTTAACATTTTCAGGTGGTCTTATGGCATTTGCCATAGAAGGTCTGTTAAAAGTAAGTATAAAACCAAAATACATAACACCAAAAGGAATTATTATGTTATATAAAAGTAAAACTATCTGCCAAACCCCTAAAGGATCACCAAAAGAAGCTGCCAAAGGAAGTATTATAAGTCCTAAAATTGGAAGCACAACTCCAATCATGTTAAAAGTTGTAACCTTTCCACTTAATTCCTGTGCAAAATTAAGCATTTTTTCATAATTTCCCTGAAGTATTATATCAAGTGCCTTATCAAGAAGCGATATCCTTCTAAAATTTTCTGTTTCATACAAAGAACTCTCAATAAGATAGACAGACTCTAAAAATTCTAAATTATCATCCCTCCAACCTATAAGATAATCATCCATTGCCGTTTTTATATTCGGAAACTCAGAATTCTGCAATCGCCAAAGAATTCTTTTAAAGTCCAAAGACAGTGGAGGATTAAGGTAATTAGCTGCAAAATTAACAGCCAATTCAAAATTAGAATTAAATCTCATAAAAGCAACCATATAAAAAACAGATATTATAATCTGATTATTGGCCTTTGTTTTAGTCTTTTTTGCCATAAGATCAGGAACCTTAAGCAATATAAGATAAGCAGAAAGAGCAACAAGCACAAATCCAATCCCTATTGTAAAACTTACAATCATAAGAAATATTAAACCTGATATTATTGCAATCATAAGAACAAGCATTGCTAAACTTTGAACACCTATTGGAGTACAATTAAGATGTGCATCATATATTTGCTTTTCAAATTTTTCTGATGTTTTCTTGTCAGGTTTTATAGGCATGAGTTTTTGAGCCATATTACAGGCTTTTTCATACCAGTTAGCTGCAATAGAAATCTTTTCAATCCTAAATTTTTCATATTCAACAGAAGACAAGTCATCATCAAAATTATCAGCATTGGACAAAGAGTTTAAAGCCTTACTATCAAGATGTTTTTTAAGTTTCTCTTCAAAGCTTCTAAGAAACAACTCTTTTTCATCGTCCATATATATAAATTATAATATCTTATTATTTTAAAGTTATAATACTTCTTTATGGTAGTTATATTAATTAGAATCTCATGACAAAATAATAATTGCCCAACTACAGTTATATTTATAATATAATAAATATAAATATTATCTATGTTTAAGAAAACCTGTTATGTGTGTGGAAAAAAAACCCAAGATGTTTACAATGGAAAATGTGAGCAATGTTTTAAATTAGACACTCCTCCAATAGACGAATTAAAGCCCATAAATTTTAAATATTGCAACAAATGTAAAAAAATTGCATATAACAATGCCTACTATACAAAAGAAGAAATAGAAAACAATATAGAATCAATAGTAAGAAAAAACATAAAAATAAACAATGCATATATTTTAAACGACCTTTGGATTGAAAACCTTACAATAGAAAATGGAAAAATAAGTTTTGACATTTCTGTTGATTGTTCACTTAAAAATCAGGCCTAATTTTTTATTATTTAATAGTTAATATAAATTAATTAATAAAATTTTAAAGAAAGAGTTCTATGTACAATCCATTTAAAAAAGAAGATAAAGGTTTTAATCTTGACAATATAAAGCTTCCATCATTAAACGAAATGGAAGATAGTAATAAATCATTCTTCACAAATACAAATGAAAACAAACCAATCATGCAATCTGTTTCAAACAACAATGAAAATATTCAAACAAATCCAAGTTTTAGCAATCCATTTTCAATGCAAAACAATTTAGAACAACAACCAAACATGTCAAAAAATCCCTTTGAGCAACCACAAAAACAAGATTTAAGTTCAGAACTAATAAAAGGTAAAATTGAATTGATAGAAAACAAAATTGAAATAATACAGACAAATATGATATCATTGAATGCTAAAATGGATATGATATATAACATGTTACTATGTGAAGTATCAGAAGAAACAAAACAAAAACTAAATCTTAACAACATAAAAAGAAATTTTTAAAAAAAACTCATCACATATTTTTATAAATTATATTAAGATTAATCCTTACAATAAACAAATAACATGTCTGTAGGCACACCATTTATTATCACAGGCACAGATATCCTTCTTAAATTTTTACATATGCTATCATGCAAATCAAGCATTATGTCAGTATGTTTTTTCAATCTGTAAGGACCATTAGGACATTTAACTTCATGAGTCTGATTATATAAAACCCATGTATCAAGAACAGAATAATGACATGAATCTGCAATCTTTGCTCCATCATCACCATTTAAACTTGCATATTTACATCCATTCATATTTCTACATGTACTTATATACCTATTAGGAAAAGGTTTGGCAGTACAATCAGCCTGACATGCAGAACCTTCCTGTATAAGTGTAATATTTTCCTCTTTTACATCCTCTATGTTACCTTCATTATCAATTGCAAAAAAACGTACTATTTTATTACATTCCCATTCATCAGGACAAGTAAGTAAAACATCCTCACCATAATATTGCCTAAAATCACAATTATTATCATCATCAAGTACACATACATATTGAGAATGCACTCCAGAATGTAAATCAGAAGATTCTATCTTAAATTTTATAGTATGTGCAATATATGGTATTTTAATAGAACTTACAGGTGGAAATACATCATAAACAAGACTTATCCATATCCTGTTATCGCTAAATGCACAATCTCCAAAAGTAGAAGGAGTTTCTTGGGAATTAAGCAAAGAACCAAGGCATGTATAAGTTCCTAATGGATTTTCCTTTGCAATTTTAACTCTCCAGTATAAAGGAGTTGAATTTATTGCAGAAACTACAGCTTTTTGCGAATAAGAAGAAAAAACCTTGCCAGCATTTGCATAATTAAATATATTTATAAATGGCTCATTTGCATTTGCAATAAGATCATCTGTAACATGTGCAATACATATTTTATAATTTCTACCGCTAAAAGGCAGATATACGTTTGAATTTTCCAAAGAATCAATTTCAAAAACCTGTGCCTCACCAGGATTACAATCATCATTTCTGTAATTTACAACAAGATCACCTTCAAAAAATAATATAGGCTCAGTAGTAATTATAAGATCCCCACCCTCATTATCACCATCAACAGAATATTCAACCTCAAGATCTGAATCAGTATCTTCAAAATACCAACCAATTACAGGATCCTTATCAAGAACCATCCTTTTTCCATCTGAATTATCTATAAATCTTATACTGTTAAAAGATAAAACATCCTTTTTTGATATTATCTGATAAACATAAAGTTTGTTCCTTAAAGATACGGGTATATTTTTTATTTTAACCCTAACATTTGTAACGCCACCAGATTTTGTCAAATGCTTTTCAAGAGTTAAGCTCTTTAATATTGACATTGTATCACTTGCAAACAATGATGCATCAGAAATCCTATGATACATTCTAACCTTATGTCCTTTAAGCAAAAGATCCTTATAAGTTATGCTATCCTGCTTTATAAAAGCACCATTCTGATAAACATTAATCTTTGCAGAATCATCAATAACAGCAATAGGTTCTTCATCTTTATTTTCATCTATATAATTACATTCTAATTCATCTCCTTCCTTACAAACAACCTTGTTTACATCATTTGTTTTATCAAACTGGAAATATCCATCATATTTAAGTCTACATTTGTATGTAGCTTTAATTTCACGACCAATTTTGAAAAACAAAAATCTTTTAATTCTAAAATCATATACTTCAACATCAATATATTCACCAAAAAACTCATCATCATCAATAGACATTGAGTAAACCTTTTCTGTTGTTTTTCTATAATTATTATCTCCTATAAAACGAATTTTAACATAATCATAATCACTTGTTGCATAAATCTTTTGCTGATCTTTATTAAATGTAATTTTAGAATCACACGCACCATCAACAATATATCTTTGCTTATTTATAGGATTTGTATAAGGTTCATAATCACCATAAGTTGGTTTTTCTTCTGGTTTTGGAATTATATAATTGCTAATTATTTCATGCTCAAAACCTGTTTTCCCATTTACACATTCATCATCAATAGGTTCTCCTAATATTACTGCTGAAAAAGTTCCATAATCTATGTTTTCATCCTTCATTCTATCTAACTCATGTCTTATTTGCATTTCTAAATCAACAGGAACAGCAACTTTTTTAGCAATTATGTAATTGTAATCCTCATAAGTATTAACAAGGCTTGATGATGGATAAAAATGTTTAATAATTTCTTCTTCACCATTATCATGATGCTTTAATAAGGTTCCTACAACCAAAACATCCATTTCTGATGGGCTGTAAAGTGCCTCATCTGCATTAGAAATAATTGCTCCACTTTGATAACTTATAGTACAATCCTGTGTTTTAACAAGCTTATCAACCTCAGTTTTAATGTCAATGAATTGCTCTAAAACATCAATTGCTGGACATTTTGCATCTGTAGGAGTTCCTATTATTCTCATTTTTATCTTATCTGGGTCAACTCCTGATTTTAATAGGTTTTCTATGTCTGTTTTTTTGCTATTGATAAAATTTGTTAAGTCACTCTCAATACTAATTGGAGTATCTTTTGCAACTATCTGTTTTGTTTGAGATGAAACAACAACAGCATCATTTAACAATTCAAATTTCAAGTCTGCTTTCATGTAATAGTAGTTTTCAAGATAATAACTCTCCCAATTTGGAATAACACTTCCAATGTTTGAAAATGTGTATCTGCCTGGTGGGTAGGTGATGCCATTACTTGCAGGAACAGAATTAGGTAAATAAAACGAAAAAGATTCTAAATTAGAACCTATCATGTTATTTTGATATGTAAGTAAACATCTATTTTCGTTTTTTAGTTCATTAGGAAACTTATATTTTCTAAAGTTTGCCACATAATCCTCCCTAATATCAGAATACCAAAATATAGCATTAGAATTAGAAGTAAAAGAAAATATAAAACATCTGTCCCAATTTTCACAGGAAGGTATAGTTAAAGAATTAACAGATAAAAACATCGATCCTTCTATAGAAACAAAAGCATTCCCACTAACAAAATTTGTTTTCAACATTACAGAATCAAATACTGAAGTACTATGATAACTATACGAAAAAACAAAAGATGACAACAAAACAAAAAAAAAGAAACCAAACATACAAAATCTCATAAAATAATATTAAAAAACAATTTTATTTATATTGTTTTTAATTTTAAGGTAGTAAAAATAAAAATTTTTTACCAACTAAATATTACAAATGGCCTCCATCTCCTCCGCCAGAACCACCAGAACCGCCAGAGCCTCCTTCACCGCCTCCTTTCTCTTTTAGGGTTGTTTTTTCTTCTTCAAATGTAACATATAACTTTGTAGTTGGTTTTTCATCAGCATTACTTTTTCCACCTAAAACATAAATTACTTCATCTGGATTACCTCCACTGTAAGCATTCATCATATCTGTATGAACTCCTATAGCTTCACTTTTACCCAATAAACCTTCAAGTTTCTTACTAAAACTTTCTACTTCTCCTGGCTTAGCTTTTACTATCACTAAACCTTTCTCTAAACTACCCTCTGGCAAAGGAGTATTTAAAGCACCAACTATTGTTTTCCCTTTATTTGCCTTTACAACATATTCTAAAGATGACTTATCAACTTCACTAGATGCCTTTAAATAAACTTCTCTAGCCTCTGCTAAATTGCCACCGTATAACACTCCAAGAGCAAATGCTCCTGCTGTAACAATACCCTTTACTGTTTTACTATACATATTTTGTACCATACACCAGTAACAACTTCTTTATTTATAAATATTACTAAAAATCGGAAAAATTAGGAATATTAAATAAACAACAATAGTACCAAATTCATTATAAAACACTTTAAAAAAAATTAGATATTATTTACTTATTGACAAATACACCATTAAATCCTTTGTTGTTCCTTATTAAATGTAATTTTAGAATCACACGCACCATCAACAATATATCTTTGCTTGTTTATAGGATTTGTATAAGGTTCATAATCATCATAAGTTGGTTTTTCTTCTGGTTTTGGAATTATGTAATTGCTGATTATTTCATGCTCAAAACCTGTTTTTCCTTTTACACATTCATCATCAATAGGTTCTCCTATTATTACTGCTGAAAAAATTCCATAATCTATGTTTTCATCCTTCATTCTATCTAACTCATGTCTTATTTGCATTTCTAAATCAACAGGAACAGCAACTTTTTTAGCAATTATGTAATTGTAATCCTCATAAGTATTAACAAGGCTTGATGATGGATAAAAATGCTTAACAATTTCTTCTTCACCATTATCATGATGCTTTAATAAGGTTCCTACAACCAAAACATCCATCTCTGATGGACTGTAAAGTGCCTCATCTGCATTAGAAATAATTGCTCCACTTTGATAACTTATAGTACAATCCTGTGTTTTAACAAGCTTGTCAACCTCAGTTTTAATGTCAATAAATTGCTCTAAAATCCCAACTGCTGGACATTTTGCATCTGTAGGAGTTCCTACTATTCTCATTTTTATCTTATCTGGATTAACTCCTGATTTTAATAGGTTTTCTATGTCTGTTTTTTTGCTATTGATAAAATTTGTTAAGTCACTCTCAATACTAATTGGTGTATCTTTTGCAACTATCTGTTTTGTTTGAGATGAAACAACAACAGCATCATTTAACAATTCAAATTTTAAGTTTGCTTTCATGTAATAGTAGTTTGCAAGATAATAGCTCTCCCAATTTGGAATGACACTTCCAATGTTTGAAAATGTGTATCTGCCTGGTGGGTAGGTGATGCCTTTATAAGTGTCTGGACGAGGAGAGTTTATGTATATAGAAAAAGGCTCCAAATTAGAACTTAACATTTTGTTTTGATATGTAAGTAAACATTTGTTTTCGTTTTTTAGTTCATTAGGAAATTTATATTTTCTAGAGTTCCCTATATAATCTTCTCTAATATCAGAATACCAAAATATATCTCTATAATTTGAATTTAATACAAAAATAAAACAAGAATCCACAGAAGATCCACAAGTTGGAATAACACATGCATTCGTAATACCATAAAAAAATAAATTATTGGATACAACAGTAAAATCTCCTCCATTACTGTTAAAAGCAATATTAGCACTAACTCCTATCCCATCAAAAGAAGAACCTCCAATACTATAAGTGTAAGATCGAACAATATCTACACAAAAAAAAAATAAATAAAAATAAAAAAAAAGTTTTATAATAATTTTCATAAAAACTTAACAAAAAAGGTATTTATTTAAATTAACATTAACTCAACAATAATAAAAAAATTTAATAACTCCCTCCATTGCCTCCGCCAGAGCCTCCAGAACCGCCAGAGCCTCCTTCACCGCCTCCTTTCTCTTTTAAGGTTGTTTTCTCTTCTTCAAATGTAACATATAACTTTGTAGTTGGTTTCTTATCAGCATTACTTGTTCCACCTAAAACATAAATTAATTCATCAGGATTACCTCCACTATAAGCATTCATCATATCTGTATGAACTCCTATAGCTTCACTTTTACTCAATAAACCTTCAAGTTTCTTACTAAAACTTTCTACTTCTCCTGGTTTAGCTTTTACTATCACTAAACCCTTCTCTAAACTACCCTCTGGTAAAGGAGTATTTAAAGCACCAACTATTGTTTTCCCTTTATTTGCCTTTACAACATATTCTAAAGATAATTTATCAACTTCACTAGATGCCTTTAAATAAACTTCTCTAGCCTCTGCTAAATTGCCACCATATAACACTCCAAGAGCAAATGCTCCTGCTGTAACAATACCCTTTACTGTTTTACTATACATATTTTGTACCATACACCAGTAACAACTTCTCTGTTCATAAATATTACTAAAAATAATATCATTCAAATAATAAAAAATTAAATTAATATCTTAAGCCTATTGCAATAAGATGACTTAAATAAAGATTAGCATTAAAATTTCCTTGTGTTTGTTTAAATTTGTCAATTGTTGATTCACTTGTTTTATTTTCTTTTTTATATGTTTCAACAAAACTTTTAAGTGTATCTTTATCTGAATCAATAAAAAAATATCTTTTAGGAGACATTTTTTCTGAATCTTTCTCAACAAGACTTAATTTAGCTCCAAAAAAAGATGCAACTGGCTCATATCCAGCTTTATCATATGCTAAAACAATGCAACCATCTTTAACAGAAATAACTCCTTCATCTGGCAAATCTGAATCATAACCTAATGATCTTAGTTCTGATTCAAGATTATCTCTTTTGTTAAAAAAACTTAAAACATCATTTTTACTAACTTCTTTTAATGATAAACCTGGTGCAAGTGTTACAGCATCCATATATTCTGACAAATTTTGTGAAACAAGACCATAAATTTCCCCTGATTTTTCAATAGCAATCATATTTTCACTCCTATCACCTTTTGAAAGCTCACCAAAAAAGTAATTGGCTCCCATAGCCTTATCAGCAGATCCTAAAAAAAGCAAACCAGATAATCCAGTAGCAACCACATTAGATAACATTTTGTTTTTTGTCATTGTAGAGATACTACAATTTATTATTTTATAAATGTTACTACAAAAAAGGAATAAAAACATTATCACATTGTTTTTCCTTTTTTATTTTTTAATGGTACTGATTTGTTATTAGGCTTTTCTATTTGATTGTTTTCATCTTTTTTTGTACCATTCCTAATTTTTTTAAGAATCCTTTTTCTGTATTTTTTAATCACAAGTAAAGATAAGACCAATAT
>Ga0334887_1005239_pt1 | contig 10959 bp, 9 predicted proteins | sample GraSluR1_MG_10_FD_207217 | JGI IMG/M metagenome (GOLD analysis project Ga0334887, IMG submission 207217) | Sludge microbial communities from methane-producing bioreactor in Wageningen University, Netherlands - Granular Sludge_18_07-R1 | ecosystem: Engineered > Bioreactor > Anaerobic >...
CAGCTCAAGCTCGCCCTCTCCTATTCCCAGCTTCTCCGCTATCTCCACTATCGGCCGAAGCTCCGCTCCCTGCGCTATCTCTATGTCACTCGGTACGTGCATGTTATCTCAGTCCTCCGCATTTTTCCCGTAAAAATTTTTTCCGAAATCATTGCAGACCGCGTTTGCCGGTTTTCCTACTCATCCTCTTCATCCAAGGCGAGGATACTGTTTTCAAGGATCTGGTTCTCCTTGAAATCGACAATTCTCAGGAAGTAGGAAGCGCAGTCGATCAGGTCGCTCTGGTGCAGCGTTCCGCAGATCTGGGTCCCCACTATGGTCAGGCCGAACCGCTTTGCCTCGTTCTCGATCAGCTGAAATGATCGATAGATGGGCGTATTGGCGGTGTCGAACATGTTCATGGAGACAGCAGCATAGTCGTAGCCGTCCGGTTTGAAGGCGACAGCACGTATCGTGCTGAATCCGCCGCTTGGTCCGCGCACCATCTTTGCAATCGCCTTCGCGATTTCAAGATCCTGCGTGTTCAGAATCATGTTTACCGCGACCAGGTTGGCCTTCCCCGCGCTTACGATGGTCGCCCCGGCGGTCGGGTGGAGCTTGGCCGGTCCCAGATCGGGCGCTCTCTCGGGAAGGTGCGCGACCTCTTTCAGTCCCTCGTACTGCCCCTTGCGGATGAAGGAGAGTTCTTTGCGCTCCGGAGTGCGCGCGTTCTCTCCACTGAAGTAGACGGGAACTTTGTATCGTTCCCAGACCTCCGCACCGATCTCTTCGGCGAGCGCGGCGCACTCTTCAAGGGAGATGTTGCGCAGCGGGAAGACCGGAATTGTGTCCTGCGCGCCGATACGGGGGTGTTTCCCCTGCTGCTTCTCCATGTCGATGAGTTCGTAGGACTTGTCCGCCATCGCAAGAAGCGCCGCCTTCAACGGCTGCGGCTCTCCGAGGCACTCGATGACGGTGCGGTTGAAATCCGCGTCGGGGAAGTAGTCGATGAGTTTGACCCCCGCCGCCTTGCGGATCTGATCGACGACGGCCTCGAAAATCTCGGGGTCCTTCCCATTGCTGAAATTGGGGACTGCGTGCACATACTGTTTCTTTGCCATGATGCGTTCCTCCTGTCGGCGTATCCCTTCATTTGTAGAGATTCATGAAAAAGGGGGCCGAAGCCCCCCTGTTTTTCGCTTTCAGCCGCTACTGTCCTCTTTTACTCTCCATTTCGGCCATCTCGGCGCGGAAGGTCTCAAGAAGCTGCTTTGCGAACTCCGAATTCCTCGAAAGCTCGAAGTACTTCGCATCGGCCTTCTTCGCAATCTCCTTGAACGCCTCCCGCTCCTCGTGCGTCAGGTCGTAGTACTCCTGTCCCGGCTTGAAGTCGTCGATCATCATCTGCAGGCGGGTCTTGTTCAGCTCCTCCTGGACGTCGTGGATGTAGGGACGCACCTCGTCCACCGAGTCGAGGACGATTTTGCGCACGTCCTCAGGAAGCGAGTCGAGGAAGGCGACGTTGACAAGGTGCTGCATGACGTACATGTTGTGCCGCGAACCGATGAGGTACTTCTGCACGTCCATGAACTTCATCTCCTGGATGGTAGCGGGCGCGTTCTCCTGTCCTTCGACGATGTTGAGCTGCAAACCGCTGTACAGCTCGGTGAAGGAGAGCGGCGTCGGATTTGCGCCGTAGGCGCGGTACGTCTCCACAAGCAGCTCGGAGGGCATGACGCGGATCTTGACGCCCTTGAAGTCGTCGGGAGTGCGGATGGGCTTGTTCGCGGTCCAGAACATGGCGCCCTCGGTGAAGTAGGAAAGGACATGGAGTCCCTTCTGACGGTAGATGTCGTTGAGCATGACGTTGAGAGCCTTGCTCTGCGCAAAAAAGTCCCGGTTCACGATGGGATCGTCCGAGAAAAGGAACTGAAGCCCCATGATCTGATTTTCCGGAACGATGGAGCTGGACTGGCTCGGCCCGGTGAGACAGAACTCGACGGCTCCGTTGAGAGTGAGTTCGAACATCTCGGTCGGCGTGCCGAGTGTGCCGGAATGGAAGATGTCAAGCTGAATTGCGCCGTTCGACTTTTCCTTCAATAGGCGCGCGAATTCCTGCGCATAGAGGTCGGCGATGCTCCCGGCTATGGTTTCGCAGGCAAGGCGCCATTCATACTTCGGAGCGGCCGCGGCTCCTCCGCTGAAGACAAAAAGAAACACCATCACAAGGGTAAGACTCACGAAACGGAATACTCTTTTCTTCATAATTCTCTTCCTCCTGTTCTTTTCGAGTTGCGTGATTGAAAAACACCGACCGGCAATCGTTTCTGCCGGAAAGCACCGATACGCCTATGAATTCTCCACCTCCTTCTAGCATAAGCTGCTCCGGTGCAGAAAATCCGCCGCTGCTCTAATGCACCATCATGTCCCGAAGAAAGAGAGCGATCTGGGGGAAGATGATCAGCAGAATCGATACGAGCACCATCATGGCGATGAACGGGAAAACTCCCCGCACCACGTCGATGTACCGCTGTTTGAATATGGCGATGGCCGTAAAGATGTTGCAGCCGAACGGAGGCGTCGTCGAGCCGATGGCGGCCTGAAGGGTCACGATGGTCCCGACGAGCACGTTATCGAGCCCTGACGCGACGATGGCGGGTTTAAAGATCGGCGTCAGAATCATGATGACGACGATAGGATCAACAAACATGCACCCCAGGAAGTAGGCGAGACTGAGCACGGCCAGAATACGGAATGTCGAAGGTGCGTCACCCAGCAGAGGGGGCAGGATCAGGTTCGGAATTCGTGCGAAGGAGACCGTCCATGAAAAGGCCTGCCCCATCGCGATAAGGATGAATACTATCGCCGTGACAACCCCTGTCCTGAGTGCAATTTTAGGAATATCGGAGAGAGTGATCGATTTGTAGACGAAGTACTCCAGGATGAAAGCGTAGAGAACGGAAACCGCTGCGGCTTCTGTCGGGCTGAAGACGCCAGAATAAATACCGCCGAATATTATCACGGGGAAGGTGAAGCTGAGAAGGGCTCTTTTCAGCGAAGAAAGCCGCTCGCTCAGCGACGCCTTTTCCGTCTGCAGATCCCTGTCCGAAATAAACCAGGAATAAATGCAGAAAAAGAGCCATATGAGAAGTCCGGGTCCGACTCCCGCAATGAAGAGTTCACCGACGGAGCAGGCGCCCACAACGCCGTAGACTATCATATAAACGCTCGGAGGGATGAGGAGAGCGATAACGGCGGCGTTTATGATCAAGGCCGTGGAAAAGGAACTGGAATACCCCGCCTTGAGAAGGAGCGGGCGAAGCGGGCCGCCTATGGCGACCACCGTTGCCTGGGTGGATCCGGAAACCGCGCCGAAGAGCGTGCAAGCCGTGGTCGTGGCGATGGGAAGTCCTCCCCGCTTATGCCCTACGAATTTGACGACAAAATTGAGCAGTCGTTCCGCGATCTGTCCCGAGGTCATGATATCGGCGGCGAAGATGAACATCGGCACCGCGATCAGGGAAACGGGCTGCACTCCGCCGATGATCTGCTGGACCAGCATCATCGGATTTACACCTTTAAAATAGGTCATTACTGTAGCAAAGGCCCCCACGGCAAGAGGCACCATCATGGGAAAACCAAGCAGAAGAAGAATGATCATGGATCCCATAAGCATCAGAAGCATCGCCGCACCTCCTAAATTTCGAACTGTCTCGAAGGATCTTCTTCGAGACCGTCAACGAGTGTCGGTGAGATATAGATCTCTTTCTTCAGCAGGTTCAGCATACCCGTCTGGAGATATTGAATTCCGGTAAGGACAAAACCCAGCGGTACCCACATCATGATCCAGTAAAGCGGTATCTGGAGTCCGAGTGTATGTCGCTTTATCGTATACAAGTTCAACGCATATTTGTAGCCGTGCCAGGCAAGAAAGAACATAAGCCCCGACGTACAGAGAGTGATCACGATCATGAGTATTTTTTTGAGGGAGGGAGCAAGGACGTCGAATACCGCCGTCATCCGGATATGAACTCCCAGCCGGGCCGCATAACTCGCACCGATGAAAGTAACCCAGACTATGGCAAACTGGGTGACCTCCTCGGCCCATGTAAAACTGTAGCTGAAAAGATTACGTCCGATGACGTTGGCGATGGCAACCGCCGCCATGAGGATGATGCTCCAGGAGATCATGAACTTCTCGAACTTCTCCACGAGGGAGTTCAAACGGGAGAAAAAAACCATAACGATCACTCCTTCATCATTTCTTGCGTTTCGCGGTAAAGTCGAAGAGCACTCCCGCCATTCTCTCCACCGCGTCCAGTTCCACATACTCATCGGGTTGATGGAAAAAATTCTCGTCACCCGGTCCTAGAATTGCGAATGGAACTCCAAGAGCGGGCACGAGGATGGATGCGTCGGTAAAGTAGTTCATTCCAGTCATTTTCCAGTTTAACGAGCGTTCGGCGAATAGAGCCTTGAGGTCATTTAAAAGGGGGGAATGAGAGTGCATTCCGACGGACGGGCGATTGTTCAATATGTCGACGGAACAGTCGCGGAAACTCCCGGATCGTTTGAGCCGCGCAACGAGAGAATGAACATTCGCGAGAAATTCTTCGTGATCGACGTGCGGCAGAGTGCGAATATCCATGATTCCCTCCACGAATTCCGGAACCACATTCGGCATGTCCATTCCGCTGATCGATGTGAGCGTGCAACTTGAATATCCGAGGAGTTCATGTTTTTTTTCTCCGTTGAAAATGTGGCGGATCTTTTCATGAAGAGCGAAAAAGGAAGAGATAGTGTCGCTTCCTTGTTCCGGCATGGCGGCATGAGAACTCTTTCCCTCCATCCGGAAGCGAAGCCAGAGAGCGCCTTTCTCAGCAAGCCCTATCTTCTCACCTGTCGGTTTGACGAGGAGAAGTTCTTCGACGCCCCGGAGAAATCCTCTTCCCAAAAGAGATTTGGCCCCCGTACCTCCGACCTCCTCATCGGCTGTAAAGCAATAGAGGATATCGACGGGCGGGCGTACATCGCCGCACATCCACCCCCGAGCCGAGAGAATCATCGATGTGAGCCCGCCCTTCATGTCTGCGGCGCCTCGACCATAAACCCGCTTTCCATCGATTTCGGCTCCGAACGGTGAACGTGTCCAGCAAGAACGCTCTCCGACCGTTATCGTATCCAGATGACCGACAATGGCGATCTTCCGCGAACGATCTTCGCCTGGCACGACAAGTACAAGCGATGCGCGGTTGCTGCCGTGATCGACTACGAATTTTTCTGTATGTTCCTCGGGAAAGAGAGAGAGAATATATCCCACGGCGTCTTTTTCATCGCCGTAGGGCTGAATCGTTCTTATACGGATAAGCTGGGAAAGAATTTCCAAAGCACGCGATGTATCCAGAGGAACAGCCATTCGACCCCCTCCTTTTTCTGTATGCTAAGGATAGGGGGAAGGCAATCTTTTTACATTGGTCGATTCGACCAAATCAGATAAATTTTTTTTGGTAAATAGTAACAAATTTCTCTTTGTTGAAAAACGGGGCAAGGCGGAGGGCAAGAGCCATGTCGAAACGCTGCGCCGAATTGGAATAGTCGAAACCTATCCTTTCCCTGAGGATACCAAGACGGTATTTAACAGTGTTGTAATGAAAACGCAGCGACTCTGAGGCAGCCTTGACGTTCCAGTTGCATCCATCCATGGCGAGAAGCGTCTCCAGAAGTTCGTTCGAAGAAGCGTCTTTTCCTTCCATAAGCTCCCCCAGAACACGAGTACAAAATCTTCTCGCCTCGTCGGTCCTGGAGAGAATCGCAACAAGCTGAAGCCCTCCGAGCATATTCCAGAGGTTGACAGCCTGTTCATTCCGACGGACGGTCGAAACAGCAAGGGTCAGCAGGGCTTCTTCATAACTCTCCGAAACGCCGTCCAAGCCGTTCTTGATTCCTCCCGCAGCGAAGAGAAAGGTCCGGTCGCTTTCTGCAGGGAGTTCTTCTTTCAGGGACGTATGGATATTCTCCAGGGTATCTTTTAGAACCTCGGCTGCATTGCTCCCCCCGGATGGCAGAGGAAGAAGAAAAACAAGCATGTTTGTAAAGAATACACAAAAGGCCTTTGGGAAAAAAAGAAGTATTTTGCTGCGCGCAAGGGGAAAGAAGACATGCCGCTCTCTCTCGGAAAACGGACTCCCACCATCATCACTGCCTTGCAGCTGCAGAAGAAGCACCATCAAATCCTGCTCTTTTTTCCACCCCCACTGCCTGAAGATCTCATCGAGTTCGCGAAAATCACGGATTCTTCCCGATAAAAGTTCTTTCAGCACCTCTTCTCTCTTTTCATCGCCGAATACAGAACGGCTGAAAGAGCGTTCCAGACAGAGAGATGCGGCTATAACGGCATTCTCGAAAAACACTTCGTTTTCTTTGGATAGCGCTCCCGCAGCCTCCGCTTCCGCGGGGAGATCAAGAAAAAGAATGCCTGAATGGACACTTCCCACTTGAACGTCCTTTGAATAATAAATCCTGGACAACTCAAGCATCGGAAATGTCTTCGCGCTTTCACGGAAAGATTCCGAAGAAGAGACAATTTCGAGGCGTCCCGTGTACGCTTCCCGAAAAGCAGCGCCCATTCCCAGGTTTTGCGCGACGATTTCAAGGACGGTACGGATATCCTGTCGTCCGGCTACGGCTTTTACAAAAGGGGCAAACGAGATTCTTCCTGTGGAATGGTACATGCGATCTCACTTCCCGTCCATGTTCGAAAGAAGATGCAAAGAAATGAACGAAACAGCCTTCGACATTCTTTCAAAATATGAAGACCCCCCTGCCCGAACGGAAGGGGGGTCTCGGAAAACGATTCAGCAGTCGCAGCACCCTGCCTTATCTCCGGAACACGCTTTTTTTGCCTGCTCCAGCGTGTTTTCGAGGAGCATGGCGATTGTCATGGGCCCCACTCCTCCGGGGACAGGGGTGATCCAGGAGGCTTTCTCGGAGACAGGACCGTAGTCGACGTCGCCGACAAGCCCCTCTTCCAGGCGGTTGATGCCCACATCGATGACAACTGCTCCTTCCTTCACCATATCGGCGGTGACGAAGCGCGGTTTGCCGATGGCAGCCACCAGAATATCCGCCCTCCTGGCGTGCTCCGCGAGATCCGCTGTCTTGCTGTGACAGATGGTCACGGTCGCGCTCTCAGCGAGCAGCATCAGGGACACGGGTTTGCCGACGATGTTGCTGCGTCCGATAATCACCGCTTCCTTGCCCGCCAGCGGAATGCCGGTGCTCTTCAGAAGCCGCAGAATTCCTTTCGGCGTACAGGGCTCACATGCAGGAAGCCCTGCCACAAGGCGCCCGATGTTGACGGGATGGAAGCCGTCGACATCTTTCTCCGGACGGATGGCCGCGAGGACGGTATCGGGATCGATCTGCCGGGGCAGGGGGAGCTGCACTAAAATTCCGTGGACCCCCTTGTCGGCATTGAGTTTGTCGATAAGAGCAAGCAGATCCTGCTGAGAAGCGCTTCCCGGCAGCCGATGAAGGAAAGAGGCAAATCCCGCCTCAAGGCATCCTTTCTCCTTTTGCCCGACGTAAACCTTCGAGGCCGGGTTGTCGCCGACGAGAACGACCGCAAGGCCCGGAACAACCCCTTTCTTCCTGAGCTGCAGGACCTGCTCCTTTATGTTCTCCCTGATCTCCGCGGCCGTCTTCTTTCCGTCGAGTATCTTTGCGGTCATGATGTCACCTAGAAGAGCCCCGTGATGCGGCCCTTTTCATCGATGTCTATGGAGAGCGCCGCCGGTTTCTTCGGCAGACCCGGCATCGTCATGACCGATCCCGTCACCGCGACGAGAAATCCGGCTCCAGCGGACAGTCTCACTTCACGCACCGTCACCGTGAAACCCGACGGACGCCCCAGCAGCGACGGATCGTCCGAGAGCGAGTACTGCGTCTTCGCCATGCACACAAGAAGACCATCCTTGCCAAGCTCACGAACCTGGGCCAGATCCTTCTCCGCCTGCTCCGTGTACGACACTCCAGACGCTCCGTAGATCCTCTTCGCGATCCGCTCGATCTTCTCCTTCGGGCTCAGATCCGCCTCGTAAAGGTACGAGAACTGCGACGGCTTCCCGCACGCCGCCATCACCTTGTCCGCAAGGTCCACTCCTCCGTCTCCGCCCTTCTCCCACACTTCCGACAGCGCGACCGTCGCTCCCAACGCGTTGCACTTCTCCTCGATCAGCGCAAGCTCCTCCTCGCTGTCCGCGGGAAAACGGTTGATCGCCACCACCGCGGGAAGACCGAACAACGCGATGTTCTCGATGTGCTTTTCGAGATTCGTCATCCCCTTCTCAAGCGCGGCGAGATCCTTCTCCCCAAGCTCGCTCTTCTTCCGCCCTCCGTGCATCTTCAGAGCACGGACCGTCGCCACGATCACCACCGCCGACGGCTTCAGACCCCCAAGACGGCACTTGATGTCCAGAAACTTCTCCGCTCCAAGATCCGCTCCGAATCCGGCCTCCGTCACAAAGTAGTCCGAAAGCTTCAGACCCAGCCGCGTCGCCTGCAGGGAGTTGCAGCCGTGCGCTATGTTCGCGAACGGACCTCCGTGGATGAACGCCGGCACGCCTTCAAGCGTCTGCACAAGGTTCGGCTTCACCGCGTCCTTCAAAAGCACCGCTGCCGACCCCGCAGCACCGATATCGCCCGCCGTCACGGCCTTCCCGTCGTACGTGTATCCGATCACGATCTTCGATATCCGCGCCTTCAGGTCCATCAGATCGGTCGACAGGCACAGGATCGCCATGATCTCCGACGCAACCGTGATGTCGAACCCGCTCTCGCGCGGCACTCCGTTCGCCCTGCCTCCCAGACCCACGATCACGCTCCGAAGCGCACGCTCGTTCAGGTCCATCACGCGGCGCCACACAATGCGGCGCGGGTCCAGGTTCAGCTCGTTCCCCTGCTGGATGGAGTTGTCCACCATCGCCGAGATCAGGTTGTGCGCCGTCGTGATCGCGTGAAGGTCCCCGGTGAAGTGCAGGTTGATGTCCTCCATCGGAATCACCTGGCTGTAGCCGCCTCCCGCCGCTCCTCCCTTCACTCCGAAGCTCGGGCCCAGCGACGGTTCGCGGATGGCCATGCTCGTCCTCTTCCCTCTCCGGGCCAATGCCTGCGCAAGCCCGACCGTCGTCGTCGTCTTCCCTTCCCCCGCAGGCGTCGGCGTGATCGCCGTCACCAGGATCAGCCTGCCGTCGGGATCCCCCTGCACACGGTCCCATACCGACGGCGACACCTTCGCCTTGTACTTCCCGTACAGCTCAAGCTCGCCCTCTCCTATTCCCAGCTTCTCCGCTATCTCCACTATCGGCCGAAGCTCCGCTCCCTGCGCTATCTCTATGTCACTCGGTACGTGCATGTTATCTCAGTCCTCCTAGAATAAAGTAGTTGCAACTGGGAGCAGCAAATAGCCCGTAGAGTTGCGATAATGTCAGCATGCAGGTCGAGTGTCGCCGGTCTTTTCCTTGGGGTGCGGACCTCGTAAAGGAGTCTGGCGCCTCGCCTCTTGCGGCTTTACACGGATGAGCTGGATGTTGCGGCCGCGCTCGCGGTCTTCTCCGTCTGTCCAAGGAGGTTGTGTGCCGCCGGAGTGCGAGGATCCCCTGCAAATTCTCTGTACGGAGTGTGCATCATGCTCTATCTTGGTATCGACATCGGAAAAAACAACCACGAAGCCGGACTCGTCGACGGGGAAGGCAAGCAACGCGGGAAATCCTTGCGGTTCGCCAACGATCAGCAGGGATTCTCCGCTCTGACGTCCTTCCTCGAGCAAAAGGTCGGACCCGGCGAGGCACTGTGCGTCGGTATGGAGGCTACGGGACATTACTGGCTTCCCCTGTATTCCTTCCTCCACGGAAAGGGCTTCAGGCTCCATGTCATCAACCCGATTCAGTCCGACAGTCTCAGAAACTTTCACATCCGAGCCGCGAAAACGGATTCGATCGACTGCTTTCTGATAGCCCACACCATTCGCTTCGGGAATTTTTCCGAGACCAGGCTGGCCAACGAGGATGTTCTGGCGCTCCGCAATCTCGCCCGTTTCCGCGAATCGCTCAAGGACAGCTGCGCGAACTACAAACGTCAGGTCGTCACTGTCCTCGATCAGGTCTTTCCCGAGTATGACGCGCTCTTCTCCAACATGTTCGGCGAAAGTTCGAAGGCTTTTCTCAAAACATGCGGAACGCCGGAGCAGACGGTCGAACTCGACACGAAATCTCTCGCCGCTTTGTTGCGGGAGGCCAGCAGAGGACGTCACGGTACGAAAAAAGCCGAGGAGATCAAGGACCTGGCGGAACGCTCCGTCGGAGTACCCTTCTGCAAGGACGCCTTCGCTTTCCAGTTGAAGATACTTATCGAGCAGATCGAGTTCACGGAAAAGCAGATCGGCGAGATCGACAAAAAGCTCGCCAAACTGCTGAAGAAGCTGAATTCGGTCATTCTCTCCATTCCGGGCGTCGGTCCCGCCACGGGCGCCGTCATTCTGGGCGAGATCGGAGACATCAACCGCTTCGACAACCCCAAGAAGCTTGTCGCCTTCGCGGGAATCGATCCCACCGTGATGCAGTCCGGCAACTTCTCGGGAAGCCACAATCGATTCTCCAAACGCGGCTCCCCGTACCTGAGAAGAGCCATCTGGATGGCCGCCGTCGTCGCCGCACGCTTCGACCCTGTCTTCAAGGCGTTCTATGAAAAGAAAAGAAGCGAGGGGAAGGCTTACGGTACAGCCATCGGAGCTGTCGCCAGAAAGCTTACGTACACCATTTTCGCGATTCTGAAGGCGGACAAACCTTATGAAGTCCGACTGAATCCGGAAGGCTGATTCCAAACCTGCAAATATGTTTCGCGTCTTCCCGATCCGTTTTCGAGTCGGGACAATTTCGCATACTCTTTTTCAGGGCTATATTCTGCTGTCAAGTTGCAGTGGTG
>Ga0334887_1005243_pt1 | contig 10950 bp, 13 predicted proteins | sample GraSluR1_MG_10_FD_207217 | JGI IMG/M metagenome (GOLD analysis project Ga0334887, IMG submission 207217) | Sludge microbial communities from methane-producing bioreactor in Wageningen University, Netherlands - Granular Sludge_18_07-R1 | ecosystem: Engineered > Bioreactor > Anaerobic >...
CACGTTGTCCGGTTTAAAAAATAACCTGAAAATCAATGCTCCCCAACCCTACAAAGTGATCAAGGGAGTTAAGGTCTACGAGGAAAACTACGATAAACAGGTGGCTGTTTTGATGGCCAATGCGGTGAGGGAGATATCAAAGGCGGATATCGGTATTGGAACCACTGCCGGTGTTGGTAGAGGAGGTATTGCTATATCCACCAATGAATTCACCATAATCACCACTTCAGGGTACTACGCAAATCTCACAGCCCCCTGCTCATCCCAACTACTTAAAAGACAGGAAGAAGGGGTCAAAAAAGCCTTGGATTTATTTTTTGCAGTTTTAAATGATGACATGGGAAAGATCATGGATTATGATGATATTTCTCTGAAGATGAACAGCAACTAGATATCCATCCGATGATTAAAATCTTGGACTTCCCCTCCTTTTTTATTTATCCTGTTTTTTAAAAAATTCCAATAAGGTAACCTTGTAAAATTTATATCCCCTCCCATTTTGAAAATTTCAAAACTTTAAAGAAAATTCAGTATTATTTTTCAGCCATTATTTGTCAAAATGGTAATAATTTGGTTTTTATATTATAAAAGAAACAATAGAATAATACCAGAAGTTAAAACCCATTTAATTTTTATAGTAGAAGCTGAATTCAATTCAGTACCTACTACTTTTCTGTTAAAAAATTATCACGGATTTAATGGAGATACCAGAATATGAGTTGTTATAAATACTGGGATAAAATTAAAGCCATAGCTATTTCTCTAAAAGAATACGACGATTACAAACTGGAAGAAATGCCCATGGATGAGATCATACCCCTCATGGATTCTGTGGAGGAAATTGCCCATGACCAGGAAATCGATTTCGACTCGGCCAAGCACATCCTGGACGATGCACAGATGAACGAGGCCCTGAAGGTAATCAGGAAGTTCTACGTGAAATTTGGGGCCAGACTGGAAACTGAAAATGCAGTGGCGATATTAGAGTCGGATGACCCCTGGGCAACCCTGGAATCATTCCATTTCTACCCACGTTACCAGGGACTTATAAAAAACGAGAATCAACTGGTGAAATTCACCCCAGAACAGAAGGTGGTATTTATAGGCGGAGGACCGCTCCCCCTGACCCTGATCCTATTCAACAAACTATATGGATCCCGGTGTGTGAGTGTGGAGATCGAGCCAGAGGTGGCAGAGTTATCACGGCAGGTGCTTGAGAAATTGGGACTGGAATCTGAAATAGAGGTCGTAACAGGAGACGAAACCAGTGTACGGGATATGGATTATACAGTGATAATGGTGGCTGCCCTGGCTGAGCCAAAGGAACGAGTATTTACCAACCTTTGGGATATAGTGGATACCATTACCCCCATCATCTACCGGACCTACACTGGTATGAGGGCCATCCTATACTCCCCAGTAACAGAGAAAGCCACCCGGGGCTTCCATAAGGAGGTTATGATCCTACCTACTGGTAAAGTTAACAACACTTCAGTGTTGATCCGGAAGATCGTATGACGTCTCTTATTTGGAAATCTCTTCATTCCATCTGGAAACTGTTTAATATATTATCCAAGGTTCTTGTTTCGTTGGAAGTGCTGGTATACATCAATACATAGCCTGTATTATTTTTTATAAAGGCCGTACTGGTATAGTAATATCCATCGGTAGACCTGAACCGGAGTTGATAAGCATCGACTCCAGCTACAGTTAAATTTTTCTCAGATAAAAGTTGGGCCCCTCTAGAAGATAACATAGACTTTATTGCTTGAGCCCATCCAGGTAAGGTATTCAGCACCTGATTTTGGCCGGGAATAACTTTTTCAAAAGTCAAAGCAGTCTGTTCATTGCCTAAAATGAATATCACTTCAATATTACTTCCCAAATCAAGGGTCTGATATTCAGTTTCATTCAATTCACTCCAGTTTCCAGGGTACTGGAAGGTTACTCCATTTGCAGAATAAGTTTTATTTTGTGCCTGTTCAGTACAGCCAGAAATCATCACTACGGCCAAAATTATGATTAAAACAGGTATTATTACTTTATTCACCAAATCACCTAAATTTATGTGGATAAACCAGGTTGGAGCATATTTACAGTAGTGGAAGGACTCTTTCACCTGGTCTAATCAAATCTATGTTTGATATTTTTTCATATTTTATTCATTATATTTAATATTTTTCATAACTGTATTCAAAACATTAAAATAAATTTTCCGTATTTAGCAGATCATCGATCCTTTTTTAAAAATTTAAAAGAAATTTTAGAGTCCATCTTTTTTCTTGCCTCTTAAAAACATTTTTATAATTTATTTTGAGTTTTAATGGGCTTCGATGATTTAATCCACCAAAAAATTCAAGAAAAATTGAGTATTACCCAAACAAGCTTTAAACTATCTTTAAATATGATGACCTTCCATATGGTCTAATAGAACCGGAATTATAATAAACTATTTACAGAGTTTATTACTCATATAATTCTTATCACAGACGGAGGACATGTAATGGAGAAAGATTCACACTCAAAGGAAAGTACTGGCATTTTACTCATCGGACATGGGAGTAGTTTACCCTACGGAAGAAAAGTGATACTCGAACTGGCTCACAAGTATAAGGAAAGGTCAGATTTCCCTGTGGAAGTGGGATTTATGAATGTAGAAAAGCCAACCATACGTACTGCCATAAATACCCTGGCAAAAAAGGGTGTTAGTAAAATTATTGCTGTACCTCTTTTCATAGCACACGGCGTTCACACCAAACAGGACATTACCTACATGCTGGGTTTAAGTAAACCACGTGAAGATGCTGGTTACAAAAAACTGAAACAGGAAGATATTAAATTTGAAGGGGAAATCGTCTACATCGAACCATTTGGTCCTGATCCAAGGATCGCCGATATAATAGGGGATAGGGTGGAAGACGCCCTTAAGATTTGAATTTTTTTCTGTCCATCTTTTTTTTAAGTCAATTTATCCAGTTTTATAGGTAAGTAATCCGTTTATTTTTCTGTTTTATATTGTATCTGGGCGTCAAATACATCTTTTTATAGCATGATGAAATTTTCACACGTATTAAGTAAAAACAAGTAATATACGGCAATGGTTAATTTTTTATATCTGTTCTTACAATAATAAATACTGCAATAAAGTTAATAATAGATGTTTTTTTTGATGTGGGTGGAAAAATGAAAGGCTTGGCAATGTTAAAAATAGGGGAGATAGGATGGATAGAAAAGGATAGGCCAAAGTGCGGTTCAAGTGATGCTATTATCAGACCAATAGCTCTGGCCCCATGCACTTCTGATGTCCATACTGTATGGGAAGGAGCGGTAGGTGAACGATATAACATGATCTTAGGACACGAAGCCGTAGGAGTAGTAGACGAGGTAGGCAGCGAAGTTAAAGATTTCAAACCAGGTGATAGAGTAATAGTACCAGCTATCACTCCTGACTGGGGTTCAAAGGCTGCGCAGCGCGGTTTTCCCTCACAAAGCGGTGGTCCTCTGGGGGGTTGGAAATTCTCCAACATTGAAGATGGCGTATTCAGTGAATATTTCCGTGTTAATCAAGCAGATTACAATCTAGCAATTTTACCGGATAGAATGTCTTTGGAATCCGCTGTTATGATTCCAGATATGCTAAGTACAGGATTCATGGGTGCTGAAAACGCTGCGATTGAATTTGGCGATAGTGTAGCTGTTTTAGGTATTGGGCCGGTTGGACTCTGTGGTGTGGCCGGTGCAAAACTTAGGGGAGCTGGAAGCATATTTGCCGTGGGTAGCAGACCCAACGCTGTTAAAGTGGCCAGGGAATACGGCGCCACAGACATAATTAACTATAAAAAGGGAACTGCAAAACAAATACTGGAATTAACTGGTGGTGAAGGTGTTGATTCTGTTATAGTGGCTGGTGGAGGTCCTGATATCCTAATAGATGCAGTGAAAATTGCTAAACCCGGATCTGTGATTTCTAACCTTAATTACTTTGGCTCAGGATTCGGTGCAGAAGATACTTTGCCGCTTCCCCGTGTGGATTGGGGATTTGGTATGGCATATAAAACTATCACTGGTAGTCTCTGCCCTGGTGGAAGACTTAGAATGGAACAACTAGCAGAAGTAGTAATTAATGGACGTGTAGACCCTGCACTTATGGCTACCCATATATTTAATGGATTTGATAAGCTGGAAGAAGCTGTACTTCTCATGAAAGACAAACCCAGTAACTTAATCAAACCAGTGGTTCTTTTAGAATAAATAATATAACTATCTGGATTTTTAACTCTTCAGGGGCTACGATCATCCAGTATGTAACTATGAACTACTGATTATTATAAGGCCTGATATTCATAGTTGTGAATCCCTACTCGTTGATAGAATTTAAAACATATTCTGGGATGTCTTTTTTTTGCTTCAAGTTCTATTTTGGAGATGATTTCATCCTCTAATCCCTTTTTAGTTGTTGATACTGAAAAAACATTCCCCTGAATGGTTATATTTATTCCTTCTTCTCCCAGAGTTATATAAAATTCAACTAATTCAAAATCCTTAATATCCAATAAAACATGTTTTAATATGTCATTGGATAATCTGATATACCGAATCTGGTTTGCCTCGTAGATCGTGTTTTTGGTTATTATTTTTTGAATTAAGAACGAATCACATCCAACATATCTGGTAGCTATACGGTTAGTCCAAAATAGGCAACTTATTAAATTTTTATAATCAATATCACCACTTAGTTCCACGGATTTCATTTAATATTTCAGCTCTTAAAGTCTTTAATTATTTATTCCTAGAGTTTATATCTCTAATTCTCTTGTTGCTTGATTCATTCCTTCTTAAACTGTCTTATAGGCCATATGGCTTTTGTTTATTGGTATTTTCATTGATATTAATGCTTCATCCATTCAAACTCAAAAATAAGTGAAGATATGGTCTAAAACTATGGTGACACTTGTTATATTCATTTAAATGTTCCACTTTCCCTTGAAATAAGTGTCTCTTACCTGTTTTGCCTTTTCTTGGGCCCATTTTTCCATGCCCATCTTTCTTATCAATGCCAGATTGTACACTTTTGTGTTATGAGGAACTTCTGATGCCTTGTCTGCGTATGGTTGTAAGTAATCACAGGGAAAGTCATCACAATCTGCACAGGACTCAATGCCTTTCGAGCTGACACATTTAAATACTTTGCATGGTTCGGTCATGTAGCCTCCAAGGGGACAAATACCATTCTCCTTCCGACATCCTTGACATGTAACTTTATCTGTTTGTAAGCCACGCTTTTTAACCTCTAATACTAAATATTTTCTGATCTCTTCATTAAAATTTGCAAGATAAACAGGGCAATTAAAGCAATCCAATCCACACGGTGCCGTCATTTCTCGCAAATCTAAATCTCCATATTCTCCACTAATTTCAACTGTTTTCCTATTGTTATTTAATTCCTCCATTTCAAATCTCTCCCACATTTTTAAACATATGAACATCTAACACCTTCTGGGAAAACCATTTGAAGTCATCACCCGGCACATACCGGCCGGGGTAGACACATTTTTTTACAGGCCCGGCTTCGATTTCCCCCATAAATTATACCGCCATACAAATTATTTGTATACCCACATATCTCAAACGTAATATAAATAATTTATGTTGTATTACTAAATGGTATGATACACAAGGCGATGTATTACAACTCGAACAAAATTAAGGAAATATAAATTTAAAACATTAAAAATAAAGCTTTAAATGGTTCTAAAAGATTAATGTCACACTTAAAAATTAAACGTGTATCATAACTCGTCTAAAACTTTAAAAAGTATCCGCAACTCTTCAGGTGATATCTTATCCATAAACTTCTGATTGAGTCCACAGGCGATGGCATATAAATCTGGTCTCATCTCCTTTGATTTATCCGTTAAAAAAATTAGAATAGACCTCCGATCACTGGGATCAGCCCTTCTTTCCACAAATCCTTTATTCTCCATTCTATCCAGTATACCAGTGAGGCTGGAGCGATCCAGATCCAACTGGAGTGCCAGATCTTTAAATTTTATCCCATCATCATCAAATATAACACCGAGAGCATAGAATTGGGCGGGAGTGATATTAAACGGGGCTAATTCGCCCTCACACTGCCTGTAAATTTTACGGTTAACCTTACCAAGCTTGAAACAGAGATGACTTTCCGGTTTTTCATCCTTGTCCACGTTTTCATCCTCGTTAATTGTTATTATAACAATTTATTTATCTGTTTAATATTTATTTTGGGTATGGTTTTTGTTCAATTTTAAGATATTACAACCCTATAAGTTACGCAGAGCCCTTTAACTTTTTGGGGGGAAATGTTTATTAACTAAAAAAGAAGAAAATTGTAATAGTTAATTCCTATTTTTTATGAATATGGAGAGTGTTTTGTTACATTAAGGAGGGATTTTATTTGATGAGAATTAGCATGTCCTTACCCCGAAAGCTGCTTAAAGACTTTGATGAAGTTTTACAGGACAGGGGTTACAATTCAAGATCTAAGGGAATCAGAGATGCCTTGCAGGATTATATACTCCGTTATCAGTGGATGAGGGAGATGGAAGGGCAAAGAACGGGTACAATAGCTGTAATTTTCAAATACCACTACACTGGAGTCTTGGAAGATCTGGTAGACATTCAACACGAATTTAGAAAAGAAATTAAAGCAGTTATGCGCATGGACATAGGGGAAAAATACTGTCAGGAAGTCATAGTGGTAAGGGGAGACGTGAAAAACATTCGCAACCTCACCGAAAAAATCAAAAGACTCAAAGGAGTAGAACATGTCAAACTCACCAGCACTAGTGAAAATCTTCCAGAATAAAAAGATACCACAAAGCGTATCTTATAGACCAATATCTGTGCTCTTTTGGGATTTTCCTTCGGATCTTAAAACCATGAGCAAAACACAACCCACCATGGTCATTATTCCTTCAACAACCCCCACTATTGCATTATAGAAAGTCATAAAAATAAGTCCTTCCACCAGTGGGAAAGTACCAGCAAGCCACATCTCCACTGCTACTGCCGTAGATGTTACAACCAGTGATAATAATCCAGCAAAAAATCCACCTACCAATGCTCTTGGTATTTTTCCCAATGGTTTGGCCAACTTATAGATATAAAACCCAGTGAAACCAGCTATGACACCCATATTGAGTATGTTTGCACCCAGAACTGTCAAACCCCCGTCTCCAAAGAACAAACCCTGAACTAGGATCACCGGAGTCAAAACCAGAACCGCTCCCCACGGACTTCGAAGTATTATGGCTATTAAAGCAGCACCAACCAGGCCAGCACTGGTTCCGAATGGTACTGGTATGTTGAAGGCCTGTATTACAAAAGCAAATGATGTTAGGAACAAAAATAGGAGTATGTATGAAAATATCCTCTTATCGGTTGGTTTTTCCTTTTCCAATTTAATTAGGCTTTCCACCACCCATTTAAAGGTGAATATCCATGCTATGAAGATTATTAATCCATATATAATACATTGCCATAAAGGAATGAAACCATCAGGAATATTCAACTTGTTTCCCCACCTAATGCTGTATTAATTGTTATACCATACTTCCTACTATATAAAATTGTTCGTGTCATTTAAATTATTTCACGACGATAGTACCATCCTTATAACTTCGAATAACGCTATTTTAATATAGAACAGGTTAAAAAACATTTCAAAATCCGTGTAAAATTTTTATTCTTTTATTACTATTTGTAGGAGATATGGAAAAAGTTAATAATAAAAATTAAATAGAAAGTATTATATGATGCTATTTTTTTTAACTATTCTTGATGATGTATTAAGAGACTTTTTGATAAATCTATAGTACTATAAAGGGGTTTATGAACAAAATGGTCAAATTTCCTTTTTCAACACGTGATGTCACACTATTGGCTGCATTTTTAACGCTGATGATGGTGGCAGAAGTGGTTTGGGTTCTTGGAACCATTGCTAGCAATTTTTTTTATGGAATACTCTTCGGTGCAGTCCTTATAATTGCAGCAATAGTTGTAGGAAAGAAATATACCATTTTAACCTTGGGAATTGTAAAAACCCTGATTGAATTGTTCCTCGCCCCCATGTATGGCGGTACCCTTGTAGCGTTAAGTTATCTGGCTGGTGCCATAGTTATGGAGGTAGTTTTACAGTTCTCAGGAAAATATGCAGCTAATAAGAAAATGAACATCATAGGTGCAGTCCTGTATGCTTTCTCCAGTCGACTGGTCGCCCTGTTGATAGTGATATTCATCTACGGCATGACCTTACCAAAATACCTGGTTGTGGCTTATATAGCCATAAACATGGTCACATACGCTATTGGCGGATTCCTAGGGAATAAAATAGGAGTTAAAGTTAAAAATACATTGGAATCAGTGTAAAATAATTGGGTGATGAGAATGGTAAAATTTGACTTCACTAAACGTGATATTGTAACGATGGCAGCCTTTTTGGCGCTTTTATTTGTTGCCGAAGTTGTCTGGGTTTTGGGAACGGTTATCGGAAATATTGTTTATCCCATTGTGTTTGGAGCGATTTTAATCATCGCAGCAACGGTTATTGGGAAAAAATATTCCATCCTGATTATAGGAATCGTTCTGACCATTATCAATCTATCCACGGCCCACTTGTATGGAGGCACTCTGTCTGCACTGGCATATCTAACCGGTGCCATCGCTCTGGAAGGTGTTCTACAACTTTCAAAACCCTATGGAGGGAATCGGACAATATCTATTGTCGGTGCCTTTGCCTATGGAGTTGTATCACGATTAACCTATGTGGGAGTTATAGTTCTTATTTATGGTATGGTCCTGCCCATATGGGCTATTGTTGCCTTAATAGCTGTGCCATTAATACCTTACGCGATAGGCGGATTATTAGGTTATCAGATAGGAGTTAAGGTCAAAGGTACTGTGGAATCTGTGTAAAACAATTAAGATGATGGTATGGTTAAATTCGAATTCAATAAACATGACATAGCTTTAATGGCCGCATTTATTGCTCTGATGATGGTTGCTGAGGTCGTCTGGGTAATGGAAAGACCAGTAATTAGAAGTACAGTTATCCTGTAATTTTCATTATTCCAAAATTTTTCATTTGTTTCGAAAACATTAAACTAATATACAATAAATTATGAAATGTAACTATTTAAAACCTTTAACATATTTTTACTTATCTTTAATTCGCTTTTTTTAGCTTTCCATTAGTAAATCAATTCTCATTAAAGATTTTTACTCATAATAAATAACTACAAAACTTCTTAGTTGAAAGAAAAAAGGTTACGTATTAACCATATATTTAAATGGCCACCCATTGTTAATACTATTTTGTAAAAAAGTATTTATAATATGCTGATCATAATAATTTCCATAAAAGTAGGAGGTGGCCTTATGGACTACGATGAATTTGCAGAAGCTGGCTGTTTCTGTAACCATTAAATATGTGTTAAGGAGTTATGCGCTATCCATAACTCCTTTAACACCATCTATATTATTTAAAATATCATTATATAGTCTAAAAAGTAAATGGAGGGAATAACTATCGATTATCGTCCTTTTTTGTTGGTATTTCACATTACTGGCAAATGTAATTTAAATTGTAAATATTGTTATGCAAGTCCATATGATGCTATAAACCTAGAAGATGAAAAAATAAGACAACTATTGTCTGATGCACTCCATTTAGGGACTAAACATGTCATTTTAAGTGGAGGAGAACCGTTTTTACATCCCGAAATTCATGGTCTAATGAAATATGCGAATGATATTGGCTTAAAAATTCATATTACATCCAATGGCACTTTAATTGATGATAATAATGCTGAATTTTTGAAATCTTTAGATGCAATGGTTACAATTAGCCTCGATGGATCTTGTGCTGAAATAAATGATCCAATACGGGGAGAGGGAAGTTATAAATCAGCTATCAATGCTATCAAGGAGCTTGTAGATGCAAAAGTTCCAACATCTATGCGAATGACTTTAATTAAAGATAACCTTCATGATGTTAAAAATTATATTCAATTAGCCTTGGATAAAGATGTTGATAGGTGTATAATTGAGAGAGTAACAGCAATTGATGAGATATCTCAATCTAGAGAACTTGAACCATCTTATTCCGATTTATACGAAACTTTCAAGTTGATGTCCAATTATAAAAATGATTTAAACATTGGATCCAATGATCCTTTGTGGCTTTTGTTTAATGAGGATATAATTAAAAAACATGCCAAAAGTGATCATATATGTGGGGGTTGCACTGCCGGAGTTGCATCAATAACAATTAATCCAGATCTTAAAGTCACACCTTGCCCTCGATTGCCTGTAACTGCTGGAGATTTGAATAAAAGTTCATTTGAAGATATTTGGTTTAATTCAGATGTTCTACAGGAACTACGAAATAGAGATTTATTCAAGGGCTGTTCAAAGTGCTCATATAAATATATCTGTGGGGGTTGTAGAGGCGCAGCATATGCGCATGGTTCATATCTAGGAAATGATCCTCAATGTTGGAGGATTAATGAATGAAATGCGTGCTTATGATAAATGGATCGTGCAATTTACGATGCAAATATTGTTACATAAGTGCCGGTGCAAACAGTTTTCCAAAAGCTGATTTCAATGATATTTCTGATAGAGTTGATTTATTAGATATAATTGATGTACAGACTTTAATTGTAGGTGGAGGGGAACCTCTCTTACATGATGATATTTTTGAAATTTTGGAAATGAGTAGTGAGAAGATGAAAACTCATTTACTCACGAATGGAACATTAATAGATGTAAATATAGCTCAAAAATTAGTTAAAAGTGGAATAAATAGTTTAAGTATTAGTTTAGACTCCGTAACTCCTACAATTCATAATGAACTTAGGGATGGATCATTTGAGTCAGTAGTTAATGGCATAAAATATTGTGTAAATG